>Ga0129302_1001639_pt1 | contig 16554 bp, 19 predicted proteins | sample BlaSprsedimmetaG_FD_94476 | JGI IMG/M metagenome (GOLD analysis project Ga0129302, IMG submission 94476) | Hot spring sediment bacterial and archeal communities from California, USA to study Microbial Dark Matter (Phase II) - Blank Spring... | ecosystem: Environmental > Aquatic > Thermal springs... | reverse complement strand
GGCCGGGGAAGGCGTCTCGGCAGCGGAGGAGGAGGAGGAGGAGGAGGAGGGAGTCGGCGTGGCAGTGGGGACTGGGGTAGGTGTGGGGGAAAGGGGCAAGATCTCTGTCGGCAGTGGTGGGAGTGACGGGGTGGATGATGGCGGTGGGGGTGACGGGGTGGACGATGGCGGTGGTGCTGTCGTCGTGGCCTGGCAAGCCACCAACATTGCCGCCATCAAGAGGGGGAGCCATCTCCATGGTTGTATCTTCATTCTGTATCGCTTTCTCCTCGTACTCTCGCCCATTATACCCCAAAATTCCAGCTTCTCAATATCTGGATAGGAACGCTAGCCAACTTGACCCTTTCATGGTATAGTGCCGCTCTAGACCAGAAACCTAATTCCTCTCGCATCGCTGCCCTAATCTGGAGGTGCCGTTCTGTCTACGAATCAACCCGCGGCCAAGATGCCCCCCTGTGGATCGTCAAGACCCGCGCCCCGTTTTTCACCGCCGCCATCGTGCCGGTCGGCCTGGGGAGCGCGCTGGCCTGGGCGCGCTCCGGCACGTTCGACCTGGGAGTGTTTTCGCTCACCCTGGCCGGTGCCGTCTGTCTGCATGCCAGCACCAACATGACCAACGACTACTTTGACCACACCTGGGGCTCTGACGAGATCAACACCGAGTTCGCCAACCCCTTCACTGGCGGCAGCCGCCTCATCCAGATGGAGATCGTCAGGCCAGAGCTCTTTTTGCGGCAGGGGATCGCCTTCTTCGTCGTCTGCAGCCTGATCGGCCTGGTCCTGACCCTCATCCGGGGGACGGCGCTGCCCCGCATCCACGACGATCACCCTCAAGAGCTGCTGCCGGCCAACGTGTCCACCATCCAGATTCACCTGCTGACCGGTCTGTTGATCACAGCGGGGTATATTCTGCAAGGCGGCGTGGCATGGCTGCGGTAGACGAACCGACCCCATCCCTGGACAAGGCGGCCAGCCGGGGCCGGCCCAGCCTGGTGTGGCGAGCGGGACAGGAGCGACGTTTCCAGATGGTGCGCCGTTGGGCGCCGCTGACCGCCCGGCGCGTACTCGACGTAGGCTGCGGCGTGGGGATGTACACGGCGGCCTTCCAACGCGAGACGTCGCACGTTTTCGGCATCGAAGTCGAGGGAGAACGAGCACGAGAAACTCGGGAGGCAGGCCGGGCCGCTGGGGTGGTCCAGGCCGTGGGAGAGCACCTGCCCTTTGCCGACGGCGTCTTCGACGTGGTCTTTTCCCACGAGGTCCTGGAGCACGTCGCCGACGACCGGATGTGTGTGGCAGAGATGGTGCGCGTAACCCGACCGCCTCGGCCCGCTACCGGGCATCCTGGGGGGCGGATCGTCGTCTTTGTCCCCAACCGGCTCTACCCCTTCGAGACCCACGGCATCTTTTGGCGCGGGCAGTATCGCTTTGGCAACGTCCCGCTGGTCAACTGGCTGCCCACTCCCTGGCGCGACCGGCTGGCGCCCCACGTGCGGGCCTACACCGCCCACGGCCTGCGCCGTCTGTTGAATGGGCTGCCTGTGGGCATCCTCCATCACACCCAGATTTTCGCCGGCTACGATGCCATCGTCGCCCGCTTCCCCGCGCTGGGGCAGGCTTTGCGGACGGTCACGTATGCGCTGGAGCGCACACCATTGCGGGGTTTGGGCCTTTCTCACCTGCTGGTGATGGAACGGACGGGTTGACAGTCGGGGCAGCGGTCATCCTGCCGTGTAGAATTTGAGCGCCTGCCAGGCCCGCCGACCGAGGTGCATCCAGGCCGGGCGGCGAGGCTCACGCTCGCCGGGACGGGAAAATGGATGCGCTGTGATGGGGTAGCAGGATTGGCCTGGCTCCAGGATGCAGATCTCGACCTGAGGGGCCAGCTCGGCGGCATACTCGGCAAAGGCATGCGGCGGACGGCAGAGAAACTCCATCCAACCCGTTCCCACCGGACAAAAGGTGCCCCAGTGGATGGGAATGGTCACGCGGGGGCGCAGGAGAGTCAGGGACTGGGCCGCCCGGAGGGGGTCCATGTGCCCCGATCCCAATCTCGGGCCCCATCCCCACACCGGCAGCAGCGCCACGTCCAGGTCTCGCCCGATGGCTATCATCTCTGGGAACAGGTCGGTGTCGCCGGCAAAATAGACCTGACGACTCCCTCCGATGACATAGCCCAGACACTCGACCGTCGGGCCAAAGGGCAGCCGGGAATTGGAGTGGGCGGCGGGGGTGGCGGTGATCCACAGATCCCCGACCGCCGCCGTCTCGCCCACGCGCAGCTCCTCGACATGGTGAAATCCCTGGCGCTGCAGCAGGCCACCAGCGCCCCGAGGAGCGATCAGGTGCACCTCTGGGCCGAGCAGGCGCAGGGAGGGAAGGTGCAGGTGATCCTGATGAGCGTGCGAGATCAACACCGCGTCGAGCGCCCATTCGGCCGGATTGGGGGCCGACATTTGCCGCCGCAGCGGGCCGATCGAATCCAGCAGGACGGGATCGGCCAGCAGCCGCACCCCGTCCATCCCGATGAGCACCGTGGCGTGCCCGGCGTATGTCAGGTGAAGAGGGAAAGTCATTCTGCACTACATTTCGATGGGGCAGGTGGTGGACTGCCAGCCAGAAAGCCCGCCCAGCACAACGACAACGTTCTGCCAACCCTGACGCCTCAACAAACTGGCCGCGATGATGGCGCGCCGACCGCTGCCGCAAAAAACGTACACCGGGCGGTCGCGGGCGACCTCGTCCCTGCGCTGAGGGAGTTGGGTGAGGTGGATGGCGTGGGCGCCGGGGATGGGATTGACGGCCACTTCTTCCGCGCTGCGCACATCGAGAATCCACGGGTCCTGCCCCGTGTCCAGGCGATGGCACAAGTCCTGCACCGTCACCGTCTGGATCGAGGCGCTGGGTCGGCCGGCCGTGTGCCAAGCCAACATGCCACCCGATAGATACCCAACGACGTCGTCATAGCCCAGCCAGTTCAGGGTGCGGACCGCTTCGGTGGGTCGTCCGTCTCGTTGACCAGCAGGATGGGGGTGTCGTAGGGCAGGAACCAGCCGGCAAAGTTAGCCAGCCCCCCCGTCCAGATCGAGAGGGCGCCCGGCACGTGGGCCGCGCTGAATCCCAGCTCCAACCGCGTGTCGAGGACGACGGCATCTTGGGCTTGTTCGGCAAAAGCGGCCGGCGAAAGGGGTGTGGGCGCCGGCAGTGAGCGTAACAGCGGTGGCCCCTCCAAATTCAGGCGTTCCATACGCCGAAAGTAGGGGACTTTTTCCAGCTCCCGGGCCACGTTGGCGACGAATTCCGCCCGGTCGGTGAACTGGAGACGGAGGTTGTAGCGCAGTTCCAACCCGATGGTGGTCCAGACCCGCTCGGCGATGGCGCTGCCGCAGACAGAGCCGGCGCCGTGGGCCGGGCAAACGATGACCTGATCGCCCAGCGGCAGGAACTTAGAGTGTCGTACAGGTGACCTGCCATCTCTGGGGCTCGATCCATGCCCAGGAAATCCACCCGTCCCACCTCCCCGGCAAAGAGAGCATCGCCGGTAAAGAGCACCCATGGCGCGCCGTCGGGATCGTGGAGCAAATAGCTCATGCTGCCCAGCGTGTGTCCGGGGGAGTGGATGGCCCGCATCTTGAGCCGCCCGATCCGCCACGTCTGGCCGTCCTGCGCCGGTTGGCCGTACTGATAGTCCAGCATACCGTCGGCGTGCCAGACCTGCGCCCCGGTGCGCGCGACCAGCTCCAGCGACCCGATCAGATAATCCTCGTTCCGGTGGGTTTCCAGGACGTGAGCGATGCGCATCCCCGCTCGTGTGGCCGTTTGGGCGTACACGTCCACGTCGCGCCGGGGATCAATGACGATGGCCTCTCCCTGGTCGCCGATGAGGTAGGAATAATGGGCCAGTCCTTGCGATTCGATTCGTTCAAATAACACACTCGATCTCCTTTCTACCGCTGAGCTTGCCACCACTGTCGCCAGGCGGCGGGGTCCACGCTCCCGCTCTGCCCGGTGATGGCGGTCAGGGCGACGGCAGCAGCCTGCTGCACGTCCTCTGTTTCGTCCTCCAGGGCCAGGATCAGGGCTGGGACGGCATCCTGGGCGCCGGCCCCGATCCATCCCAAGGCCTGGGCCGCTCCCTCGCGCACTCGCCAGTCCGGGTCTGCCAACGCCGAGACGAGGGGGAATGTCGCCCGCGGTCCGATCAGGCTCAATCCCAGGGCAGCCGATTCGCGCACCTCCCAATTGGTGTGCCGCAGGGTAGCGGTGAGGACGGGCAAGGCCTGTGCTGCCTCCGCCCCCACCATGCCCAGCGACACCGCCGCAGCCCTGAGCACGAACTCGTCCTGTTCCCGCTCCAGGGCCTGGGTGAGCGCCGGCGCCGCTTCGACGGCGCCCGGCCCGATGCCTCCCAGCGCACCGGCGGCCGCACTGCGCGCCGTCGTGCTCTCGTCGCTGCTCAGGATATGGACAAGAGCGGGGACCGCTTCGACGGCGACCGGTCCGATCATGCCCAGGGCCATGGCGGCGAACTCGCGCACCCCGGCCTCCTCGTCCTCCAGGGTCTCGATGAGGGTCGGCACCGCCTCGTACGCACCCGGCCCGATCTCACCCAATGCCAGAGCGGTGTACCCGCGCACTTCGGCGTCCTCATCGGAAAGGGCCTGGACCAGGGCTGGCACGGCCGGGGCTGCCTGCGGCCCAATGCGACCCACCGTCTCGGCGGCGGCCAGGCGCACCCACTTGTCCTCGTCCCGCAGGACGTAGATCAAGGCTGGCACGGCCTCTTTTGCCTCCGGTCCAATCTCTCCCAATACGGTCGCGGCGGCCCAGCGGACCTCTTTGTTCTCATCTTCCAGGGCATAGGCGAGAGCGGGGACCGCCGGCGGTCCAGCCTCCACCAGCATTCCTATGGCGGCCTCGCGCACCGCTGCGTCCTGGTCCCCCAGGGATTGAATGGCAGCCTGTATCTCTGGGGCTTGGGCCCCGGGGTTGCGGGTGGGTCTCTGCGGTCCCGGCGTTGCCGGGTTGGACCCACAGGCCGACACGCCGGACACCAGGAGTGTGACAGCGGTCAGCAGGATAATAGATTTCTTCATCGCCGTTTCCCAATGCTACAGTTTCACAAACGAGGTGGGCATATACGAGACTCGAGGTTTTTCTCTCCGTCGCGCCAATGATCCCAGCCGCCGGGTTGGATTATAGCGGCGAGTCCACAAAACGTCAACGTTCATAAAGACGGGATATCCCACTTGCTCAACCCCAAACTTGGGGTATACTAGCCTGGGCCCAATCTTGACGAGTGAGCAAGTTCTGGACACAGATGCCCACGGCAGGAGAGTTTCGTCACTGGCGAGGAAACTCTCCTGCTGACAGTCTACAGCCTATGGCGCGGTTGTCCTGCTAGCGAACCTGATGATCGTGCCGCCGTATTCACCGGTATTGGGTTATAATTACCAGGATATAACTGATGTTTCAGCCAGAACGGTGGGGGAAGAGATGATAGATCAAAGGATCGTGATGGAGCGTGACAAACGTATTGCGCTGGTGGCGCATGATAATAAGAAGCAGACCTTGGTAGAGTGGGCCAGATATAACGGTGTCCTGCTGGCACATCATCACATCTATGCTACAGGCACCACCGGCGAGATTCTGGAACGTGAACTGGGCATCCAGGTGACCAAGCTCCAAAGTGGGCCCCTTGGCGGCGATCAGCAGATTGGGGCAAAGATCGCCGAGGGTGAGATAGATTTTCTCATCTTTTTCTGGGACCCGCTGCAGCCGCAACCGCATGATCCTGACGTCAAAGCGCTGTTGCGGATGGCGGTGGTGTGGAATATCCCCATCGCCTGCAATCGCGCCACAGCGGATTTCATGATCTCGTCGCCCTTGATGGATGACGAATATGACCGGCTGGTGCCAGACTACCAGGGGTATCGCCTGCGGCGGATCGGCATTGTGAACGCAGCCGAATCAGATGCGGATACCTTGGACACGGAAGAGAATACAGAGTGACAGAGTCTGTGCCGGAATCTCCCCACCCGCTCGGTCTGGAAAGACTGATGTGGTGGGCACAGCGCTCATCAGCCATCCAGAGGTGGTCGCTGCACTGGCAAAAGCAGTACGTGTACAAGCGCTGACGCAGGAAGGTGCATCGGCGTGCCGGCAAGTCTTTCGCGAGGAGTGGCATGACCTGATGCGCGTTCAGTTGACGGAGATAGCGGTCATCCGCGCCGATACGCTCGCGTGGGGACACGGTCTGCACGGTTACGACGCCGTGCGCCTGGCTGCAGCATCTCTCTGGCAGGGCGCTATGGGAGAGCAGGTTACGTTTTCCACGTTCGATCGGCGGCTGTGGGAGACGGCCAAACGGGTTGGGCTGACACACCACCCGGCCGACCTGCCGGCGTTGTTGGAGGCATGGAAAGCCGCTTGATAGTCCACCGATTTCGATCCATCAACAGGCCAAAACGGCAAAAAACCCGCCTTTTCAGGCGGGTTTTCGTGGTGCCGAGAGACAGATTTGAACTGTCGACTCCCTGATTTTCAGTCAGGTGCTCTACCGGGCTGAGCTATCTCGGCATATATTGCTGATATTCTATCTCAAAAGGCTGGTTTGTCAAGCCGATTTGGAAATTCGCTGCGCCAACGCCAGTGCCTCCTCCTGCGTTCGGACCTCACCGGCTGCCTGAGCCTCTCGGATTGTCTCCAGCAACTGCCCAATCTGGGGACCCGACCCCAGCCCCAGCGCCTCTATCAGATCGTGACCCGTGACCAGCGCGGGCGGCTCCACCGTCTCCTCGTACTGCTCAAAGCAGTGAGTCAGCAGTGTCTCGGCCGCGTGCAGGCGGCGGGACCAGCGTTCCTCCTGCAAGTTCGGTCCCCACGTCGAAAGGTGATCCGCCAGGCTGAGCAGCACGACGTCCACCCCGGCGCAGCCCGTGGCCCGAAAGTAGCGGTAGACCGCTCGCCGGGTGATGGTGTCCGCACGAGCCAGATGGGCCGGACGAAGGTGCTGTCCCACCATCACGCGCACTCGCTCCACCTCTTCCCGACTGAACCGCAGTTCTTGCAGCCGCTGGGCCGCGATAGGCGCCCCCACCAGATCGTGGTTGTAAAAGTGAATCCGACCATCATCCTCATCCTGTGACCAGGTCGAGGGCTTGCCGATGTCGTGCAGCAGGGCCGCGAGTTTGAGCACCACCCAGCGATCTCGCCCGCCGCTGACCTCGACCGCCAGGTGGGTCTCGATATCCCCGGCGAACTGGCCCAGCACCCGCGCCACATCCCCCCAAGCCGCGGGAGGTGGATCCGTCAGCGGGCGGGGTGTCACTTCCTGCCCGGTGGCAGCCGTGACTACTCCTTCCAGTGCGTCCAGTATATGGAGAGTGTGCCGCCACACGTCGAAGCGATGCGGCCAGGATTGCGTGGTTTGCTTGAGGGATTCGATCTCGGGCAGAAAATGCGCCAGCAGGCCCAGGTCGTCGATCCGCTGCACGTGGAGCGCGGCGTCTGGGAGCATCAGCGTGCGCACGAATTCGTCCCGGACACGCTCGACCGAGGGTTCCGTCAACAGCGCCGCATCCCGCCGCAGCCACGCCTCGGTCTGCGGCTCGATCTCGAACCCCAGCGCGGCCTCCCCGCGCACGGCCCGCAGCAGCCGGACCGGATCGTCCCGAAAAGTGCGCCCACTCGTCGCGCGGATGCGACGCGCCTCCAGATCGGCCAGGCCGCCGGTAGAGTCCACCAGTGAATTGGTCTGGTCCAGCGCCAGTGCATTGATGGTGAAATCCCGCGCCACGAGATCCGCCTCCAGGTCAGGGCCGCGCAGGAGTGCGAAATCCAACTCGACGCGGGATCCGTCCGCGGCCTTCAAGATCGCCCGCCCGGTCTCCCGCTCCGCGTCCAGCGGGAAATAGGCTCCGCCCAGCGCATCGGCCACCGCCCGAGCCAGTCCCAACCCGTCCCGGTCCACTGCAAAGTCCCAATCGTGCACAGGCCGGTCCAACAGCGCATCGCGGACCGCGCCGCCGACCAGCCAAACCTGAACCCTGCGCTCCTCAGCCAAACGGAGCACGGCTCGCCAGGGCCAATCGGGCAAATCAACTTTTTTCACTGGCATCTCGATTCACCTCCACGACTGGCACAAAAAACACCCGAGGTTCCTCCTTGGGCCGGCTGCGCTTGGCAGCCTGGCGGGCTTCCTCGGCCGTCCACCCCACCCCGGTCACGCGCCCCCGCACCACTGCGACCCATCGACCGGCGTAGGATGGGAGGTCCTCCGATGCTGCGTGGCTTTGAGAGATTTTTTTCATCGCCAGTCTATGATACTGGAAAAGGGGGCAACTTGTCAAGTGTCTGGACTTGACAATTCGGACAACTGAGTTATACTAAAGGTAAGACGTAAGACATCTTACCATTGACGAGGCGATTCGATTCCGATGGCTCAACTCAGGATCAGCAAGTCCCCCTTGCACATCCAGGTCCAGCAGCATTTGCTCAGCCTGATTGAGGACGGCACCTATTCTCCCGGCGATCAATTCCCCTCCGAGGTCACCCTGGCGGATCAATTGGGCATCTCCCGGCCCACCCTGCGCGAGGCGCTCCAACGGCTCGAACAGGAGGGCGTGATTGTGCGTCGGCACGGCGTGGGGACCTTTGTCGCCACCCGTACCCCCATCCTGGAATCAGGACTAGAGGTGCTGGAGAGTCTGGCATCCCAGGCCGGCCGCGTCGGGTTGGAGACCGAGGTGATGGATCTGGACGTGATAGAACGACCGGCCAGTCCCGAGGAGATGAGTATGCTGGGACTTGGCCCCGCAGAAGGGCCAATAGATGTGCTCAGCATAGACCGCGTGATCGCCGTGGCGGGCGAACCGGTGGCCTACCTCAGAGACGTCGTTCCGCAGACTTGTCTACGGCGGGAGGACTTGGAGCACTTTTCCGGCTCCGTCCTGGACGTGTTTCTCCAGCGGGATCCAGCCCTTCCCATCGTTTCCCGCACCGAGATTATGGCCGAGGCAGCCAGGACGCACGTGGCTGCCCGGCTAGGGATTTCCCGAGGGCAAGCGCTTCTCAAGCTGGTCGGGCAGTTGTACGGTCAGGATGAACGGGTGTTGGATTATTCCATCAGCTACTTTGTGCCGGGTCACTTTAGATTTCACGTAATGCGGCGGGTGGCGAGGATTGTCCCCTAGCTATCCGCTTGGAAGATAATACACAGAATAGGAGATTTAGAATGCGTAGTTTTATGGGTCGTGATATTCTCTCATTAAAGGACTTTGAGCGGAACGAGTTTTTCCACGTGCTCGAGGTCGCCGAAGAGTTGGAGCCGATTGCACGCCAGCGCCGCAACGCGGATATGCTGGCCGAAAAGACGCTGGTGACGGCGTTCTACCAGCCCTCGACGCGCACCCGCCTGGCCCACGAGGCCGCGATGCACCGCCTGGGCGGTCACGTGACCGGCTTTTCCGACGCCAAGATGACCCGCGCCGGCGACTTTTACCAGGAGTCCATCAAGGACACGGTCAAGATGCTCGAGTTCTACGGCGACGTGATCGTGATGCGCCACTTCCAGCAGGGCGCGCCGCACGAGGCGGCTAAATGGGCCAGCGTCCCCATCCTCAACGGCGGCGACGGCTGGGGCGAGCACCCCACCCAGATCCTGACCGACCTGTACACCGTCTACCGCGAGAAGGGCCACATTGACGGCCTCAAGTGGCTGGCCGTGGGCGACATGCGGATGCGCACGATGCATTCGCTCGGTTACGCGCTGACCCAGTTCGACTGTCCCGTCACCTTCGTCTCGCCGCCGGAGATGTCCCTCACCGACGAGTTCAAGGCGGAACTGAAGCAGTACAGCCTCGACTTCAAAGTCGCCGACCACGTGGAAGAGGCCATCGCCGACGCCGACGTGATCCTGGTGGAGCCGGTGGTGCAGCCTGACTACACCAAGTCCCGCGACGAACGCAGCGGGGACGTCGGCCTGACCCCCGCCAACTACAAGATCACCCGCGATCTGCTGTTCCACAAGGCCAAGTCGGACGCCATCCTGCTCCACTCGCTGCCGCGCATGGACGAGATCCCGCCCGACGTGGACATCACCAAGTGGTCCCGTTACTGGCAGGAGGCCTTCAACGGCGTCGTGATGCGCATGGCGCTGTTGGCGCTGGTATTGGGAGCGATGGAGTAAGCGAGATGCAGACCAACTTACGGGGCCGAGATCTGATTTGCGACCTGGACTTTTCCAAGGAAGAGGTCGAAACCGTTTTGGACGTGGCGTGGGACCTGAAGCGCAAACGCGCGCTGGGCGAGCCCCACGCCTATTTGCGGGACCGGGTGTTGGGGATGCTGTTCTTCTTCAGCAGCACCCGCACCCGCTGCTCGTTCGAGGCCGGCATGGCCCAGTTGGGCGGCCACGCCGCCTTCATCGAAAGTAAATCCACCCAGATCGCCCACGGCGACACCGAAAAAGAGATCGGCGACATCCTGGGCCGCTACTTCGACGGCATCGCCATTCGCCACTGCGACTGGGGCATCGGCAATCAGTACCTCAACTGGGTCGCCGAGGCCTCCCGCTCGCCGGTGCTCAATATGCAGTGTGATCTCTACCATCCCTTCCAGTGTCTGGCCGACCTGATGACCATCATCGAAAAGCAAGGCCGCGACCTGCGCCGGAAAAAGATGGTCGTCTCCTGGGCGTATGCGTCCTCCTACCTCAAGCCGCTCTCGGTGCCCCAGTCGCTGATCCTCCAGCTGCCCCGCTTCGGGCTGGACGTCACACTGGCGTATCCGAAAGAGTTCGGCCTGCTGCCGGACACCGTCGAGGAGGCGAAAGCGCTGGCCCGCAAATATGGCGCCGGCTTCGAGATCGTCCACGACATGGACGAAGCGTTCCGGGACGCCGACATCGTCTACGCCAAGTCTTGGGGGCCGATGATGACCACTACCGACGCCGAAGAGGGCAAACGGCTGCAAGATCAATACCAGGACTGGATCACCGATGAGCGGCGCATGGCGCTGGCCAAAGAGGACGCCATCTACATGCACCCCCTGCCGGCCGACCGGGACGTCGAAGTCACCAGCGGGGTGATGGACGGCCCCAACTCGGTGGTGTTCGACCAGGCCGAGAACCGCCTGCACGCCCAGAAGGGTGTCATGGCGCTGACGATGTGGTAAGCGTAGAAAAAAGGGACAATTCAATGACAAATCGTAAACTCGCTGTTGTTGCCATCGGCGGCAACTCGCTGATCAAAGACAAACAGCATCAAACTGTACAAGATCAGTACGAAGCCGCCCGAGAGACCTGCCGGCATATTGCCGATATGATCGAGCAAGGATGGGACGTCGCCATTGGGCACGGCAACGGCCCGCAGGTCGGCTTCATCCTGCGCCGCTCCGAGATCGCCCACAAGACAGCCGGCATGCACGAGGTACCGCTCGATTCCTGCGGCGCTGACACTCAGGGAGCGATTGGCTATCACTTGCAGCAGAATCTGTACAACGAGTTTCGGCGCCGGGGGATGGAGAAAAGCGCGGCCACCGTCGTCACCCAAGTGCGGGTGGGACGGGACGACCCGGCTTTCCAGAACCCCTCCAAACCGATTGGCGGGTTCATGGAGGAGGCGGAGGCGCAAGAACGGGCCGCCCGAGAGGGCTGGAGCGTCGTCGAGGACGCCGGCCGCGGCTGGCGGCGGGTCGTCGCCTCGCCGCTCCCGGAGGAGATCGTCGAGTTGGACGCCGTCAAACAACTGCTGGACGCGGGCATCGTCACCATCACCGTGGGCGGCGGCGGTATCCCGGTGGTGCGCAACGACGCCGGCAATCTGGAAGGCGTCGCGGCGGTGATTGACAAGGATTATGCCTCCTCCTTGCTGGCTCAATCCATCGGCGCCGATCTGTTCCTGATCTCGACCGCTGTGGAAAAGGTCTATCTCAACTCCAACAAACCCGACCAGCGGACGGTGGATGTGATGACCGTCGCCGAGGCGAAGCAGTACATGGCCGAGGGGCACTTTGCCAAGGGAAGCATGCTGCCCAAGATTCAGGCCATCATCTGGTTCCTGGAAAACGGCGGAAAGGAAGCCCTCATCACCAACCCGGAGAACATTGCCCGCGCGCTGCGGGGCGAAACCGGCACGCGCATCCTGCCGTGACTTGTAAGCGTCAAGCGACCGGCGCTTGGAAGAGCGCCGGTCGCTTGACCATCAGGAGGTGTTTATGGATCACGTTCTCGGGCTTCGATGCACGATTTGCGGCGCGGAATACGCCATCGGCGACGTCGAATACGTCTGCCCCAAGCACGGCGACGACGGCATCCTGGACGTCATCTACGACTATGACCGCATCGCCGCGCAGCTCTCGCCCGGCCAACTCGCGGGCGACGCGAACCGCTCCATGTGGCGCTACCTGTCCCTGCTGCCGGTGGACGCCGAACAGGCGCGGCGGCTGGCGGATGGCGCCGTTCTGGGCAGCGTCGGCTGGACGCCGCTCTACCCGGCCCCGCGCCTGGCCGCCGAACTCGGCTTGACGCACCTGTGGATCAAGGACGACAGCCGCCAGCCGACGGCTTCCTTCAAGGACCGCGCCTCGGCCATCGCCGTAGTCAAGACCCGCGAACTGGGCTACGAGATCGTCACCACCGCCAGCACCGGCAACGCGGCCGCTGCCCTGGCCGGCCTGTGCGCCGCCGTCGCTCAACCGAACGTCATCTTTGTGCCGCGCACCGCGCCCCAGGCCAAGGTGGCCCAGCTCTTGGCCTACGGCGCGACGGTGCTGCTGGTGGATGGCAGTTACGACGACGCCTTCGAGTTATGCCTGGAAGCCGCGCCCGCGTTCGGCTGGTACAACCGGAACACGGCCTACAACCCCTACATGTCCGAGGGAAAAAAGACGGCCGCCTACGAGGTCTGCGAACAGTTGAAATGGCAGGCGCCCGACGTGATCGTCGTCCCGGTCGGCGACGGCTGCATCATCGGCGGGATTCACAAGGGGCTGCGCGATCTGGCGGCGCTCGGTTGGATCGAACGAATGCCGCGCATCATCGGCGTACAAGCGGCCGGCTCGTCCCCGCTGGTGGACGCCTGGGAGCGTGGCATCGAGGGCTGGGAGATGGCGCCGGTGGAGGCGCACTCGGTGGCGGATTCTATCGTCGCCGGCCTGCCCCGCGACCGGATCAAGGCCCTGCGGGCGGTGCGCGAGACCGGCGGGGTCTACCTCCGCGTGAGCGATGATGCGATCCTGGCTGCCATCCCCGCCCTGGCCCAGGGGTGCGGCGTCTTCGCCGAACCGGCCGCCGCCGCTGCTTACGCCGGATTGGTCGAAGCCGCGGCGCAAGGACTGGTTCAGCCTGACGAACACATCGTCGTGCTCGCTACCGGGTCCGGCCTGAAAGATGTCGCCAGCGCGATGAAGGCGGTTCAGGCCTCCCCGCCGGTGGTCGCGCCGACGTTGGACGCGGTGCGGCAGGCGCTGACTGTTCAGAGCAGTTGAGACGTAGTGGCTCGGAAGGCCAAGTCGTCGAGCGCCGCCTGGCCGAGGCGGACGTGATCGCCGCTCTGGTGCGCTGGGCCTTTGCCGAGAGCCGCTGTTACCTGGTCGGGTTCCATCGGCTGGAGGAGCAGGCGGCATCGTTGAGCGCGGAGGGGCGTCACATCTACGAGCTGGCCCGCTCGGTCATCGCCGCGCGCGCCGCAGACCGAGCGGTCACCTGGGCGAGCGTCCGCGCGTTGGTAGGCCGTGATCAACAGAGTCAATCAGGCTGAAAAGGAGAACGGGGATGAACATTTTAATTTCTGCGGATATGGAGGGCATCTCTGGCGTGGTCAACTGGGACCACGTCTCGTCGAATCACAAAGAGTACGACCGCTTTCGCAAGCTGATGACGGCCGAGGTGAACGCCGCGATCGAGGGGGCACTGGCCGGCGGCGCGGAGCAGATCGTCGTCAACGACAGCCACGGGGGGATGACAAACCTCCTGATCGAGGAGCTGCACCCGGCGGCGGACCTGATCTCGGGCAGCCCCAAGCCCCTGGGCATGATGCAGGGGATGGAGGCGGACGTGGACGCTGTCTTTTTGATGGGGTATCACGCGGCCGAAGGGACCGGGGCGGCCGTCCTCTCTCACACCTGGAGCAGCCGCACCGTACACGAGCTGCGCTTGAACGGGCAAGTGGTCGGGGAGATGGGGTTGAGCGCCGTCCTGGCCGGCTCTTTTGGCGCGCCGGTCGTGCTCGTCACCGGGGATCGGGCCGCGACCGAGGAGGCGCAGAGACTGTTGGGCGAGGTCGAGACGGTGGCAGTCAAGGAGGGGATCGTGCGCACGGCGGCCCGCTGTCTGCACCCAGACAAGGCCCACGCTCGCATCCGTCAAGCCGCCGAGCGGGCGGTCCAGATGAGCGTCCCGCCCTTTGTCCTGCCGACGCCCATCACGGTGGGCGTCCGTTTCCAGAACGCACTGCACGCCGATATGGCGGAACTGACGCCCGGCAGCCGGCGCGTGGACGGCCGCACCGTCGAGTGGACGGGCGACGATATGCCGACGGTCTACCGCGTCTTTCGGGCGATGACGGCGCTGGCGTGGTCGGGTTGATGCGCCGGTGGCCCTGGCTCTGGTGGCTGGCGGCCGGCGGGGTAGCGGCCTGGCTGCTGTGGATGACGCTGCGGCCGAATCCGAGCGTGGCCGCCGACCTGTCCCCGCTGACAGACCGGGCCGCCGCGCGGGGCATCTCGCACCGCCTGCTGATCGGCCTGACGGGCAACGTCGTCGTGTTCGTGCCGTTGGGCGCGACGCTGGCGCTCGCCTTGCAGGGATCGCTCCGGCGGCGCGCGCTGGGGGCGACGCTGTTGGGGGCGGCCCTGAGCCTGGTCATCGAGCTGGCGCAGGCGGCGCTGCCCAGCCGCGTGTCGGCGCTCGACGATTGGCTGCTCAACACCGCCGGAACTGCCATAGGCGCGACCATCGGCTGTGGACTGGTATATCAAATCACGCATAGAATGAAGGAGATAGACGGACATGATTGATCTAACGATTCACCAAGAGCAATTGGAGCGGACGGTGCAGCGGGCGCGCGAGCGGGACATTATCATTCCGACGTTCGCACAGATGAAAGACCCGGCCCTGATCCCGGACGAGATCAAGGCCCGCCTCAAGGGGGTTGGGCTGTGGGACGTCAACTCGCTCAACCTGTTCCGCATCACGTGGAAGAACAAGCCGGTGGCTCACGGCGGCGGCTTTGGGGGCGTCAACTACATCGAGCTGCCGTCCACCCTCACCGGCGTGGATGCGCGCATCATCTGCCTGGTGGGCAAGTGGTTTCCCACCGGCGCGCACAAGGTCGGCGCGACCTTTGGCTGCCTGGCGCCCCGCCTGGTCACGGGGCAGTTCGACCCCACCTACCAGAAGGCAGTCTGGCCCTCCACGGGCAATTACTGCCGGGGCGGGGCCTACAACGCGGCGCTGTTGGCCTGTGAGTCGATCGCCATCCTGCCAGAAGAGATGAGCCGCGAGCGCTTCGAGTGGCTGTCGAACGTCGCCGGCGAGGTGATCGCCACGCCCGGCTGCGAGAGCAACGTCAAAGAGATTTTCGACAAGTGCTGGGAACTGCGCCAGACCCGCGAGGACGTCGTCATCTTTAACCAGTTCGACGAGTTCGGCAACCACCTGTGGCATTACGATGTCACCGGCCACGCCATGGAGGAGGTCCTGCAGCGCGAGTTGGGGCCGCACGACGCCTACCGGGGAGTAGCGCTGACCACCGGCTCGGCCGGCACCATCGGCTGCGGCGATTATATGAAAAAGCTCTTTCCCACCAGCAAAGTGGCGGCCAGCGAGGCGCTCCAATGTCCCACGCTGATGCTGAACGGGTTCGGCGGGCACCGCATCGAGGGGATCGGCGACAAGCACGTCCCCTGGATCCACAACCTCAAGAACACCGATCTGGTGATGGCGATTGACGACGAGGCCTGCATGAGCTTGGTGCGGCTGTTCAACGAGCCGGCCGGGCGGGCCTATCTAGTCCGGCAGGGTGTGTCGGAATCGTTGGTCGGCCAGCTCGACTTGCTGGGCATCTCTTCTGTCGCCAACGTGCTCTCCTCCATCAAGCTCGCCAAGTGGTACGAGATGGGGGAGCGGGATGTGGTGCTAACCGTGTGGACCGATTCGATGGAGTTGTACCAGAGCCGGCTGCGCGAACTGCACGAGGAGCACGGCGAGTACACCGAGGCGGACGCCGCCGCCGATTACCACCGTCATCTCTTGGGCTGCACGCTGGATTACGTGGAAGAGTTGGGGTACTGGGATCGCAAGCGCATCCACAACTTGAAATACTTTACCTGGGTCGAGCAGCAGGGCAAGACCTACCAGGAGATTCAGGCCCAATGGTACGACGACGACTATTGGACCGACATCCACGCCCAAGTCGAGGAGATTGACGAGCGGATCGAGGCGTTCAACCAGATGACGGGGCTGCTGGAGGGCTTGTAAGCGGGAATTTTGCCGACTGGGGTAGGCAGTTACACAGAGATTCTCAGAGGATTTCAGAGAGCACAGAGAAAAAG
>Ga0129302_1001638_pt1 | contig 16562 bp, 17 predicted proteins | sample BlaSprsedimmetaG_FD_94476 | JGI IMG/M metagenome (GOLD analysis project Ga0129302, IMG submission 94476) | Hot spring sediment bacterial and archeal communities from California, USA to study Microbial Dark Matter (Phase II) - Blank Spring... | ecosystem: Environmental > Aquatic > Thermal springs... | reverse complement strand
TGCGCTTCTCGCTCCAGACGGGGTTCCGCAGACGGGCCGTCCCTGGCCCGACTGCGGAATTGCGCGCGTCCTGCGCGCAACCCTTCGGGCCTGTCCGTCTTCCGCTGCGATGCTCGGCGAGATCACGGGACCCACTAACCGCTTCGATAGACCGTCGTGCTGACTGAGCGATCTCTGGTGCAACTAAACGTTGTTGGTATCACAGCTGATGGAATCCAGTGCGGTAAGTAGCTGATCGACATCCCTCTCGTCATGCGCCGCCGACAGGGTCACCCGCAACCGCGCCGTCCCCGCCGGCACCGTGGGCGGGCGGATGGCGGTGACGAGGATGCCCCGGTCCCAGAGGGCCTCGCTCATGGCCAGTGCCGTCTGGTTGTCGCCGACGAGGAGGGGCTGGATGGGGGTGGGGGAGTCCATGAGCGTGAGGCCGAGCTGGGCCGCGCCCGTGCGGAAGCGGGTGACGAGACCCTGCAGCTTGTCGCGCCGCCAGGGCTCGGCATCGACGAGTTTCAGTGCGGCGCGCGTGGCCTCGGCCACGGCCGGCGGCTGGGCGGTGGTGTAGATGTAGGTGCGCGCGGTCTGGATGAGGTATTCGATCAGGTCCTCGGCTCCGGCGACGAAGGCCCCGGCGGTGCCCAGGCCCTTGCCGAGGGTGCCCATGAGGATGGGGACATCGATCGGCCCGAGGCCGGCTGCCTCCAGGGTGCCGCGACCGTGTTCGCCGAGCACGCCGAGGCCGTGGGCGTCGTCGACCATGAACCACGCGTCGTGGCGGCGGCAGGCCTGGGCCAGGTCGGCGACGGGCGCGAGATCGCCGTCCATGCTGAACACGCCGTCGGTGAGCACCAGCTTCTCGCCGGTCTCGCGTTCGCTGAGCTTGCCGGCCAGGGCGGCGGCATCGTTGTGCGGATAGCGGATGAAACGTGCGCCGCTGAGCAGGCCGGCATCGAGCAGCGAGGCGTGGTTGAGGCGGTCCTCGAACACGGCGTCGCCGCGCCCGACCAGGGCGGCGGCCACGCCGAGATTGGCCATGTAGCCGGTGGAGAAGAGCAGGGCGCGCTCGCGGCCGGTGAAGGCGGCCAGTTCCGCTTCCAGGGCGTGGTGGGCGCGTGAATGGCCGTTGACGAGATGGGCGGCGCCACTACCCACGCCATAGCTATCGGCGCCCTGCCTGAAGGCGGCGACCACCACCGGGTGGCCGGCCAGGCCCAGGTAGTCGTTGGAGCAGAAACTCAGCACCTCGCGTCCGTCGATCACCATGCGCGGTGCCTGGGGGCCATCCACCGTGCGCCGGTGGCGGTAGAGGCCCGCGGCGCGGCGGGCGGCGAGTTCGGCGCGCAGATCCTTCATGCGTGGCGCCCCGTGCGGAGATTGAGCGGCCAGCGGACCTCGCGCGCCGCGCCCCACATTGGCGCCAGTTCGTCGAGCAGTGGCATGACTGGGTCGTCGCCGCGCTCCTCGATGTAGCGCCGGGTGGCCGACCAGGTACGCAGGTAGTCGCCGAGCGCGGCGAGGTTCCACTCGGCCTGCATGGCAAAGTGCGGGGCCTCGAGCGCTTCGAAGGGGAAGGGCAGGTCGCGATAGCCGGTCTCGACGTGGCGGCGTTCGAAGGGCCACCAGGGTCCCACCACCTCGCTGTAGAAGTGCCACAGTCGCTCGTCGATGGCGGGGGCGTCCGTGAGCAGGCGGCTGTAGCTCCAGACGGCGATCACGCCGCCCGGTACGAGCACGCGGCGGGCCTCGGCGAAAAAGTCCTCCACACGGAACCAGTGCAGAGCCTGGGCGACGGTGACGAGGTCCACGCAGGTGGTATCGAGGCCGCTGGCCTCGGCCGGGGCGATGCGGAATTCGATGCCCGGATGCGCCACGGCCGCCTCGATCTGTGCGGCAGCGGCGTCGGTGGCGATGACGCGGTCGAAGTGGCCGGCGAGGTCGCGGGCGGCCTGTCCGCTGCCGGTGGCACAGTCCCAGGCGAGGCCGCGGGCAGGGGCCTGGTCGGCCAGCCACTCGAACAGGGCGGCGGGGTAGGTGGGGCGGTGGCTCGCGTAATCGGCGGCCACCGCCGAGAAGTGATTCGGAAATCCGCTCATCGAGCGCCCGACAGCTCAGTGGGCGGCGGCCTGCGCGGGGACGTCGCCCTCGTCGTCGTGCTGGTGGCAGGTCTGCGGCTCCAGCCAGTGCAGGCCGAGGCGCTCGAACAGCCGGCGATCGTGCTCGGCCTCCGGGTTGTCGGTGGTGAGCAGCTTCTCGCCGTAGAAGATCGAGTTGGCGCCGGCGAGAAAGCACAGGGCCTGCATCTCGTCGTTCATGTCCGTGCGGCCCGCAGACAGGCGCACGAAGGACGTCGGCATGAGGATGCGAGCCACCGCGATCGTGCGCACGAAGTCGAAGGGGTCGAGCTTGTCGGCGCCGGCCAGCGGTGTGCCCTCGATCTGTACCAGGTTGTTGATCGGCACCGACTCCGGGTGCTGGGGCAGGTTGGCCAGCTGGCGCAGCATGGAGGCGCGGTCACGCACCGACTCACCCATGCCGAGGATGCCGCCGGAGCAGACGTGGATGCCGGCGTCGCGCACGTGCTCCAGGGTGTCCAGGCGGTCCTGGTAGTCACGCGTGGTGATGATATTGCCGTAGAACTCGGGCGAGGTGTCGAGGTTGTGGTTGTAGTAGTCGAGGCCGGCGTCCTTCAGGCGCTTCGCCTGACGGTCTTCCAGCATGCCAAGGGTGACGCAGGTCTCCATCCCCAGCGACTTCACGCCCTCGATCATCGCCACCACCTTCTCGAGGTTCTTGTCGGTGGGGTTGCGCCAGGCCGCGCCCATGCAGAAGCGCGAGGCGCCGTTGTCTTTCGCGCGCCGGGCGGCCTCCAGGACCTCGTCCAGCGGCAGCAGGCGTTCTTTCTCGAGCTCGGTCTCGTACTTGGCGCTCTGCGGGCAGTAGGCGCAGTCTTCCGGGCAGGCGCCGGTCTTGATCGAGAGCAGGGTGCTCACCTGCACCGCGTTGGGATCGAAGTGCGCGCGGTGGATGCCGTGGGCGCGGAAGATGAGGTCGTTGAACGGCAGGGCGAACAGCGCCTCGATCTCGTCAATCGTCCAGTCGTGTCGCAGCTCAGCCATGCGGGGTCTCCGGAATAACAGTGTCTTCCCAGGTCTCGCGGTTGATGCGAACGATGTCCAGGATCGACCAGGGGATGATGATGATGGCGGTGATCGCCCAGTACACCAGGAAATAGATGATCTCGGGCGGGAAGAAGGTGCCGACCACGATCAGCGTGCCCAGCAGCGCATAGAAGCGGTAGGCCGCCCACTGGGTATAATGGCCCACACGCGGGTTCGGGTGGTGCCGGTTGAGCGCGTAAAGCAGCATCGAGGCGCCGAACCACAGGACGATGGGGACGATGGCCAGGACCGTGGCGAAGATGGTGCCGTAGCCGGTCGCGCCCGAGCCGAACACCAGCGGAGTGCCTGCCAGGGTGAGGGTGACGATGTTGCCGTAGTTGAACAGCTTGGCGGCGCCGCGCGCGGATTTCGCGCTGACGGTCCGCGGGCCCTGAGTGCTGATTTCGGTCATTGGTTTGATCCGCCGGGGTGTGAGGGGTGAGTGAGGAGCAGTCTATCGGGTTGGCGGGGGCTGTCAACCAAGCAGGGATGCACATGGTTTACAACTGGTTAAAAAATATACCCTGGGTGCTGTACCCGGCCACCTGTGTGGCCTGTGGGCAGGCGCCGCTCGCGCGCACATGGCAGCGCGACCTCTGCGAGGCTTGCCATGCCGCGCTTCCGTGGCGGCGGGGCCCCGTCTGCGCGCAGTGCGGGACCGCCCTCGCCGGCGGCGAGGCCCTGCACTGCGGGTCCTGTCTTGCCGCGCCACCCGCCTACGACCGTGTCTTCGCCCCGCTAGGGTACGCGAGTCCGGTCGGCGCCCTGGTGACCGGCTTCAAGTTTCACGGCCGGCTCGCCTACGGGCGGGTGCTGGGCGAGCTGCTGACCGAGGCGCTGGCATCCGCCCAGGCCGCGGGCGCCCTGGTGTTGCCGGCGGCGCTGGTGCCGGTGCCGCTGCACCGTGCGCGGCTGGCGGGCCGGGGCTTCAACCAGGCGCTGGAACTGGCCCGGCCCGTCGGCCGCCGCCTTGGCCTGCCGATCCTGGCTCGCGGCATCCGGCGCCGGCAGGATACCCCCGCCCAGTCCACTCTGGATGCGCGGGCACGGCGCGCCAACGTGCGCGGGGCCTTTGCCGTCGAGCGGCCGGTGCCGGCGCGCGTGGCCATCGTCGATGACGTGGTGACCACGGGGGCAACCGTGGATGCGCTGGCCCGGGCCCTCAGACAGGCGGGTGCGCGGGAGGTGCAGGTCTGGGCGCTGGCGCGGGCCTGAGCCGGCGGGGCTCAGCGTAACGCCAGGTCGATCACCAGGCCGATGAAGACCGCCAGCCCGAACCAGTTGTTGTGTAAGAAGGCGTGAAAACAGGCGCCCGCCTCGCGGTCGCGGATCAGCCACTGTTCGTGGGCGGCGAGCAGGGCGGCCATCACCAGCCCCGCGTAATAGGCTGGGCCCAGCTCGCTCAGCAGGCCCACGCCCACCAGCAGCAGGAGCACGCCGGCCTGCAGCAGGCCGGTCGCGAGCCGGTCGTGGCGGCCGAACAGGATGGCGGCGGACTTGACCCCGATCTTGAGGTCGTCCTCGCGGTCCGACATCGCGTACATGGTGTCGTAGGCCGTGGTCCAGAGCACGTTGGCGACGAACAGCAGCCAGATCGAGGCCGGCGGCAGTTCCCCGGTCTGGGCCGTCCAGGCCATGGGGATCGCCCAGCCGAAGGCCACGCCCAGGTGCACCTGCGGCAGGTGGTGGAAGCGTTTCATGAAGGGGTAGCTCGCCGCCAGGGCCACGCCGGCAAACGAGAGCAGGATGGTGAGGCGATTGAGCGTGAGCACCAGCAGGAAGGCGGCCAGTGACAGCAGGGCGAAGACCGCCAGCGCCTCCTGCGCCGTGATCTGCCCGGCGGCGAGCGGGCGCTGGCGGGTCCGTGTCACGTGCGGGTCGATCTCGCGGTCGGCGTAGTCGTTGATCGCGCAGCCCGAGGAGCGCATCAGCACCACCCCGGCCACGAACACGAATAGCACCCACGGGTCGGGCAGGCCCTCGGCGGCCAGCCACAGGGACCAGAGCGTGGGCCACAGCAGCAGGAAGATGCCGATCGGGCGGTCGATGCGCACCAGGCGTGCGTAGGCGCCGAGGCGCTGGCCGGGACTGAATGTGGAGGTCGGTTGCGTCATGGTGTCGTAAAGCCGTGATCAATGCTGCTAAAGTGTATCAAAGCCTATCCTTCAACGAGACAGACGAGACCCGATGACGAACATCCACTACGATCTCATTGCCATCGGTGGCGGCAGCGGCGGCCTCTCGGTGGCCGAGCGCGCCGCCGCCTACGGCAAGCGCTGCGCCGTGGTCGAGCGCGGGCGGCTCGGCGGCACCTGCGTGAATGTCGGTTGCGTGCCCAAGAAGGTGATGTGGTATGGCACGAGCCTCGCTCATGCCCTGCACGAGGCGCGCGACTACGGTTTCGAGGTCGAGCAGAAGGGCTTTTCCTGGAACGATCTGGTGCTCAAGCGCGAGGCCTATATCGGCGGCATCAACGGCTGGTATCACACCTACCTCGAGGACTCGGGCATCGACGAGCTGGCCGGGCACGCCCGCTTCGTCGATGCCCATACCCTGGAGATCGATGACAGGCGCTACACCGCCGACCATATCGTCGTCTCCACCGGCGGTCGGCCGGCCGTGCCGGACATCGAGGGCGCCGAGCTCGGAATCACTTCCGATGGCTTCTTCGAACTGACCGAGCAGCCACGGAACGTGGCCGTGGTGGGCGCCGGCTACATCGCCGTGGAGCTGGCCGGCCTGCTCCACGGGCTGGGCTCCCAGGTGTCCATGTACCTGCGCCGCGAGCATTTCCTGCGCAGTTTCGACGCCATGCTGCGCGAGTCGCTGATGGAGCAGATGCTGGAGGACGGCGTGAACATCTTTCCCCGTACCCAGGTGCAGCAGGTCGTGCGTGCCGAGGATGGCACGCTCTCGCTGGTCTGCGACCAGGGCATGCGCACCGACGGCTTCGACTGTGTCATCTGGGCCATCGGCCGCGATCCCAACACGGATGACATTGGTCTGGACCGTGCCGGTGTGATCCGCGACGGCCACGGCTTCGTGCCGGTGGACGGCTTCCAGAACACCAACGTCGCGGGCATCTATGCCCTCGGCGACATCACCGGCCGGGCTCCGCTTACGCCGGTGGCGATTGCCGCCGGCCGCCGCCTGGCCGACCGCCTGTTCGGCGGAAAGCCGGAGCGGCGGCTCGATTACGAGAACATCCCCAGCGTGGTCTTCTCGCACCCGCCCATCGGCACCGTGGGGCTCACCGAGGACGAGGCCCGCGAGTTGCACGGCGAGGGTGTGAAGATCTACCAGACGCGCTTCACCCCCATGTATCACGCGCTCACCGAGCGGAAGGTGAAGACCGCGATGAAGCTCGTCACCGTGGGGGCACGGGAGAAGGTGGTGGGTTGTCACATCATCGGCCCGGGCGCCGACGAGATGCTGCAGGGCTTTGCCGTGGCCATTCGCATGGGCGCAACCAAGCAGGATCTCGACGACACGGTCGCCCTGCACCCGACCAGCGCCGAGGAACTGGTGACCATGCGATGAGCCTGCAGGCGGGGAAGATGCCGTGATCCGGCGTTTCGAGGCGTTTCAGCCCATTGTCGAGGCCGGTGCCTGGGTGGACGAAACGGCGCTGGTGATGGGTGACGTGACGCTGGGGCCGGACAGCTCGGTGTGGCCGATGAGCGTGGTGCGCGGCGATGTGAACTTCATCCGGATCGGCGCGCGCACCAACATTCAGGACGGTTCCATGCTGCACGTGACCCACGACAGCGACTATGCACCCGGCGGCCACCCGCTGGTCATCGGTGACGAGGTGACAGTGGGGCACCGGGTCACGCTGCATGCCTGCCGCATCGGCAATCGCTGCCTGATCGGCATGGGTGCCATCGTGCTCGACGGGGCCGTGGTGCCGGATGGCACCCTGATCGGGGCGGGTTCACTGGTCCCGCCGAACCGGGAGCTAGAGGGTGGCTATCTGTGGCTGGGCAGCCCGGTGCGGCGCGTGCGCGCGCTCACTGCGGCCGAGAAGGCGTACTTCCGGTATTCCGCCGAACACTACGTCCGGCTGAAGAACCGGCACGCGGGCAGCTGAGTCTGCCCGCGTGCGGGTGGCGCACGGTTACTGCGTGAGCGGGATCAGAGTGAGTTCCACGCGGCGGTTCAGTGCGCGGCCCTCTTCGGTGGCGTTGGTCGCGATGGGGCGCAGCTCGCCGAAGCCGATGGGGTCGATGCGCGACGGGGTGATGTTCTGGCCTTCCAGGAAGCGCGCCACGCTCAGGGCGCGGCGTTCGGACAGCGCCTGGTTGTAGGACTCGCTGCCGACGCTGTCGGTGTGGCCGGCAATCTCGATCAGGGTCTTGTCGTATTTCTTCAGCACCAAGGCCACCGAGCGCAGTGTCTCGTGAAAGGTCGGCTTGACCTCGGAGCGGTCGAAGTCGAAGGTCACGTTGCTCGGCATGTTGAGGATGATGTTGTCGCCGTCGCGGATCACACTCACGCCGGTGCCTTCCATCTGTTGCAGCAGTTCGTGTTCCTGCCTGTCCATGTAGGCGCCGACCGCGCCACCGGCCAGGGCACCGACACCGGCGGCGATCAGCGTACGCTTGTTGCGGTCGCGGCGGTCCTGGTCGCGGGCGCTGACGTTCCCGATGATGGCGCCGACGACGCCGCCGATGATGGCGCCCTTGGTCGCGCTGCTGGTCTTTTCCTCGCGGGTGTAGGGGTCGAGGGTGGTGCAGCCGGTCAGTGCAATACTGGCGGCGAGGAGGCCGAGGGCGGCCCCGCGGAACTTTGGCGAAGACATAGGGGTTCTCCCGTTATTGGTCTTGGAAACAATGTTGAATCATAGCGCGTCACAAAAGGCGTGCCTGCTGCCTGTATCACACAGCCTGGCTTAACCCTGCCTGAGCGAGGCGATTACGGGTGCGGTATCCGGGCGTTGCCCGCGCCAGATGTAAAACGACTCCGCCGCCTGCTCGACCAGCATGCCCAGCCCGTCCAGGGCCAGGCCGGCCCCGCGGGCCAGGCCCCATTCGACAAACGCGGTGGGTTTGTCGTCGTAGACCATGTCGTAGCAGACCCCTCCCGGGACGAGTGCCCGGGCGGGGATCGGTGGCACTTCACCGGTGAGCCCGGCCGCCGTGCCGTTGATGATGACGTCGAAGCCGGGAAGGGCGTCCAGCGCGTCCAACCCGCCGCCGGTGATGGCGCCGAGGTCCGCAAAATCGGCGGCCAGCGCCACGGCCCTGTCCGCCGTGCGATTGGCGATGACGACGGTCGCGGGGCCGGCGGCCAGCAGCGGCTGCAGGATACCGCGCACGGCGCCCCCCGCGCCCAGCACCAGCACCCGCCGGCCGCCCAGGTCCACGCCATGATTACGGTTGAGGTCGCGCAGCAGGCCGATACCGTCCGTGTTGTCACCACGAATGAGGTCGTTGTCGAGGAAGCTCAGGGTGTTGACCGCCCCGGCGCGTTCGGCGGCCTCGCCACGCACGGTGGCCATCAGCCAGGCCTCCTGCTTGAAGGGGACGGTGACGTTGAGGCCGCGTCCGCCGGCCTCGCGAAAGGCGCGCACCGTGCCGGCAAAGTCGTCCTTCGGGGCGAGCAGCGCCTCGTAGCGGATGTCCTCGCCGGTCTGTTCGGCGAACAGGGCGTGGATGCGCGGCGATCTGGAGTGCGCGATCGGATTGCCGACCACGGCGTAGCGGTCGGTCACGGCCTAGGCCTTTTCGCGCAGCCAGCGCGCCGCGTCCTTGGCATAGTAGGTCAGGATCGCGTCGCCGCCGGCACGTTTCATGGCGGTGAGCGCCTCCAGTACGCAGGCGCGTTCGTCCAGCCAGCCGTTCTGGGCGGCGGCCTTGAGCATCGCGTACTCGCCGCTCACCTGGTAGACGAAGGTCGGCACGCGGAACTCGTCCTTGATGCGGCGCACGATGTCGAGGTAGGGCATGCCGGGCTTGACCATCACCATGTCGGCGCCTTCCTCCAGATCCAGTGCCACCTCGTGCAGGGCCTCGTCGCTGTTGGCCGGGTCCATCTGGTAGCTGTACTTGTTGCCCGCGCCGAGGTTGCCGGCCGAGCCCACCGCGTCGCGGAACGGGCCATAGAAGCTGGAGGCATACTTGGCGGCATAGGCGAGGATGCGTGTGTTGATGTGCCCCTCTTCTTCCAGCGCGATGCGGATCTCGCCGATGCGCCCGTCCATCATGTCGGACGGGGCCACGATGTCGGCGCCGGCCTCGGCGTGGGACAGGGCCTGCTGCACCAGCACCTCGACGGTCTCGTCGTTGAGCACGTAGCCGGTCTCGTCGATGAGGCCGTCCTGACCGTGGATGGTGAAGGGGTCGAGGGCGACGTCGGTGATCACGCCCAGCTCGGGGAAACGTTCTTTCAACGCGCGCACGGCGCGCTGCGCCAGGCCCTCGGGGTTGTAGGCCTCGGCGGCGTCTTCCGACTTCTTCTCCCGGGGCGTGACCGGGAACAGTGCGACTGCGGGAATGCCGAGCTCCAGCAGGGTTTCGGCCTCGGCCAGCAGCAGGTCGATGGACAGCCGCTCCACGCCCGGCATGGAGGCGACCGCCTCGCGCTGGTTGTCGCCCTCCAGCACGAAGACCGGAAAGATGAGGTCGTCGCTGGACAGGCGCGTCTCGCGCATCAGGCGACGGGAGAAGGTATCGCGCCGCATCCGGCGCGGACGCGTCATCGGAAAATAACCCGGGTGTTGTGCCACGTGTGACTCCGCGAAACCAAATTGATCCAAGCCGTCAGGCGAGGGCCAGGTCTCCGGCGTCCTCGACCTCGATCGGCAACCCTGCCAGCCGCCACTCGGGGAATCCCCGTGCCAGGCGCTGGACCGTGTAACCCTTGCTGCGCAGGCGCGCGACCGCCTGGAAGGCGGCCGGCGAAAAGGCGCCCCGGCAATACACCACCACCGGCGTGCCGCGCCGGACCTCGGGCAGCCGGCGCTCCAGGTCGCGGAGCTCGATAGGCAGCGCCCCCGGCACATGGCCGGCAGCGAACTCCTCGGTGGTGCGCACGTCGATCAGCGTCACCGCTTCCCGGCGTACGTCGAGCTCGGCCGCAGTAATGACGTCGTTGCGCCCGCCGGCACCCAGGTGGTGCGCCACCAGCGGTCCCACCTCGGTGAGCTCTTCCTGCGCGAGCGTCTGTACCAGTTCCAGCAATTGCGCGATGCGCGCATCATCCGTGAGTCGATAGAAGACGTGCTGCCCTTGCTTGCGCGCCTTGACCAGTCCCGAGCTACGCAGCTGCTGCAGGTGTTGCGAGGTGTTGGCCATCGACAGGCCGGCGAGCCGCGCCAGTATCTCCACCGAGCGTTCGCCTTGTCCGAGCAGGTCCAGCAGGGCGATGCGATGTCCATTGCTCACGGCCTTGCCGACGCGTGCGAAATGGCCGTACAGCTGATGGTGGAACTCCTCGTGCATGCTGCTCCCTCCCTAGGCGGCGTGGCGACGCATACGTCGGCCAGCGGTTGTCCCTGTACCCGTCATGTACTGGCTCCTGCGCACATCGAAGTTGCAGGATGCATCACAGGATAACCCATTCATTCGGGGTGCGCGAGGAACCGCGGCCCTGTTCCGGTGGTCGCAATGTGCATAGAATCGGGGAGGTTCAGCCCGCCCTGGCACGCACCGCGATGGCCGCTGAGGGCCGCCGCGTGACCGGTTCCCCGGCCGTTGTGTATGCCGTATCGAGACGGGCATGCGCTGCATGCCGCGAGATTTCGCTAACCCAAAGAAGAAGGATAGAGTCCATGACGAAGAAGCACGTGATCAAGCCTGCCGCCCTGACGCTGGGCGCCGCCTTCGCCGGTTCGATGGCGGGCCAGGCGGTTGCCGCCGATGCCAACCCCTTCGCGCTGACAGACCTCGGTGGTGGCTACATGGTGGCCGACAATCACGCCGAAGGACGCTGTGGCGAGGGCAAGTGCGGCGGCACGATGACCCAGGATCAGGAGAAGACCCAGGAGGGCAAGTGCGGTGAAGGCAAGTGCGGTGAAGGCAAGTGCGGTGAAGGCAAGTGTGGCACGGCAACCGACGAGAAGACCCGGGACAAGGCCGGTGAAGGCAAGTGCGGCGGCAGCCGTTGAGCCCGCCATGGTATGAGAATGAAAACGCCCGGCCTTGCCGGGCGTTTTTCTATGGTGGGTTCTCGGGGCCTGGGGCTCGGGGCGGTGGCGCTCAGGCCCACTCGCGCGGGCGCAGGTAGTCGGTGTAGAGCGACTCCTCGGCACTGCCGGGTTCCGGATGCCAGTCGTAGCGCCATTTGACCAGCGGCGGCAGTGACATGAGGATGGATTCGGTGCGCCCGCCGGACTGCAGCCCGAACAGGGTGCCGCGGTCGTAGACCAGGTTGAACTCTACGTAGCGTCCGCGCCGGTACAGCTGGAAATCGCGCTCGCGCTCGCCAAAGGGGGTGTCCCGGCGCCGGCGCACGATGGGCAGGTAGGCCTTGAGGTAGTGATCGCCCACACTCTGCATGAAGTGGAAGCTGTGATCGAAGCCCCACTCGTTGAGGTCATCGAAGAACAGCCCGCCGATGCCACGCGGCTCATTGCGGTGCTTCAGGAAGAAATACTCGTCGCACCACTGCTTGTAGCGCAGATACACGTCCTCGCCGAAGGGCTCGCAGGCGGCCCTGGCCGTGCGGTGCCAGTGCGCGCAATCCTCGTCGAAGCCGTAGTAGGGCGTCAGGTCGAAGCCTCCGCCGAACCACCAGATGGGGTCGGCGCCCTCCTTCTCGGCGATGAAGAAGCGCACGTTGGCGTGCGAGGTGGGCACGAAGGGGTTGTGCGGATGGATGACCAGCGAGACCCCCATGGCCTGGAAGCGGCGGCCGGCGAGTTCCGGACGGTGTGCGGTGGCCGAGGCGGGCAGGTTGTCGCCGAACACGTGCGAGAAGTTGACGCCGGCCTGTTCGAACACGGCGCCGTCGGTGAGCACCCGGGTGCGCCCGCCGCCGCCGCCCTCGCGGTCCCAGGCGTCCTCGTGGAAGCTCGCCCGGCCGTCCTCGATGGCGAGATCGGTGCAGATCGCATCCTGCAGGGCGAGCAGGTAGTGTTTGACGGCATCGGTATCGGGCTGACTCATGGCGGACGACTCGTGTTCGGGTTTACTGGCCGGGACGCAGGATTGTACCGTCTCGGGCGTCGCGAATCTCGGTAGGGCGGTCGAGTCCGCCAGTGGGCGCATCGAGGATCAGGTCCAGGTCCGCGCCGAGCGCGCGCTCGACCTCGTCGGCCGTGCGCGCCGGCGGCTGGTCTCCGCGATTGGCGCTGGTGGAGACCAGGGCGGTGCCGGCGGCCTCGCACAGTCGTCGCGCGACGCCGTGGTCGGTGACGCGCACGGCGATGCTGTCATGCTCGCCGTGCAGCCAGCGCGGCGTGCCGGCGGCGACGGGTACCACCCACGTCACGGGCCCCGGCCAGGTCGGCAGGATGCGCGCGCGCAGCGCGTCGGTGAGCGGGGCGATGAAGGGGGCGAGCTGCTCGACGTGGGCGGCCAGCAGGATCAGCCCCTTGCCCTCGGGGCGCTGCTTGAGCGCGAGCAGGCGGCGTACTGCCGCCTCGTTGGTCGGGTCGCAGCCCAGCCCGTAGACGGCCTCGGTGGGATAGGCGACGATGCCGCCTTCCCGGATCCGGGCCGCGGCGCGATCGATGTCGTCGGTACGGGGCACGGCCGGAATGCCTCAGGAGGCGGCCTTCTTCTTCGCCGCCTTCTTGACCGATTTCTTCTTTATCGACTTTTTCTTGGCGGCCTTTTTCTTGGCGGCAGCCTTCTTCTTTACCGCGCCGCGGCGCTTCTTCACCGGCGCCTCGGCCAGCAGTTTCTGGCACTCCTCGAGCGACAGCGACTTGGGGTCTCGATCCTTGGGGATGCGGGCGTTCTTCTCGCCGTCGGTAATGTATGGGCCGTAGCGCCCGTTCAGTACCTGGATGCCCTCGTCCTCGAAGATGCGGATGATGCGGTTGGCATCGGCGATCTTCTTTTCCTGGATGACCTCGAGTGCGCGTGGCAGGTCGATGGTGTAGGGGTCGTCGGGTGCCTTGATCGAGACGTACTTGCTGCCGTATTTCACGTAGGGGCCGAAGCGGCCGATGTTGACCAGCACCGGCTCGCCCTCCGGTGTCTCGCCGAGCTCGCGGGGCAGATCGAACAGCGCCAGCGCCTCGTCCAGGGTGACGCTGTCCATTTTCTGCCCCGGACGCAGGCCGGCGAAGCGGGGTTTCTCCTCGTCGTCGCGGGTGCCGATCTGCACGAAGGGCCCGTAACGGCCCATGCGCACGGACACGGGCTTGCCAGTCTCGGGATCGGTGCCGATCTCGCGAGCCTGTACAGCCTCCTCGCGCGTAACCGACTGCTCCTTGTCCTCCACCAGTTCCTTGAAGGGGTCCCAGAACTCGCGCATCACCGGGATCCAGTCCTTTTCCCCGCGCGAGATCTCGTCGAGCTCGTCCTCGAAGTGTGCCGTGAAGTCGTAATCGACGTACTTCGTGAAGTGTTTGGTGAGGAACTTGTTGACGATCTTGCCGACTTCTGTCGGGAAAAAGCGTCGATTGTCCAGCTCCACGTATTCGCGGTTCTGCAGCGTGGAGATGATGGAGGCGTAGGTGGAGGGCCGGCCGATGCCATGTTCCTCCAGGGCCTTGACCAGGCTCGCCTCGGTATAGCGCGGCGGCGGTTCGGTGAAGTGCTGCTCCGGGCGGATCGCCAGCAGGTCCACCTGCTCACCCTCGGTGAAGTCCGGCAGTAATCGGTCCTCGTTGTCGTCCGGGGTGCTGGCGTCGTCGCGGTCCTCGAGATAGACGGCCATGAAGCCGGGATCGACCACGGTGGAACCGGTGGCGCGGAACAGGTTGCCCTCGCCGCAGGCCAGGTCGATGGCCACCGTATCCATGGTGGCGTGGATCATCTGGCAGGCGACGGTGCGCTTCCAGATGAGTTCGTAGAGCCGGAGCTGGTCGCGCGACAGGTACTGCTTGACCGTCTCCGGCGCGCGTTTGGCCGAGGTTGGGCGCACGGCCTCGTGGGCCTCCTGCGCGTTCTTCGACTTGGTCTTGTAGACGCGGGGCGCATCGGGCAGCTTGTCCTTGCCGAAGCGCTCAACGATGAGCTCGCGCAACTCGTCCAGGGCTTCCTGGGCGAGGTTGACGGAGTCGGTACGCATGTAGGTGATCAGGCCGATCGGCCCGGAACCGCCGAGGTCGATGCCCTCGTAGAGCTGCTGGGCGGTACGCATGGTGCGGCTGGCGGAAAAGCCCAGCTTGCGCGAGGCCTCCTGCTGCAGGGTCGAGGTCGTGAACGGTGCGGCCGGGTTGCGGCGGCGCTGCTTGCGCTCGACCTTCTCCACCGTGAGCTTGCCACCGCCGGCCTGCAGGAGCCGGTCGTGTGTGCGGCGCGCCTGGTCCTCGCTGGTGATGTCGAACTGCTCGAGCTTCTTGCCGTCCAGGACGTTGAGCTTGGCGTTGAAGAGCTGGCCCTCCTTCGCGGCGTCGGCTTCGATGGTCCAGTATTCCTGGGAGACGAAGGCCTCGATCTCGTCCTCGCGCTCGCAGATCATGCGCAGTGCCGGGCTCTGTACGCGGCCGGCGGACAGACCGCGGCGGATCTTTTTCCACAGCAGGGGGGAAAGGTTGAAGCCGACCAGGTAGTCCAGGGCGCGGCGCGCCTGCTGGGCATCGACCAGGGCGTGGGAGAGTTCGCGCGGGTGCTCGATGGCCTCTTTCACCGCACGCTGGGTGATCTCGTGAAAGACGACGCGGTAGACGGGCTTGTCGTCCAGCAGGCCGCGTTCCTTGAGCAGCTCGTAGAGGTGCCAGGAGATGGCCTCGCCCTCGCGGTCGGGGTCAGTCGCCAGATAGAGGGCATCGGCCTGCCGGAGCTTCTTCGAGATGGCGTCGACGTGCTTCTCGTTGCGGTCGATCACCTCGTACTTCATCGCGAAGTCGTGCGAGGGGTCGACTGCGCCTTCCTTGGGCACGAGGTCGCGGACATGACCGTAGGAGGCCATGACGGCGTAGTCCTTGCCCAGGTATTTCTCGATGGTCTTGCCCTTGGCGGGCGATTCGACGATGACGAGGTTTTTGCTCATGCCGCGCCTGTAGTTCTCCGGTCAGTGGAGGCGAGGGGCGACGTCGTCAAAGACCATCTCCTCGAGCCAGCTGTAGGTGGCCTCCTGGCCCGGCTGGTTGAACAGTACCATCATGACCACCCATTGCAGCTGCTCGAGGTCGACGTCCTCGCTCTCCAGGGCCATGACCCGTTCCAGCACGCGCTCGCGGGCCATGGGGCTCAGCACGCCTTTCTGCTCCATGTTGAGCAGGAAGCCGCGGCAGGCCGAGTCCAGTCGGTGTTCTTCCTGGCGTGACAGCACCCGCGGGCCGTCTCCGACCGGCGCAAGCGTGTCTTCCTCGGGTTGCGATGCGAGCCCTTCCAGCCAGTCGAAGGCCTTGTCGATCTCGTGATGCCGGAAGCCCGCGTCCGACAGCTGCGCGTGCAGGTAGTCGCGGTCCGGCTCGATGTCCGTGTCCTCGTCGACGTAATTCTCGAAGAGGTACATCAGTACATCCAGGACATTTTCCTTCATTTTCAATCTCTTGGCTTGATTCGCTCGTAGCGCCCCCCATTCAGCGACGCCACCAGGTTGCGCAATTCGAGTACCAGCAGCATGGAGGAAACGGCTTCCGTGGTCAATCCGCTGCGCTGGACGAGGGTGTCAATGGGAACGGGATCATACCCCATACACATTAATAAGTGGTGATACTCGGCGTCGAGTTCAACCGTCGGCGCGTCGGTGGCCTGCTCGGGCGGGCCCGCTGTCGGGCTGAGGTCCAGCTCCTCGAGGATGTCCTGGGCCGTTTCCACCAGCTTGGCCCCGTCCCGGATGAGGCGATGGCAGCCGCGCGCCAGGGGGTTGTGGATGGAACCCGGGATGGCGAAGACCTCGCGGCCCTGGTCGGTGGCCAGGCGGGCGGTTATGAGCGAGCCGCTCCGCAGGGCCGCCTCCACGACCAGGGTGCCAACGGCCAGCCCGCTGATGATGCGGTTGCGACGCGGGAAGTGCTCGGCGCGGGTGCCGGTACCGACCGAGAACTCGGAGACCAGTGCGCCCTGCTCGGCGATCTCGTGCGCCAGCGCCCGATGGCGCGAGGGGTAGACGCGATCGAGCCCGGTGGCTGCCACGGCGACGGTGAGGCCGGGCGCGGCCAGGGCGCCCTCGTGGGCGGCCGCGTCGATGCCGAGCGCCAGGCCGCTGGTGATGGTGAGCCCGTGGCCGGCGAGGTGACGCGCGAACTCGTAGGCGCTCTCGCGCCCGCCCGGCGTCGGGTGCCGGCTGCCGACGATGGCCAGCTGCGGGGTAAGCAGCAGGCGTGGTTCGCCGGCCACGAAC
>Ga0129302_1001636_pt1 | contig 16566 bp, 16 predicted proteins | sample BlaSprsedimmetaG_FD_94476 | JGI IMG/M metagenome (GOLD analysis project Ga0129302, IMG submission 94476) | Hot spring sediment bacterial and archeal communities from California, USA to study Microbial Dark Matter (Phase II) - Blank Spring... | ecosystem: Environmental > Aquatic > Thermal springs... | reverse complement strand
TCCGTATCTCCTGTAGTATCTCTGTCCGCCTCATCCGTCACCTCCGTGAGGTAACTTCTAACCGGACAGTTTATGTGTTACAAGAGAGGACAGATCATGTGCTTCTTACATTGACTTTTTCTGAAATTGACATACGAGCCTGCACTAAGTTAAAATAAAAAAACGAGGAGAATAGTCTATGCTGGCATTTCTGCCTGGATTCCTGCGCGGCGTAAGCGGAGCAGTATTTCTTGTTCTTAATACTCTTTTCTGGGCTGTTCCGATATATATAACCGCTGTATTCAAGCTTATGTTGCCGTTTAGAGCAGCTCGTGGATTATTCGATACCATACTTAACTTGCTATCTTATACATGGATCTACTGCATCAACGGCTTTATCGGGCTCATCAAAGATGTTGAATATGATGTGGAGGGGCTTGAAAAACTCAAACCGGATGAATGGTATCTCGTAATTTCCAACCATCAGACATTGGTGGATATTATCGTCCTTCAGAAAATATTTCACGGCCGCATTCCCTTTCTTAAGTATTTTCTGAAAAAAGAGCTGATCTGGATGCCCATACTGGGGCTTGCCTGGTGGGCGCTTGATTATCCTTTTATGCAGCGCTACTCTGCCGAACTTCTAAGAAAGAAGCCGCATCTCAAGGGCAGGGATATCGAAGCCACGCGAAAGGCATGCGCAAAATTCAAAGACAAGCCGGCTTCAATAATGAACTTTGTTGAAGGAACCCGCTTCACTCCTGCCAAACATGCCGCGCAGAAATCTCCTTACAAACATCTTCTTAAGCCGCGCTCCGGCGGCATCTCGTATGTTCTTTCCATGATGGGTGAAAATATGCGAAAAGTTATCGACGTGACCATCGTTTATCCGGACGGCGCTCAGAACGCCTGGGAGTTCCTCTACAACAAAAAATCCCGAATAATTGTGCGTATAGATGTATTGCCGATAGATTCAAGCCTTCGCGGTCAGGATCCCGATGATCCGGAATACAAAAAGCGTTTTAACAGCTGGCTGAACGACCTTTGGGAGAAAAAAGACATTATAATAACACGGGAAATCAAACGCATGGCCTCGCACATCACACCGGGATAAAATTATCCTCGCTTATGATCGGCGGCTGAGCTTTATCGTTACTCTCTTTCAACCAGTAATCATCAAACTTGACAACACCCCAAGCCTGATAAGCAGTAGGTATTTTCAGTAGGCATTAACTTCCTGTTATCCACAAAACTTCAACCTCGACAAAAATGCGAGACTTAAATCAATAATCAATGACGCTTTGTAATTTACCGCTACGGGATATTTTATGATGCTTGGACAACTTTTCCATATAATACCCCGTTTGGCTTTTAGTCTTTATTATCGTGAAATGCCAAATGCAGTTTTTTCGAGAAGATTGTAATTTTTAAGAAATCTCTCTTCCATTTCTGCCTCAAATCGATTATGATTTCAAGCATAAATCGGAAAAAGCCAAACCACGTATATTAATTGTTCGCCACCTATTGCATTCTCGGCAATTTTACCAAGGAGGACCACTATGAACAATGCTTTCGATATCGTCATTTTAGGCTCTGGTTCCACCGCTTTTGCTGCTGCTATCCGTGCCGCGGAGTTGGGCAAGACCGCCGCGATGACCGAAATGCGCACGCTGGGCGGGACATGCGTTAATCGCGGCTGTCTGCCGAGCAAGAATCTCATCGAGGCGGCGCGCATCGTGTGGGAGGCGGCGCACCCGCGCTACCCTGGTCTCAAGCCCGTCAAAATGGACGTGCATTTCGCCGAACTCATCGCCCAAAAGCAGGAAGTCGTCGCAACGTATCGCGGCAAGAAATATCAAGCTATTTTGACCGATGACGATAACATCAAAGTTTTTGATGGTAAAGCGGAATTGGCGGATGCGCACACCGTCCGTGTGGGAAAACAAACTTTGATCGGCGACCAGATTCTCATTGCGACTGGGACACGTCCCGCTATCCCGCCCATCGCAGGGCTTGATCGCGTTCCGTACCTGACCTCCGACCTGCTGACGACGGGCGAAGCGCTGGAATTGACCGAACTGCCCGACTCGCTGATAATCGTCGGTGGGGGCTACATCGCTCTCGAACTGGGTCAGATGTTCCATCGCTTCGGGACGCGCGTCACGGTTTTAGAGCACAGTCGGGTCATCCTGCCGCGCTACGAACCCGAAGTCTCGCACGTGCTTACCTTCATTCTGCGTAAGGAAGGCGTGAATATAGTCACCGAGGCGCAAGCCGTCCGCACCGCGCTGAAACCAAACGGCGAAGTCGAAGTGATAGCCAGAGTCAGCGGCAAGGAACAAACTTTCAGCGCGCAGAAACTTCTGATTGCAACGGGCAGGCAGCCGAACACAGATGGCATTGGCCTGGAAGAAGTCGGCGTCCGATTGGATGACCGAGGCTATGTCTTGGTCAATGACGAATTGCAGACCAGCGTCCCGAATATCTGGGCGGCAGGCGATGTGATTGGAGATCATACGGGAAGCCAAATGGCCACGCCCGTTGGCGCGCACGACGGTGTTATCGCCGCGATGAATGCCCTGAGCGGGGCGCGCCGCAGAGTGGATCACCGAGTCATCCCGCGCGTCATCTTCACCGACCCACAGGTAGCCATGGTGGGACAAACAGATAAAGAGGCCGTTGAATCAGGCATTCGTTGCTGGTGCGGGACGATCCCGCTGGAGTATGTACCACGCGCTGGGGCGACGCATCAACCTGATGGAATCGCCAAAATTGTCATTGCCCGCGACACGCAGGAGATCAAAGGCGTTTCGCTGGTCATGCCCAACGCAGGTGAGGTCATCCACGAAGCGGCGATGGCTATGCGCTTCCGCGCCAAACTGGAAGATTTCATTGATATGATCCACGTCTATCCGACGATGGCGGAGGCGCTCAAGATAGCGGCAATTTCGTATTTCAAAGACCCCGCGAAGCTCTCGTGTTGTGCGGAGTAGGACGTGCGGACCATGGATGGCTAACAAATCACTGCACTGGTTTTTACTCCACTGTGCTTCGTAAAAACCAGTGAGCTCAAACGTTAAAAAATTAAATGCCATTCTAACCGATATAACAGCGTGGTTTGCAAAAATATTTTATTGACTTACAAAAGATATTCTCTATAGTTCAAGATGTCGAAGGGGTTGTCGGTAATATCTTAACAAAATCATTAAAGGAAAATCAGGAGGTGACAAAAATGGGTACTGTAGCTAAGACTAACGAGAATCTTAAAAAATGTATCTGCATGAAGTGTCCGAGTTATACATTTACCTGTAAAATGTTGAATATGCCGGGAAATATGATTGCGATGATGAGTGATGTTTCAAAAAAGGCAGAGCTAGAAGCCATGTATTGCGCTTTTGAAAAAAGTAAATGCATTAAGGAAGAAAAAGGTTGTATTTGTTCAACATGCGAGCTTTTTAAAGAAAATAATCTAGGAAAGGGATATTTTTGCGTCGTAACAGGCGGGAAATAAAAAACTGCGCGTAAAATGTTCATCAGAAATATCAAGCCCTTTGACCGTATCGTCAAAGGGCTTGATTAAATATATTTAATAGGGACTAAATAAAAAAGCGTTTAACAAAGTTAATACACCCGATCGCTACGCTCCGGCTGATTTCGTCGTTATGCAGAAGAATATAAAGGAAATGCTATGCCTAAATATGATGTCGTAATCAAGACGTTCAAATGATTACCGTGCAAGCCGGATGCTCGCAAGAGCGTTCAGCCGCGCCTGAACACAATATTGAAAAGGAGCATATATGGATAAATTAAAAAAATACTTCCCTTCAAGAAAAAATATCGCGATATCAATATTGCTGCTTATTTTTATGATGTTTACATCTGTTGAGGTTGCTTGCGCCCAAAAAATGAAGAACTACGCAGTAAGCCTCGCAAAACAATGCTATCCCAATGAGAGAATTGTTGACAGTACGGAAAGCGTGCTGCTGGGCAAAGATAAGGTAACAGCAGGAGCCAAAGTCTTTCTGACGAATGGTATTGAGATGCATTTCATCATGCATACTGAGGAAGTATCAAAAGGCTGGCACGAATTAGTTATAGATGACGCGCAATGCATCGAAAAAGGCGTAAAAGAGCCATGCTCGTGCCCTGCTATTATAATAGGAAAAACCATTGAATCCGAGAAAAAATCCTCATCCAACGTGGTTGTTACAGAGGAGATAAAATCAAATAAAAAAAGAGCTTCTAAAAAAATTAACCTGAATCAATTAAATAATTATGTCGGTAAGCCAGTTCGGATTGAAATGAAAAATGGTGACGTGCATGAAAATGCTGTTATAACGGAAATTGAGGGAAATCAGGTTTCAATTACGGAATTCAAATACGGCGCTCAAATAAGTTATCAAACTTCAAAAGAGAACATCAAAAACGTTATAATCAAGTAGAAACGTTAATATTTGAAGGTACAAATCAAGGGTAATACAGCCAATCGCTGCACTCCGGGTGTTTTTTTCGTTTCGCGTGACTAATAATTTTTGTTTGCCGTTTCATGAAGAAGAAAGGAGAAATTTAATTATGATAGAACTATTGCGCATAAGAAGGAGCATTAGAAAATATACTCAAAAAACCATAGATAAAAAAACGCTTGATGTGCTTTTGGAGTCATTGCTGCGGTCACCTTCTTCCAGAGATATCAAGCCATGTAATTTTATTATTGTGGACAATAAAGACATGCTGAAGATGCTGTCAAATTCAAAGGAACACGGCTCAAAATTCCTACAGGGCGCGGCCTTGGGTATTGTTGTATGCGCGGACAGCACAAAATCCGATGTCTGGATTGAAGATGCTTCCATCGCGTCGATACTCGTTCAAATGGTTGCCGAATCACTGGGACTGGGAAGCTGCTGGATACAAATCAGAAATCGAAAGCATACTGCTGGCGAAACAGCGGAAAAATATATCCAGAGCCTGCTAAAGATCCCCGAACACATCAAGATATTGTCAATTATCAGCATCGGTTATCCGGATGAAATAAAGAAACCGCTGGCGAAAAGCGGCCTTGATTATAATGAAATTAAATATAATCTGTATTCCGATGACGCTCCATGAAGCATGGGCATGAAACAAGCCGTACGACCGGCGCTGATTTTTATTTATTTTTCCGCTACCGAAAGAGACACCATGACGTTATTTGAAGACGTAATTATCACCGATTCCATTGAAATCGACGCAACGCCCGAAAAAATATTCACCTTTCTTACCGGTATTGTTGATGATGAAAGTTACCGGGCATGGCACAATGAAGACCATGTAAGTTTCCGCTGGGTTAAAGGCCAGCCGTGGACGGAAGGCGCGGTGATGCGCGCGCAAGAATACCTGCACGGGAAACTACATAAATTCAAATTCAAAATCACTAAAATTGTGCCGTATCGACACATTGAATATGCGCCTACATCAAGATTCATGAGAAAATTCTTCCCGAAAAGTGAATTCATACTGGAAGCAAAAGGCGAGAAGTGTATTTTCAAAGCGTCCGGAATCTACCGCGTGGGATGGATCGGTAAAAAATTCTTTATGAAGGCTATTGAAGAAGGCCTGGTGAGCGTCAGAAAACACATGAAAGAGGAAGGCGAAAATCTGAAAAGGATAATTGAGGCAAAATAACATCAGATAGAAGGCAGACGAAACGCCGGCGTAATCTGAACATTTAGACACAGGAACATTTTAAGGTGAAGCAGCGGCATGATTAGTTGTTCGAAAACCACGGGATAAAATACGACCAGGAATGTTTCACGCGATGACATTAATCTTAAAACATATTTTTCAGACTATTCCAAAAACAAAACGGAAAAACAATAAAGCGAAAATATTCAGGATTTCTTTATTGTTACACAAGAGCCGTTTTTAATTAAATCGCTTATTTTTCTTTCCATTTTTTATGAAATAAAGTATCGTGGCAAGTCGTAATGAGGCAAGCATAATGCCCCGGCAGATACTGCCGGATGTAATTACTGATATATAAAAAGGAGTATATGATGAAATCTGGTCTCCGGATAAAAATTCTTATCGCCGGCGCGTGTTTTTGTTTAGTCTTGATTGTGCTCTACCTGTCCGCGCTGGGAATAAATAACCGTGTTCATAATAATGTAAGGAATTTCATACAGAATATATCAGCAAAAAATTACTCTGAGGTATTACATCTGTATTCTGACGAGGCAATAACTGCTCATGATTCTTTGGATGAATCCATGAAATTCCATTTTATCCTGGAGCTTGCGATGCTTGAATACTTTGGCCTTATGGAAAGCCCCGATTATTCGATTCACGTAAAAAGAGAAAACATGTGGATTCCGTTCACGGATTCTGAAGAACTTACGGTAAGCGTAAATCTTGTTCCCAAGGAAGAAGCCCCATTATTACCGACTTTCGACAAAAAGGATGAACAAAAACCCTTAGATGAATTTATCACGCTGGTTAGAGAAGGCGGAATGTGGAAAATAAAAAAAATCAATATAGAAGGTTCGGCAATTGAAAGTATTTTCAGAAAACTTCAGTCGGATATTGTTTTAGATAAATATGTCCGCATAACACCAAAAGGATTTATTCTCCGGGAAGCCAAATTTGACCTTGAAAAGATCAGTCCATTGGAAAAAAAGATCATCGTTCATAATTTACAGACAGCATTGGAAACAATAGGAAAGTAACAGAATATCTCGCCACCTTGCCTGATTTGTTTTCAATATTTTTCTTATTTATATATTTGCTTTGTCAAGGGCACTGGCCGTATCACGACTCAAACACGCCTATAAATCAGCCAAAAGGATTCTCTTGGTTAAAATCCGGCGTTATTTTATGTTCATTCACTTCCTGAACAAATAAATTTTTAAACCCCATTTGCAAAGCGTAGTCCAGAACCTGCCGGTATTCTTCTTTGGTAATCCGGCGCGAAAGAAGCGGATGGCGTCGCACCTGCGGCGTAGGCGAATACTGCGACATCAGGCTTATCGTCAGATTCACGGATATTCCTTTTTTAATTAACTTAAATACTTCTTTTGAGTTTTCAATTTTGCCCGGCAATACCAGGTGCCGCACAATCATGCCCCTTTTCGCCACGCCTTTTTCTGTCTCCAACTCATCACCCACCTGCCGCACCATTTCTTTTAGTGAATCCATGGCAAATTCAGGATAACCGGGCGCCGCGGAAAACTCTATGGCCACATCTTCCAGACCATATTTAAAATCCGGCAAATAAATTTCCACCATGCCATCAAGCAGTTTGATTACCTCCGGATTTTCATAACCGCCGCAGTTATAGACAAATGGGACTTTTAATCCTCTCGCGCGTGCTAAAACAAGCGCCTCCATAATCAGCGGCGTCTGCGGAGTGGGTGTTACCGGCTCGACGTTATGACAGCCGCGTTTTTGTAAATCAAGCATTACTTCCGTCATTTGATCCACGGTAAGTATCTGACCTGAGGTTGTCTGCGAAATCTGATAATTCTGGCAATAGATACAGCCCAGATTACAGGAAGCCAAAAAAATCGTGCCGGCGCCGCGGGTTCCGGATAATGGCGGCTCTTCGCCATGATGCGCCAGCGCGCAATCCATAATTATTTTTGCCGGCAGCTCACAATAGCCCAACTCTCCTGCCGCGCGGTCGACACGGCAAAACCGCGGGCAAAGATCGCAGCTTTTGTACATTTCCTTGAGTTTTTCTATTTTTTCTTCCGCGGACATAGTGGCCGGTCAGGCGATGGCTCGAAAGTTAAAATTTTTCCACTGCTTTTTTTATCTTACCGCTTTCTACCAATTCCAGAAATTCTTCGCCCAGCGGCGCGGCCAGTTCCACCGCCTTGTTCCATTTTCGGATTCTTGTATCCTGATCGTCGATGTAGGTCGTAAAATCAGTGCGGTCGGGAACTTTTTCATCCGGCAGCGTCTTTATGAATTTTTCCGAGGGATAAACCATCAGAACATTACTCAATGTTTCAGCATCGAGCGTGCGCTTTTTGAGGTATTTGTCCAGCCAGCCGGGAATGATTCTTTCCTGATGATGAAAGAAAAGGGCGACTTCATCTTGCCGCGCGGCAAACTGATGCGCCAGATGATAATCAATCAATCCGCCGTCGCGGTAAACTCCGCCCGGGGCGCCGTAAATATTTTTAACTCCGGCCACAATCAGGGGAATGGCGCCGGAAGCCATAATCGCGTATTTAAAATTTATTTCATTGAGACGCACATAAGAACCGCGATATCCCGGCTGGAGGCAGAAATAAGGCGGCTTGGAGCCGTCGTAAAACACGACACGCTCGGCAAATAAATCCATATTGTTCCGGCTGAAACAATTCAACAAAAAACATGCCGCCAGCCCGGTTTTCTGTAGCAATTTTATTTCCGCGGCAACCAAATTACGCGCGCGGGAGGTAATAATGGCCAGGCGGTATCTTTTATTGTTGAGGGCGAACGGCAGGGCGTCATCTTCCAGGTAATCATTAATGAAAGACATGAATTTTTCGAGGACCTGCCGGGGGCTGTCTTTCCTGTAATATTTTGTGTTTATATATCCTTCCATAAGTCTGTTGTAGGATTGCAGTGCCTGCGGCTGTGTCCAGGCGGCAAAGCGCCAGGCGCCCGCGGAAGAACCGATAAGATTCACAGCGCGCGAACGCCCCAGAAATCCGCCTTTTAGCAGCGTTAAATCAAAACCGCTGGAAATCAGCCATCTGGGGCCGACAGCGGGACCGAAATAAGTTGCTACGGAATTCAAATTGAATCCGCCGCTTTTGATTATTTTATAGGCGCGCGCGCCGGCTTTAATTTTTATGCGGCTCATAACCATTTTTCTTCCCAGCAAAGACCTTGACACATATTTTTTTGTCTTGTAAGTAAAATTAGACAAAAAAACAAACGATGCGTTTTTTACCAAGAAATGCGAATAATGCAAGAATTTTTATTTCTTAGCCCGGCAGGTATACTTTATGAACATAGAAAATTCAATCAAACAAATCGCTGAAAAAGCTTCAATCGCCGCGCGACAGATTGCCCGTATCTCCACCACAGAAAAGAACGAGGCGCTCATAAGAATGGCTGACGAGCTTGTAAGTAACACCGATTTTTTGACCACAGAAAACGCCAGGGACCTCGCCAAGGCCAGGGAGGCGGGCTTGTCCAGCGCCATGCTGGAGCGCCTGACATTGAAAAAGTCTACGATTGATGCCATGGCGCAGGGACTGCGCGAAGTCGCCGCTCTGCCTGATCCGGTAGGAAAAGTAACTTCCATGTGGCGCCGTCCCAACGGTCTTCTGGTTGGGCGCATGCGCATTCCTTTAGGGGTTATCGGTATTATTTACGAGTCACGCCCCAATGTCACGGTGGACGCTTCCGCTTTGTGCCTGAAGGCGGGCAATGCCGTCATTCTGCGCGGCGGCTCCGAGGCGATTAATTCCAATCTGGCCATAGCTTCCGTCCTGCAGGACGTTTTGCGTAAAAGCCCGCTTCCCGCGGAGGCAATCCAGGTTATTCCGTTTACTGATCGTGAAGGCGTTTCCGCCATGCTGCAGCTTGATGAATACATCGACTTGATTATTCCCCGCGGCGGTGAAGCGTTGATTCGCGCCGTGGTCGCCCAATCCAAAATACCGGTAATCAAACACTACAAAGGTGTGTGCCATCTCTTCATTGACGCGCACGCGGACATGGAAATGGCCCTGGATATTTCTTTTAACGCTAAAGTTCAGCGCCCCGGCGTCTGCAATGCCCTCGAAACTTTGCTGGTGCACAAGGACATCGCCGCCGAATTTCTGCCGGCGGCGGCAAAGAAACTGCAGAAAGCCGGCGTCACAATAAGAGGATGCGCACAAACAATTAAAATTCTCAAAAACATTGAAGAAGCCACGGAAGAAGACTGGCGCGCCGAATATCTCGATTTGGTTCTGGCCATAAGGATTGTGGAAAGCTTTGAAGAAGCTGTCGCGCACATTGAAAAATACGGCTCGCTGCACACGGAATCGATTATCACCAAAGACTACGCCAACGCGCAGAGATTTTTAAACGAGGTCAATTCTTCCACCGTTATGGTCAACGCCTCCACTCGTTTCAGTGACGGCTTTGAACTGGGGCTGGGCGCGGAAATCGGTATTTCCACCACCAAACTTCACGCTTTCGGGCCGATGGGGCTGGAAGAACTGACCACAACTAAATTTATCATTTACGGAAATGGCCAGGTGCGCGCATGAAATGGGGGCTTTTGGGCGGGACATTTGATCCCATTCACTTCGGCCATTTGCGCGGCGCTGAAGAAATGATAGGGATTTTAAACCTCAACCGCATTATCTTTGTTCCCTCTTCCCGGCCGCCGCATAAACTTGAAGGTAAAATCACTTCCTTTTATCACCGCGAACAGATGATCCGCCTGGCTATTGAAGGCAATGTTAATTTTTCTTATTCCGAAGTGGAAAATTTACGCGCGGGAAAATCCTATTCCGTGGAAACAGTGGAATATTTTTTAAGCAAATACATAAAAGATCTGGAATTGTATTTCATCGTCGGCCAGGACGCCTTTCAGGCAATCACCACGTGGAAAAACTGGGAAAAACTGCTGACGATGTGCAACTTCGCGGTGATGACACGCCCCGGATACAAAAACATGAAGCTAAATGAGATTTTGCCCCAGGATATCGCCGCGCAATTCCAATACGATGAGACGATTGACGGTTACAAAGGCCCGAGGGGTTACGCCATTTATTTTCGCCACGTAAGCTTTTTGGATATCTCTTCTTCGCGCATACGGGAAATGGTCAAAGCATATAAATCGATAAGATATCTAATGCCCGACGCTGTGCGCCAGTACATCTTTAGAAATTCACTCTACCAGACGTAAGTGAATTATTATAAAAACAGCCCGCTCTTTTTAAAAATTCAGATTATTTAAATTTGGCAAAATCCGGTTTGCGTTTTTCAAAAAACGCGCTGAAAGCTTCTTTAGCTTCCGGTGAAAGCAGCATCGCGCTGAAGTATTTATTTTCTTCCATCATTTTATCTTTAACCTTGTCCGCCTGCGCTGCTTTCATCAAGTATTTGGTCGTACGCAAGGAAGATGCCGGCAGCCTGGTAATTTTTTCGGCCTGCCCTAGCGCGTAAGGCATAAGCTCACCGGACGGCAATATTTTATTGACAAGTCCCATCTCGTAAGCTTCCTGAGCGGAAAACGGTTCGCCTAAAAGAAGTTTTTCCGCGGCGCGCGGAAAACCAACGATTTGCTGCAAAAGCATGCTGGAGGCGAATTCAGGACAAAGACCAAGCGGGGAAAAAGGCATGGAAAATTTTGCCGTGTCCGCCGCGTAAATCATATCACAATGTAAAAGCAGTGTTGTTCCGATACCGATCGCCGCGCCGGCAACCGCCGCGATAACCGGCTTGGACGCGGAACTTAACTGGCGCATGAAATGCGCTACCGGGCGATCACTGAAATCGCCCTGCGTTGAGGTATTCAGAAAATCTTCCAAGTCGTTGCCCGCGGTGAAAATATCCGGCTTGCCGCAAATCAAAATAACGCGCACGTCATTATCCTGCTCACCGTCTTTGATCGCGTCGGCCATCATCTGATACATTGCCGCGGTAATTGAATTTTTCTTATCCGGCCTGTTGAATTCAATCGTAAAAATACCGTCTCTTTTATTTGTTAAAATATCCATGCTATTGCCATTTTGTATGATTAGATTATTTTGAAGAAATTTTAATTTAAAATATTGCGCTTGCCGCTTTCCGGCAAGCGCAATAAACTACTATTGAACAGGTAACTTACTGGTTATTTTTGTAAGTTTTCAATAACTGTGGCTACACCCAAACCGCCGCCGCAGCAGGAACCAAAGATGCCGTATTTGCCGCCTCTGCGAATAAGTTCTCTCATCGCAAACATCCCAATACGAGCACCCGATGCTCCATTGGGATGCCCGAAAGCAATCGCGCCGCCATTAGGATTCCATTTGTTCATGTCTACTTTCTCACCGGTCTGTTTTTCGATTTCTTTGGCCACCGCCAGGTTCTGAACGGCAAAGGCCTCATTGCATTCCATAACATCCATATCGGCAAGCTTCAAGCCCGCGCGTTTGATCGCCATGGGCATAGCGTAACCAGGAGCGATACCCATAATCTTAGGATCGCAGCCATAGTCGGCGCCCGCAAGCCATTTCGCCATCGGCTGATAACCAAGCTCTTTGGCTTTTTCAGCGCTCATCATCAGAACAAAGGCGGAACCGTCATTACGGCCGGAAGCGTTACCCGCGGTTACCGTGCCGTCTTTGGTAAAAGCCGGGGGCAGAGCAGCCAGCGCTTCCATGGAAGTCTCGCGCGGATGTTCGTCAACCTTGAATTCAATCGGAGGTTTTTTCTTGCCCTGCGGCACCATCACGGGAATAATTTCATCAACGAAATATCCGGCATCCATGGCTTTTTTCGCCAGCACCTGAGAACGCAAAGCGAATTCATCTGACGCCTGTCGTGATATATTATACATTTTCTGCAGATTCTCCGCGGTAATGCCCATTCCAATGCATTCTTCGGGAACCGGTGAAAGCTCCGGAGTCATCGGCATCGGCGGAATCAGTCTGTAGGGAGGAGTACTCATGGAAAATTTTGCCGGAATGTTACTGTAAGATTCCATGCCGCCGGCAATGATAACATCCGCTTGGCCGGCAAGAATTTTCCAGGCCGCGTGGTTGATGCTGTCGATGGCCGAGCCGCACTGCATTTCAACATAACTTGCCGATGTTTCATAGGGAAGACCGGCATAAAGCAGCGCCCAGCGGGCGGGATTCATCGCGCGCGAACAATGCGCCGCTGAACCCAGGAAAACGCTGTCTACTTTGCCCTTTTCCTTAATTTTTGTTTTTTCCACCAAACCTTTTATGCCGACACCGGCCAACTGCTCGGCAGTGAATTCGCGCAATGTGCCGCCCATCCTGCCGAACGCCGTGCGCATTCCATCAACAAATACAACTTCTCTGTTACTCATAGTTCACCTCTTTATTTTTATTTTACTTCTTTATATAACCTGAATAGCCCTGAAAAATTTCAAGAAAATAAATTCATGATATGTGAATGAAGGCGGATTTTCTCCGCCCTCATTTCTGAATCGGTTAAAATATTTTCCGGAACTATTTTTTCTCTGGTTTTTTATAGTCGTACCATCCTTTGCCGACTTTCTCGCCGTATTCACCCTTCACGTAATGTTCCACAACACTGGGGGTAGGCAAATCAGCCGGGTCTCCGGATTTTCTGAAGGCCTCCATTGAAGCGATGTAAGTCAAATCGATACCGGTCAAATCCATCAGGCGGAATGGCCCCATCGGATGGCCTGCGCCGTAAACACAAGCCTTGTCGATATCTTCCATGGAAGCAACGCCCATTTCCAGCATCCACTGCGCTTCTTTGCCGATAACGCGGAAAATTCTGTTGAGTAAAAATCCGTCCACTTCTTTTTTGATGAATACCGGAACCTTTTCCAGTTTCTTGCATAAATCCATGGTAACATTAGCGGTCTCTTCAGAAACATGGGGGCCTTTGACAACTTCCACCAGCTTCATCACCAACGCCGGATTGAAAAAGTGCATATTCAAAACCTTGTCCGGTCTTTTGGTAGCGTCCGCGATGCGGGAGCTGACGATGTAGGAACTGTTCGTGGCCAAAATCGCGTGCGCGGGAGCAAACTTATCCAGATCAGCAAATATCTTTCTTTTCAGGTCCAGAACTTCCGTGGCCGCTTCAATCACGAAATCCGCGTCACCTGCCGCTTCTTTCATATCGGAAGTAAAAGAAATATTATTTCTTGCCGCTTCGGCCTGCTCCTTGGTCAGCTTGCCTTTTTCCACTCTGCCGGGAAGATAGGTATTGACAAAGTTATCCGCTTTTTTAAGTATTTCCGGCACGACATCGGAACACTTTGTCTTATACCCGTAAATCGCGCAGAGCAGCGATATCTGGTGCCCCATGTTTCCGGCACCAACAACACATACATTTTTTACATCTTCAACTTTCATTTTTTTCCATCCTTTCTTAAATAAAATTTTTAATAATCATTCCCCTCGTAAATAATCCAAAACATAACCGCCGTATTACCTAATGCGGCAAAAGCTCCCTCGAACTATTTAAGAGCAGTTTTGAAAACTTGAATAACAGCCAGAAAAAGAACAATTTACGCTTAACACTTGCTTAAAAGACTTTCCACCAATAATCGCCTTTTTTGAATTGCCAAATCATTCCTTCCCAGCGGGATTCACCCTATCAAAAATGCTTTTTGAATTCAAACTATTTTGACCGGCAGTTAGTTTTTAATGATTAATTGGAAAAAACTCCCATCACTGCAATAACATCTTGAATTAAATCAATATTTTATAATGAAGCTCTCGTTTTACCGGCAGATATTAATTGGACAAAATAACAAAATTAGAATATTGCACTTAATCTCTGAACGAATAACTAAAATTCCTGAAGGAGGAGACATGAAATATAAATTTGTCGAACTGGAAATCAAAGATTATGTGGCCGAGGTAAGATTGGCCCGCCTGGGCGCTCTGAATGCGCTCAGCCTCGAATTTGCTTCGGAAATTGCTGATGTTTTTCAAAAACTGGGCACAACGGACGAGGTCAGAGCGATAATCCTCACTAGCAAAGCCAGAATTTTTTGCGCCGGCCTGGACCTCAAAGAAGCAGGCGGCCATTTTACAGGAACAGCCAAAGGCGCCATTGAATCCGTCGAAAGGTCTCAGCCTTTGTTTGATTGCTGTAACGCCATCGAAGACTGCCCCAAACCGGTTATCGCCGCGGTGCACAGCCGCTGCATCGGAGGCGGGCTGGATATAATTTCCGCCTGCGATATCCGTCTTTGCACCCAAGACGCGAGTTTCTGCCTCAAGGAAGCGGCCATCGGCCTGGTCGCCGACATGGGCGTCTTACAGAGACTGCCGCACATCATCGGAGAGGGATTCACCCGTCAGATGGCCTACACTGCCGCGGAATATCCCGCCAGCGATGCGGAAAAAATGGGTTTGGTCAACGCCGTTTATAAAGATAAAAACGCGCTTGCGGAAGGTGCTAAAAAAATTGCCGCCGAAATCGCGCAAAACGCTCCTTTGGGCGTGCGCGCCAGCAAAGAAGTTTTAAACTACAGCCGCTACGTAAATGTTAAAGACGGCATGGCTATGGCGATTCAAAAAAATATGGTGCTGATGGGTTCCGAAGACATAAAAGAAGCAGTTACCGCTTTCATCGAAAAACGGCCGCCGAATTTTAAAGGACAATAAAAGAAATCCTCAATGGACAGAAAGCTATTATCGCTGATATTGCTTGCCCTGAGCATGACTTTCTTTTCATGCTCAGGCATTCAACACAAACTTTATCACACAGGCCTTCCCGAAAAAAAACAGTGCCTGCCCGTCTTTCCGGATAAAGACGGCTGGTATGGCGGCGACGGAGCTTACTCCATCGCGTTGGATAAAGAGCGAACACTATGGCTTTTCGGCGATACTTTTGTTTCGGAAGAAAAAGGACGCAGAGACCGCATCGGCATGGATGTGGTGCTGGGAACAACTCTGGCTATTTCTACCTGTTCAAATAATGACCAATTCGACATTAAGTATTATATAAAAAAGAAAAACGGCGAATTTGTATCATCTTTTGGCGAAAACGAATGGCTTTGGCCGCAGGACCCTTTCATTGTAAAAGACACGCTGTACATACCTCTTATGGTTGTTGAAGCGCTCTCAAAAGAATACGCCCCTTTTAATTTCACCATAATCGGACATAGAATAGCCATGATAAAAGATTTTACGGCAGACAGCCCTCATGAGTGGCAAATTGATTATCGGGACGTAACAAAATCCATTCCGCCGGAAATTACCTCTTTGGCCGCCACGGCAATAGTTCACCGCGACTATGTGTATTTTTATCCTTTGTGCAAATTTACCGCCGGCGACGCGGTATTTCCCGGAAACATTCTGGCGCGGGTTCCGGCAATCGGGATAAACGACAAAACCTGGAACATAGAATATTTCAATAAAGATGGAAAATGGGCCAAGAATCTTGACGCGCGGCGGGTAAAAATCATGTTTGCCGATGCTTTATCAGAGCTCTCCGTGCGCTATCGGCCAAACGAAGATAAGTGGATTGCAGTTTATATTTCCACAAAAGATAAAGGCAATAAACTTCTTTATCAGAAATCATCAAAACCTGAAGGAACGTGGACAAAGCCAAAAGTTCTATATGCGCCCATCCCGGAAGTTGATGAACAAAGCCCTCTTTACGACAAAAACACTTTCTGCTACGCGGGAAAAGAACACATACAATTTGCTCGTGAAAAAAATATTGTGGCTACTTATGTTTGCAATTCACTGGCAGAAGATGACGAAGACAGTTTTATCCGCAGGAATCTTTTTTTGTATCGGCCTGTCGTTATAAACACGAGCTACTGATTCGTATATAAAGACGCATGGCTTGGTTGTTTTCTGTCATTGCGAACACTATGACTATGTCAAGCGATATTTAAGCACATGGGGTTTATGGATTGATAAGTGCTCACATATCGCGAGTTGTTCT
>Ga0129302_1001632_pt1 | contig 16595 bp, 15 predicted proteins | sample BlaSprsedimmetaG_FD_94476 | JGI IMG/M metagenome (GOLD analysis project Ga0129302, IMG submission 94476) | Hot spring sediment bacterial and archeal communities from California, USA to study Microbial Dark Matter (Phase II) - Blank Spring... | ecosystem: Environmental > Aquatic > Thermal springs... | reverse complement strand
TTCTTCTGGAGGCCCATTGATAAATGGGCCGCGCGAATGCGCGGCAAAGTCAAGTATTTTTTATAAATTTTAACCATTTTTTACGTGGAGACTCTAAACTCTAGTAAAAAGAAAAAAAGAAAAAAAATCAGAAAACATAAACACAAAAAGAGAAGACGGTAGGATTTACAGGAATCTACCTTAACATCAGTATAATTTAATGAAATCAAAGAAAACGGTAACGATGAAATAGGGAGTTTCAAGACGGCGACTTTATCGCGCGCCTCACTGTCCAGACATATTGCATCGGCAGAGAATGATCAGATTGATAATGAGACGTGAGAGCCGTTGCAGGGTGTGACATGGCATGAAATGCGGCACTGAGCCGCTTTTTTTATAAAGTTTGTTGTGATGATTTTGTAAGAATTTGGACTTTATAACTAAGAATCGTTGAGAGTGTGTGGATGTCTCGTTGCCGACAACGGGAAAAATGAGTCAGCATAGTCACACGACGATATTTCATCACAAGCGAAGCTTCAGTGTATTCCATTGGATCTGGTTGATTTCCGAGGGAAAGAATTTATCGGAACCGTCATCGTTGCTCTTTTGATGCCTCCTGTCGTTCATTTATACCATGATTGGATTCAATGTTGTGAGCGGTCGGTGAGTGCCCGTCGATTCATCCATACACGGTATGCCGCTGAAGTTCCTAATAATGTCGCAGGGCACCAGGAATGGAATATGCGCCGATAGACAGAGGCTACGGTGCCGACTCAGATGTTTAAAAGGAGGTGACTGATATGGTCTCAAATATTCACTGGCTGGGACACGACAGTTTTAGGATTGAGGGAGAGGGTGTGATTATCTATATCGACCCCTGGCAATTGCGGAACCCTCCAAAAGCTGATTTGATTATGATCACCCACGATCATGGTGATCACTGTTCTCCCGAGGATGTTGCCAAACTGCGGAAAGACGATACAGCGATTGTAACTGTTGAAGCTGCTGCAAAATTACTATCAGGGGATATACGAATCGTAAAACCGGGAGATGAACTGAATGTTAAGGGGGTATCTCTTCGGGCTGTTCCCGCTTACAACATTAATAAGTACAGAAGCCCCGGTATCCATTTTCATCCTCGCGAAGCCGGATACGTGGGATATTTGATTACTATCGAAGGCAAAAGAATCTATCATGCTGGTGACTCAGATTTTATCCCTGAGATGAAATCTATAGAAGCTGACATTGTGCTTTTGCCGGTGAGCGGTATCTATGTGATGACTGCGGATGAAGCACTTGATGCAGCATCGGCCCTCTCACCCATGATGGCTATTCCCATGCATGTCGGACGGGGAATCGGGTCACACGGTGATGCAGAGTATTTTAAGAACAAGGCATCAGTGCCTGTAACGGTCATGACAATGGAAGAATAGCTCCCACGGTGCAAGTCGGGATCACGGGTAACAGAGAAGTCATAACAAGATGGTTTATATGAGGCAGGCTGACCGAGAATTCCGACAACCTGCCTCATTGTTTTGTGATACAAATAATGTATAGGATGAAGAAGTTTCTTACGAAGAAGTTCATCTGATAAACTTCACGCATTTTCACGATAGACCTCAATCAGGTGTATAATTTCATTCTGTGATTTCAGAAAATGACATCTAAGATTCTTCCGGAATCAACAGCACTTAATGGAAAAGTCGCGGTGGTGAGGAAGGGCTGAACTGGTGGAATAGATCCATTATGAATAGAAGAGATGATCTCAATCATTTTAATCTTTTGTATGATATCAGCGAGCTTTCCACACTTTTGACAGGAAGTGAGAATATTGAGCACTTCCTTCAACGAACCGTTGAAGTCGTTTCCCGCCATCTTCATGCTGATGTATGTTCGATTTATCTATTCGAGGATAGGTCGCAGGAACTCGTATTAAAGGCGACCGTTGGACTGAATCCGGGCGCAGTAGGAAAAATCCGCATGAAGCTTGGTGAGGGGCTTGTGGGCACCGTCATGGAGCGGCTTCAAGCGATCCGTGAAGAATCGGGAAGTAGAAACCCGCGTTTTAAATATTTCGAAGAGGCCGATGAAGATCGTTTCGAGTCATTTCTCGCCGTTCCAATACAGCGAGGTGTAGAAAAAATAGGGGTCATCGCGGTCCAGCATGAAAAGGTGGATTACTTTGGTGAGATGGATGTCATGGCTTTGCGTGCAATTGCTGCACAACTCGCCGGAGCGATCGAAAATGCCCGTCTCCTTATGGAAATTTTACGAGGATCCGGCAAACGTTCTGAAACGGATATTATAGAAAGTTTAAAGTTTGTCAAAGGTAAGAGTGCTGTTGAAGGATATGCGTATGCCCCTTCAAATATTCTTGGGAAAAAATATGGTCGTCTTCTTATCGATGATCACGATTCCAATCCAGGCGGGACCATTGATGACTTTCATTATGCAATCCATAAGACCATCGAACAACTGCAGGAGCTTCAGGAAAGAGTTTCACAACGCCTTCTCGAGAGCGCGTCATTGATTTTTACTGCTCATTTCATGATATTAAAGGATGAAAACTTCATAAATAAAATCAAGGCGCTTATAATAGACGGCATGTCACCCTCTGAAGCGGTCAGATCAATAGCCCGATATTATATTTCCATATTTTCATCGAGTTCCCATGCCTATATGCAGGAAAAAGTAATTGATATAGAAGATCTGGCAAATCGCATCCTCAAGAATCTTCGAAAGAAAGCCGGGGGAGAACCCACCCTGCAGCCCGGTCGCATCGTGATTGCTCCCGACTTATATCCATCCGATGTTCTCAAACTTGCAGCGGAGAATGTGAAAGGAATAATACTTGTCAGCGGTGGTGTAACGTCTCATGTATCGATTATTGCCCGGTCGTTACAGATCCCGCTCATCATTGCAGATCGTCCCGAACTGCTGAACCTTTCGGATGATACTCCTGTGCTTATGGATGCAGACATTGGAAATATTTATGTATGTCCGTCGGAAAAGATTGTCCGACAATTCGAAGATCGCAATAAAGCCGAGAAAACAATACAATACATGATGGACTCGGTGACGGAAACCACCCGTACGAAAGATGACACCCCGGTTCATCTCCTGGCGAATATCAACCTGCTCAGTGAATTGCGACTTGCACGGGATCTGAAAGTAGAAGGTGTGGGGCTCTATCGGACGGAATTTCCCTTTCTTATCCGCTCATATTTTCCTTCGGAAGAAGAACAGTTCGTCATTTACAAGCATGTGTTTGATGAGATGAACGGAAAAATTGTTACCATAAGAACACTTGATCTTGCAGGCGATAAGATTCTCCCATACTCAAATGCCCCGATGGAAGCAAACCCGCAACTCGGATTACGGTCCATTCGATTTACCATGCACAATAGAGATATATTTGAGCAGCAACTGCGGGCAATTCTCCGGGCCGGGGCCGATTCGAGAAGCGTCAGAATTATGTTTCCCCTCATTTCATCACTCGATGAATTCAGAGACGCAAAGCAAGTCATTATGGATTGCATCAACCAGCTCTCTCGATTGAATCTGCCTCACTGCAAAACCCCATCGGCGGGGATCCTTGTCGAATTACCGTCGCTGATTGAGATTATCGATGACGTAGCTATGGAAGCGGACTTCTTTTCGATCGGCACGAATGACTTCATTCAGTATATGCTTGCCGTGGATCGCACGAATGAGAAGGTGTCCCGGTATTACCAACCGTATCACCCGTCGGTTTTAAGAGGTCTGGCACGGGTGGTGAAATCAATACTGGACAAGGGGAAAGACATATCGGTATGCGGTGAAATGGCCCATGAGTCCGGCTATATCCCATTTCTCCTCGGCATCGGTATACGGACACTCAGTCTTGACCCACAGTTCATGCCGCTCGTTCAGCAGGTGATATCAGAACTGACGATAGCCGATGCTGAATCATATGCCGGTGAACTTGTCGCACAAAGCACACTGGACGGGATTTTGAGGGTGATGAAATCGAGAGGACTGCAGTGACGCATCTGTATGCCCGGTGTTCCTTCAAAGATAATAGATGAATTCGATGGTGTGGCATTCGATTGAGTCGTTACGGTATGCGATCATGCTGAGGACGGATATTCCTTTTTCCCGGTAATGCGCGCTTACATGCATCACGGTTTTGAAGATCCCGCGGCCTTGCTGTTTTCAGGAGACCTCACAATAATCCGCTTCAGAAAAGTACAGGGCGATATCACGCTATGGATCATTGGGATATTCCAGTGATGCCATTTCAGGAAGAGAATGTGAAGAAATCTCTGAGATCATCTGGTGCTGAGCCAGTTCATTGCTAGCAGAAGTCCGCAAATTGTTTTACCATCTTGAATTTCCCCGGCATAAATCATGGCCAGAGCATCCGACAGTCTGACGGTGTGAATTTTAATAACCTCGTCGACATTGAGATTCTGAGCTGATGCGGTCAGGTTTGTTGCGATATAGAGATCGATATGTTCGTTCGAATAACCGGGGACTGGAATGATCTCACTCAACTTATGGCATCTATCGGATGAGTAGCCCGTTTCCTCAGTCAGTTCTCGTTGGGCGCACATGATCGGGGTTTCGTTCTGATTCACGGTACCTGCAGGTATCTCCCACATGAAACAGCCGACAGCATGACGATACTGACGGATTAATATAAATCTTTCGTCATCGAGAATCGGAACAATGGCGGCGGCGCCGGGGTGCCTGATGATTTCCATATCCGTCGTTACGCCGTTTTCAAGGATCACTGTCTCCTTCATCAACCGAAAGACTTTACCTTCGTATATGCGTTCACTTCGAACGATGATCCTTTCCATGTTTCCCTCCTCCATCGGCTTGAGATCTGAAATGTATAACATATAATCGGAACCATTCGGACCTTCAGAGCCATAGATTGTAAGATGCCTAGATTGCTCAGCCGTGAAAAGTCAACACTGTTTCACAAGGTTTCGCATTAAATTTGCGGTAATTCAATTATGTTCGATGATCCGATGAAATAATGTTACCAATGGTTATTATCGCCGGCTTGGTAGGAATTATCATCATAAAAAACTGTCCGGTTTGGTGGAATCATGATAGATTAACATGATAATAACTCGAAAAACTCTCACTTGTTAATATGAATTGTTGATATGAATCGGTCCGGACACAACAAACAGGGTATTATGGAAAATGTCTAAAGAGCACGTTACTCGGAGGCAAAAAGACATATCCCGCCTGTTGCGGGAAAAGAAGAAGGTCCGGAAGGACAAACCCGGACGGCTAAAAAAGAATAAATGGAATCAGGAGCCGTCATGACATGAGAAGTCGCGAGGCTGGAAAAATTTGCGACCACCTGTGGTATCTGGGGAGAGCGGAATCAGGGGTGTATCTCCTTGCGGGGCGCGAATGTTCCATGATCATTAACGGAGGGCTGAGCTGCATTGTTCCAGATGTCCTTCGTCAGTTCGATTCGTTCGGCATCGATGAACAGAGGATTAAGAAAATTCTCATTTTGCACGCTCATTTCGATCACGTCGGCCTTGTTCCATTTTTCAAACGGCGGAACCCCAATCTTCAGATTTATGCGTCGCAACGGGCATGGGAGATCCTGTCAATGCCTCACGCAGTCAACACCATAAATCGCTTCAGTACCCTGACAGCGGAACGATTGAATAGTTGCGCGGCGCTAGAAGGGTATGACATGGAATGGCGAAATGATATATCGGGGAAGTCGCTCGATGAAGGCGATTCAATTGATCTCGGCAGCATGAAAGTTTCGATTCTTGAAACACCGGGGCATTCGTCGTGTTCTCTGTCCGCATATGTACCTGCAATGAATGCTCTTTTCCCCTCGGACAGTGGGGGTATACCATTCAAAAATATCATCGTAGCATCGGGTAATTCAAACTATACACTGTTTCAACGAAGTCTGGAAAAACTGAGTCTTCTTGATTCGGCATATTATTGTGCCGATCACTATGGTTATGTAACGGGGACGGAAGCGCAATCATTTGTTGAACGATCCATTGATGCTGCTCAGTCGTTTCGTCGCCGGATCGAGTCGGTTTACAGAAAATCGCGGAGTATTGGTGCAACCGTAAAGCAAATGATGATTGACATGGCGCCTGAACTGGACGAGTATGTTTTACCGGAAGATATTATCGAGGGCATCTATGGTCAGATGATAAAGCACATTGCCGGGAAAATGGATGGAACATCATAAATGTTGTTTTGTAGTGCGCACAGTATCGCTTGAGACGGGACTTTTCACGGCCTGCTGCAGGAGGCCGTATTCAAAGCAGATTTACCGCGTGTATGCTCTTTTTTTCTGTGGCAACGGCCATGCTTCAGGACGGAACTATAAATGTATTGGGACGGGAAGTGAACACCATGCATATATCTGTGTTGATGCCTCAGAAGATATCGTCGGAGTTGATCGGTTTCGTTAACGCCCATCTCGATGAGTGTGGATTTGGGAGAGAAGGGGATTATTATGTAATTGGTTCTGCGGAACATTTTCTTACGATAACGATCGACAAGGAACCAGAGAAAGATCTGTTCTGGACCTATAGGACGAACGGGGTAATATGGTTTATTCCCATGAGTCAAATCATTCTTGATTCAAAGAAAACAGAGAAATCACACATGTTAAGTTATGAAACGGCACTGAATTTGGCCCGTATGACCCAAGGAGTCATTTATGATCATGTGGCTGGCGTCGCTTATAATGCCGAGGGGGAACCTTTTGAGAGATTCGGTATGGGAGAACAATCGGCTGAGTGCGGCACCGGCGTGAAGCAGTTGATGCAAGATGATACGTTACCGTGACTAATGTGTTATGGGATATAGATTCAATAGTCCTGCAATAGTTCTTTTACCCGGAGAGAACCATGATGATGAAGATGAAATCATGTTGGCCGGAGCGGTCGGCTTCTCTCCCCGCTGTTTCGGTCCGCATGAAACGATCTTCATTGAACTCGAAACCAATACGAGGTACGGCATATGAGTATAACCGTTCGGATAGTGAATGCACTGAATTCATTCGGTCAGAGATTGAAAGAAAACATCGAAAGGGACAACGGGCTCTACTGGAAAATGAGCGAAAGTGACGACAGAATTCAGGATCAGTCTCACTGGTGCGGATCGAGAAGATGGGGTAAGAAGAGGTGGTTCGACTATGGTGATTTTCATTGTCGATTGATTCTACAAAACCTGCAGTCCTATGCCGGTCCGGAGTACCTGGCGACGATTCGTGAAAGAAAGGCACTTGAATGGGGATGTGGCGGCGGAGCGAATATCAGGCCGCTGTGTCAAAACTTTCGTTCCGTATACGGGGTTGATGTCTCTCCGGCAACGCTTGACAACTGTGCGCTGCAGATGAGGCAATTTGATATGCGTAATTTTGTTCCGATTTATTTTTCATCGGAATATCCCGAATCGGTTATTCACGATATTGAAAGTGAAACCATCGATTTTGTTTTATCCGTTGCCGTGTTTCAGCATTTTCCTTCAAAGGATTACTCGTTACGGGTTCTGAATGTCATTGAGCGATTATTGAAAAAGGATGGCTTCGCCCTGATACAGACACGGTATTTCGACGGCTCGGACAAACTCAGGCAGAAGAATCATGATTATGCCCGTAATGTCGTCTATATGACTTCATTTACCTCCGAGGAATTTGCCAGCCAAGTGCTGGGAGCGGGGTTGAGGACGATTTTTTCGAAGAAAGACGTAGATAATTCATGCGATTGTCACGAATATTTTTTTGTCACGAAGTGATAATTTGCTGACATTCGTATTCTAAGAGTTCCATAGAAACGGCACAAGTAGCTTTTTCTTCAAGGGAGAGCCTGCATGCGGCAAATCTAAAATGCGATATCATAATGATAGGTTATGTTGATGAATGCCAGGATGCAGTCGTGTTGCCTGAGAAGTCGACAAAGTCTGGGATGAGGTAGTGAACCCATGATGGGATCCATTGCCGGTGATGTCATCGGCTCAGTTTATGAAGGGAATCCGATAAAAAGGACGGAATTCCCCCTTTTTGACAGACAGTGCCGTTTTACCGATGATACGGTATTGACGATTGCTGTCGCATATGCAATCCTCGACCGGGTTGATTATGGTGACGCATTAAAAATGTACGGAAGAAAGTACCCCGGTGCCGGCTACGGCAGTTCGTTCTATCGGTGGATGATTTCTGATGAAGAAGCTCCGTATAACAGTTGGGGAAACGGATCGGCTATGAGAGTGAGTCCTGTGGGATTTGCATTTGACACCGCAGAGGATGTTCTTGAGGAGGCAAGAAAGAGTGCCGCTGTAACTCACAACCACCCCGAAGGTATAAAGGGTGCCCAGGCAACGGCATTGAGTATTTTTCTGGCACGAAGGGGGGAGACAAAGAACGTCATTCGAAAAAAGATAGAACGTAGCTTCGGCTATGATCTGAGGCGACGTCTTGATGATATACGGCCGGCATATTATTTCGACATTTCATGCCAGGGATCGGTTCCGGAATCGATTATCGCATTTCTCGAATCGGACAGTTTCGAAGATGCGATAAGAAAGGCGATATCTCTCGGAGGAGACAGTGACACCATGGCATCCATAGCAGGTGGCATTGCACAGGCATTTTACGGAGACATCCCCGATACAATTTCGACGTACATCCGGCATATACTGCCGGCTGAATTTTTATCGATTATCGACCGTTTTAATACAGAGTACTGCCGATAACCGACACATCGACAAACGTTTTTATCGATGTTATATGTCGGGATATCCCAGACAAGTTCATACAGTTGAAAATATCATGGAAGTTGTCATCGGTGAAAACATAAGATATACAAAACAATTATTATATATGGTTGTGCGACCGGTGAGATACGTGCTCATCGTCGGGGATCACACTTTTGGATTCTTGATAAACGGCATTCCATCGTTGATCGTGCTGCCGGGAAAGGTGACGGAGGCTAGATCAAGGTTTGCCGAATGGTGCTCTCAAGCAGACATGGTCGCCACCCGTCCGTTAACAGTGACATTCAAGGGATAAAATATTTCAATTCTAAGTGGGTGAGCTATGATGAAAAGAAATGCCTTTAAGAAGTATTCCGGAAGAATTGATGCGGTGAGGAAAAAAAAAGAGTTCATAACGTTTCTTGTCATGGTAGTCGTTTTGTTCGGGGGTGGTGTATTCCTCGGATATTATATATGGGGTGTTGATAAGCAGCTGAAGCCCGACTATAAAAAATATCTTAAGGATACGATTATCTATCTGGAGAAAATGGAAGAAAGTAATGCCATACTGAGTGCCGATGCGAAATCGTTGAAAACCGATGTGAGTGTATTGAAAAAAGCTGTTGCTGCAAGTGAAAACAAACTGATGGCTGCAACAAAACATCTCGAAGAAAAACTCACACTTCTCGAAGAAGAAAATGCCGGCCTGAAGCTCTTGATCAGCGAAAAAGATACTGCCATTGCGGAAGCTCAAACCATTAAGGCGAACTTCGAAGAACTTCAGAATAAATTTAATATACTGAAAGAGGAGGCACAACGGGACATGGAGGTAGATATGCCTGCTGCTGAAAAAACTCAGGCACCGCCTCCAGTTATGAACAAAGAAACGGTTGTGAAACCGTCCGATATGACAAGCCCGGTTGTCGATGAAGGTACATCAAAACAAGAAAATCACGACACCGCCGAAGAAACGGAGCCACTCCAGGGTAATCACAAAAAAATCCCAAATGGAGATAATTCCAACTGAATACGCCTCTCGTTTCATTGTAGTCGTGAAACGATCCCGTTACCGTTTCTCATTGATGAATGAGTCTTTTCAGCAGAAAGAGTGAGAATATCTCAACGGCAAGCAGCTAAAGGAAGGTATCAACGGTCTTCAGAACCGGGCAATTATATAAGAGGAGGGTATGTTTTATCAAAATAAGTATATAAGAAAGGAGCTCATGCGACTTTTCCCGAGACATGATGGAATTCTCTTTGTAATCAAATGACATCGGATATCACATTGTCTGGAGTATGTTCCAGGAGGTCACACTTGTGAGAAAATTGCCGAAATCATTGCTGTCGTATGACGCCTTGAATGATCTTTGTGAGCTACTTCGCCAAAAAGAAAGTTACCGAGTTTCTCTGCAAGGGGCTGATTTTGGCGGTGCGGTAGCAGACGAAAATGAAGCGCGACTCCTGTTATCGAAAATAATTCGTGTGACCGGTGAAACACTTCACCGTGATTTCAACGATATTCCTGAGCCGCAAATTGTACTTACCCGTAAGTTGAGCACTTTACCCAGACAGATAATGCGTCTCTATCTTGTTTTTATTCCTCTGGTGCTATTTTTTCTTTATTTGACAATGCAGTATGAAGATAGTGGCTCTGATGTTTGGTTTATTCGAATAATCATTATCTTTCTGCTGATATTCCCCCTTATTTTTCGAAAAAGGATGCGCCTCAACATTGAACATGACGTGGGATATGTAAAACATGCGGGTGGTTTAACGACCATCACGATTGACCAACTACCGTCAGCCCAGTTTCAGCCTTTCATTGCTCATGAATATGCGCACCAGCTTTATTACCACTGCTTTGGTGACGTAGGTGAACGGTGGGTGAAAGAGGGATGGGCACGACTCGTTCAATGGAAAGTCGCGCAGCATTTATACCATACAGAGAAAAATCCGGCATATCTGTTTCATGTTCTGAACCAGATAATCGGGGAACTCAAGTTTGTGTGTGTATTGATCTGTCGGATATTTAGGATGAGTGTTCCGTCGAATGTGCGGCGGATTCGAACGATGTACCGGGGGAACCTTCTCTTTAACTTTTTTACCGGAAATCCGGGGTTTGATCCAAAGATACTGATACAGCATAGCGTTGGAACCGCTTATTTTTTTCTGGCTGAGCGCCGTACCGGGCTGAATGAAACATTGTGGTCGTTGACGGCAGGGGACGTATCGGATTCCGAAGATGTGCAATGACGTATCCGTGTCGATGACTGATTGACACGTAATATCTGTCTATTGTCCGACCGTTGAAAAGCCCGCCGTGTATTGTCCATGTTCCGGGATTTTCGGTGTGCCTGTTCCAGATATTTTGGAGAACCTTCTAGTGGTGTGGTTAATCATCGGTTCCCTATAAGTTTTGATTTTGTTCTGATGATGGATAAAAAGGGATTGTGTTTCTTCTTAAGATGATGATACCGTACGCATGTCATTATTACACATGGTTGTTTTCGGAGATGAAATCAGCAAAAACAGTCCTTTCATACAATCCGTTTGAGAATCTGAGAAAAATGATACAAGAAAGTTCTGTGGATCCAACTCTTCATCTTTGTGACAACCGGACTGTCCCGGTCGGGGATGGAGCAGAACCGCAGGAAGAGGAAGAGCTCTTTCAGAAGGCTATGGAAGGGATTACACCCATTGGGCGGGATGGCATTGCGGCCACTCGCAGTGAAAACAGAAGTGACGATACTCTCGGAACATGTGGGGATGATGAAGTAATAAGTCATCTTGAAAATCTCATAAATACGGGTCAGGGCTTCATAGTCGCCGAGACTCCTGAGTATGTGGAGGGAACAGGTTATTGTGTGAGGCGGGATGCGGCAAAAAGGCTTCACCGGGGAGAATTTTCCATACAATCTCACGTCGATCTTCACGGCCTCACTGTGGAAGAAGCAAAAAACGCTTTTGAGAGGTTTCTGAAAGATAATGTCATGGCAGGAAAGAGGGCTGTGCTGATCATTCATGGACGGGGTCGGTCTTCTCCATCCGAACCGGTAATCAAGAACAAGGTTATAGAATGGCTTAGCAGTGGTCCCTGGCATAAGTGGGTCATGGCTTTTTCAAGTGCCCGATCCTGTGACGGAGGGGCCGGAGCGACATATGTCCTGCTGAGAGAGCGTTCCTTGACGAAACGGTTCAGAAGGCTCGTTGCAAAAGACAAGAGAGGGAATAAATAAATGGCGCGACGCGTCATTTCTTCCGTATGCAAAATGCATCAGAACTGAGATATATGACATATGATTGAATCCACGACCTTACTTATTGTTGTTGTCATCGCCATTGTTTTCGTCATCTTGTTCGGACGCCGGATACGGATGCATTACGGATCATTGCGTCCCAACGGGAAGGTTACAGAACATTTTGAAATGTATGAAGTAAGACCTGATTTGACCTATTACACGAGTGGACCGGACAATTATCCTTACGCCATTATCGGCGTAGTCCGTGAACTCACTCTCGATTCGACACTTTGGAAAAAAAGGGAGTTAACAACGAAAACAATGAAAGCCCTTGTCAACAATATGGAAGCCAAGACCTCTCAACTGAATACTACGCTCCATGGCTTCGACATTCTTGACAACGCAGGACATTATATTGGTGATTGGTTTTCGGTTACAGGAATACATACAACTATCAAGGTTGGAAAAGATAACCGAGTCAAGATTTATCCCCCGCCGTCCGACGTATATGATCGTCATTAAGATGCCCTTGAAAAGCGCCGATTTATTTAGACTGCCGGGATTACCCCCGGCTTTCCTTCGTTTTTACGGGTGGAGGGGGGCTTGCACGCACCTGTTAAGGCTCAGGGCCAAGGGCTGAAGGCTCAAGGGTGGAAATGAATAGATCACGACATGAGTAACCGAAATTAAAATGGCGACCCGAGGCACATCTTTGGAAGAACAGTGACGGTTCAACTATATCGTGATAGTTTTATTCAGGCTTATTCCATTCTTCAAAAGAAAGCCTGCCTTCCGATATGAAGGGTATCACGGAGGGCTGCATTTGTCCTCCCGTTACATGAACTTTTCCTGCAATCTTATAATGGAGGTCCTGAACCTTTTGTGATGTTGCCAAGCTTCTGAAAACATCAAAGACAGAGGAATAAATTGCCATGGGGACAACGGCTGATCTGAATGGTTGGATCTTCACCCGCTCATCTGAAACTCCGGAAGCGAACTTATTCCCATGAAGTTCAAGATCGCATATGATGCCCTGGATCTGAAGAAGCACATCATTAGGGTTTATCACTCGTAATTCTATCTGCAGTATTGTTTCAAAGAGTTTAATGTTCTGCACCTCAATGTTGACAAGGGAGATCCTCGGCGGTTCCAGGTGCGTACCAGGCTTGGCGCATCCCGTAAGAATCACTGACAACGCGATCGCCACGGTTATGATGATATTTAGATACGGCTTTGTAAGCATAAATGTATTATAATGTAAAGAAAGACTGTTTACAATAGTTACATTTTACAATGTATGCAGATTCACTCGTGCCATCATTGGTTCAGCTTGAACATTCAACACTATTTGAATCACACTTGGTTATGATCGGAAGAGACAGTCATTATATTGGTACTGAAATAAAAATTCAGCTTGTGTATATTTCATGGGTAGGGTAAATAACCTGGATTTCATATGAGGTTGAAACGAACAAAGAGATAAGAGGGTTATATGGATTTAGAGAAAAACAAAGAACTGAACAATCAAGATGAAAAGAGTTTTGCAGAACTGCTGAATGAGAGTTTTGTCGGGCAGGGACGTTTGAGGCCCGGTGAAAAGATACGGGCATACATAGTTAACATTACGCCCGAATGGATATTCATTGATCTGGGATCTAAGAGCGAGGGGTACATCGCACGGCAGGAACTGGTTGACGAGAACGGTGAACTGACAGTAAATGAAGGTGATGCCGTTGATGCCTATTTTCTCTCTTCTCGAAACAATGAGCGATTGTTTACGACGAAAATCGGTAAAGGTGAAGCCGGGAGGGCACATCTCGAGGAAGCCTTCAGGAGTGGTATTCCGATTGAAGGCTATGTTGAGAAGGAAATTAAAGGCGGATTTGAAATCAAGGTAGCGGGAAGCGTGAAAGGATTTTGTCCATTTTCTCAGATGGGACTTCGTCGTGTCGAAGCTTCACAGAAATACGTAGGTCGTCGCCTTGTCTTCAAAATTATCGAATATACCGAACGGGGAAGAAAAATAATACTTTCAAACCGGATAATCAGGGAAGAGGAACTCAGGAAAGAAAGAGAGGCATTGAAGGAAACATTACACGAGGGAATGACCGTTCACGGGACGGTTGCATCACTGATGGATTTCGGGGCGTTCGTCGATATCGGCGGCGTCAGGGGGCTTATTCCAATATCTGAAATCAAATGGGGGCGAGTTGAAAATATTGGTGATATTCTCACGGTCGGCCAGGAAGTTGATCCGGTTATCATTGCGATAGACTGGGATAAAAATAAAATTACACTGAGCCTGAAGAAAACACTCTCGGATCCTTGGAATGATGTCAATGATAAATATCGAGAAGGAACTAGACACCACGGGAAGATTTCTCGATTGACAAAGTTCGGTGCATTTATAGAGCTGGAACCCGGAGTAGATGGGCTTATGCATATTTCAAAACTCGGAAATGGTAAACGTATCAATCATCCCAGTGATGTTGTTGCGGTGGGTGAAGAGCTGACGGTTGAGATTGAGAAGGTCGATGGAGAAAATAAGCGTATTTCACTAAAGGCTGCGCAATCACCCCGTAAAGAAGACAATAACGAAACTGAAGACAACTACTCACTATATATGGATAAATCGCAAACTACACTGGGGAAATTCGGTGACCTTCTAAAGAACAAGCTATCTGATAAAAGTTAAAATTGCCGATAATCTCTAAGCAGGCCGTGGGAAGAGTCATGAGTGAGGACGTGTGGTACCTGTTTCCTTAGCCATTGGCCCTGAGCCTTTTTGCCAGGTACGTCGCAAGGCAGCACCCGTGAAAAAGAAGGAAAGCCGGGAATGATCCCTGCAGATCTCAAAAAGTGGGTGCTGTTTAAGAGCCTTTTGCTCAATCATGAAAAAAGCTCCGTGGCTGAGTTCACGGAGCTCATCGTCTGTTCACGACGTAACGATCTTGCCGCTTGGTGTTGAGCCCGGCACGATAATACGGGATTCTTCCTCACGCTTCATTTCTTCCAGTTTTGCAAACATCATTTCAAGAGCATGATTCATGGCGCCGGGATATTTTTCCAATGCTTCCTTAAGGTTTTTTGCTTCGATGTGGCACTGGAGCGGCATTGATCCTTCGGGTGAAACCAACTGCGTCTGCCCAATGAAAATCGGTTTACGGGTATAATCTTGTGATCCATCCGATTTGATTGGAGTCAGACGTCTGATAGAGCCGACCTTAACATCGGTGAAAATTTCTTCTCGATACAGATTTTCAGAATCGAGGGCTATTTTAGACGTTGGAGTTCTGTTTGATGTATCCATGGAATAGTTCTCCTTTATAAATGACGGCGAGAGATTGCGTTCCGAGGCATACTATGATGAAGGTGCATTATAGCCCTTCGTAATTATCGCCGGGTTTTGATGTGCTTATACCATGAAACGCACATACAACAAATACTTTTTAATAAACGGAATGACTGTCATCGGAGAATGAACGGGGGCAACAGGATGAAAGCCAAGTGCGACGATGTAAATCATTAACCCGGGCAGAGATCTGATACAATGTTCTGTTGATGAAACCATATTTTTCATGTCTCATGGAGTATCTGTCGGGAAAAGCTATGAGAGCAATCACGATGGTTCGTATTACATATAATATCCTGAGTGATGAACCATGTACTTCATCCGAGCGATGAACATGAATTTGCGGATTCGAAATTGCAGTATGGGCGAATGTGAGTGTATGAAAGTGTGAGCCTATACCGTAACGTAAAAAGAGATATTATGCCATTTTACTTGAGATCGACGATCATATTTGTTAATTCAAACCTGTGGATAGTGGACGATCATGATATAAAAACTCGAAAGCAAGGGGGCAATTCATCATGCAAGCATTCAAGATTGAAAACCACATCATTGCCGCAGATCTCATAGAAGACGCCATGAACCTGTTCAAGCATGAAATAGGCGGCTATTTTCCTGAAAACGTTGAAGAGATTGATATTAGTGATCAGATAGAATGTGATGACGGGCGTATCATGACGGTGAAAGATGTTATTAATGAAACGTTGGATGAACGGCAGGAATGGTTGAGAATGGGATTCCAATGCGAAGTCTATCGACCCTTTCTCATAAAAAAACTGAAAGACTGATTTTAAAATATCAAGCCGATATTACTCACTGTTTCAGTGCCGATTCTGATAATATGTTGATATCTTTACACGAGGCCATAATAGTTCAGCGTAACGTGTTCGATTTAGAGAAGATATTTATAACATGCTGAATTCATAGCACATATAAGATGCGTAAAACGTGTGCAATCCGCTATAAAATTGAGGTTATGAGGCATTTACTGTGTTTGCAAACAACTCTGTCAACAGATTTATCCACACGACTGTGGATTACTGATCAATCTATTGAAAGAAGCGAACTTTTCCGTTTTTGGTAGATGCGTATATGATAGCAACCCCGTGCATAAGGTCATCAATCTCAAATCAGACAAAAAGAATTATAGGAAACGTGGTAACTATTCAGCACAAAAAAGTTTCGTTCTTTGAAAAAAGTTCTTGACACGGTTTTTGGGTAAATTATCAAAAATTCGGGTACAGTAACACCTTGCCCATAATCATGGTTTGAAGGTGCTA
>Ga0129302_1001630_pt1 | contig 16604 bp, 10 predicted proteins | sample BlaSprsedimmetaG_FD_94476 | JGI IMG/M metagenome (GOLD analysis project Ga0129302, IMG submission 94476) | Hot spring sediment bacterial and archeal communities from California, USA to study Microbial Dark Matter (Phase II) - Blank Spring... | ecosystem: Environmental > Aquatic > Thermal springs... | reverse complement strand
GAGACCGGCCTGGAGACGCCGGTAGGGGCGAAGGGCGTGAAGCTCTCCGGCGGCCAGATTCAGCGCGCGGCGGCGGCGCGGATGTTCGTGCGCGAGCCGGAATTGCTGGTCTTCGACGATCTTTCCAGCGCACTGGACGTGGAAACCGAGCGTCTACTGTGGGCGCGCATCTTCGAACACCGCGAAGGCGCCAATCCGCCGGCCTGTCTGGCCGTCTCGCACCGCAAAGTGGCCCTGCGCCGCGCCGATCACATTGTCGTGATGCAGGATGGGCGCATCGCCGCGCAGGGCACGCTGGACGAGTTGTTGGAGACGTGCGAGGAGATGCGGCGGCTGTGGCATGGGGAGGTCGGCTCGGAACGAGGGCGCCTATAATCGAAAAGGAGAGACCGATGACCAGATGCGTGAGATCCTCGCGGTGATGAAAAAGCAATAGCGCCTTTAGCATCCCACGCGAGCTACACCCGTTCCCCCTCTCCCTGCTTTTGAGGTGATCGCCAGATTCCCGCTCCCGTCTACCGTCTGCCGTCTACCTGACTTGACCCTTCCCCCATTCCCCCTATACTTACCCCTGGAACAAAAAACGCCCCGTGATGTACGACCATCCGGGGCAACAACTACCGGCGACTGCCGTGCCGTAGTGGGTCATAGCATACCACACCCGCCCCCGCGCGCAACCGTCGCCCGGGGCGATTTTCGTGCTATATGGGAGGACGACGTAATTCGATGACGACATCATCCGACCTGACCTTCTTCACCAATGAACCCGGACGCATCTTGCGCGACCGCTTCCGCACCTTACTGGGCAAAACTAACGCCTTCGACTGCCTGGTGGGCTATTTCTTCGTCAGTGGCTTCTACAAGCTCTACCCGGACCTGGAACACGTCGAGAAAATCCGCGTTCTGGTGGGGTTACAGACCGACCGTGTGGTGTATGAATTCCTCCAACAAGCCCGCGACCAGGCCGTGTTGCCGTTGCCCTCCCACGCTGCGACCCAAGAGCAGGCGGCCGATGCGGTGCGGAACGAACTCGAAAGCGCCGACGATACCGCCGAGGTGGAGGCCGGCGTCCATACCTTTGTGGACTGGCTGCGCTCCGGCAAACTCGACATCAAAGCCTATCCCGCCGGCAATCTGCACGCCAAAGTCTACATTATGACGTTGGTCGAAGGCGAACTGGATACCGGGCGCGTCATCACCGGTTCCAGCAATCTCACCCAGGCCGGCTTGCAGGACAATCTGGAATTCAACGTCGAACTGAAAAACGCCGCCGACTACGACTTTGCCCTCGCCAAATTCAACGCGCTGTGGGCCGAGGCGGTGGAGGTTTCCGAACCCTACGCCGACGTCATTCAAAATCAATCGCCCTACGCGGCGTTCACTCCTTACGAGCTGTATCTCAAGTTCCTCTACGAGTATTTCCGCGCCGAACTCAACCGTCCGACAGAATTGGATGATATGTACGTCCCGGAGGGCTTTATGAAGCTCAAATACCAGGAAGAGGCCGTCATCAACGCGCGCAAAGTGCTCGACGAATATGGCGGTTGCTTTCTGGCCGATGTCGTTGGCCTGGGCAAGACGTACATGGCCGCGCTGCTGGCGCAGCAGCTCGACGGGCGCACGCTGGTCATTGCGCCGCCGACCCTGCTGGACCGCGACAAGAAAGGCTCGTGGCCGAATGTGTTCAGCGACTTCCGCGTGTCGGCCGATTTCGAGTCCAGCGGCAAACTGGAACACCTGCTGGCGCGCGATCTTTCGCGGTACAAGAACGTCTTCATCGATGAGTCGCACCGTTTCCGCAATGAGGGCACGCGCAGCTACGCGGCCCTGGCGGAGATTTGCCGGGGCAAGCGCGTGATTCTGGTCTCCGCCACGCCGTTGAACAACGATCCCGGCGACATTCTCAGCCAGGTGAAGCTCTTCCAGAACGGCAAGGCCAGCACGCTACCCAATCTCCGCAACCTGGAAGCCTTCTTTGCGCGTTTGAGAAAGAACCTCAGCGGCCTGGATCGCCAACTCGACCGCGAACGCTACTTCGAGACCGTGCAGGCCAACGCCAAAGCGACGCGCGATAACGTCCTCAAATACCTGATGATCCGCCGCACCCGCACCGAAATCGCCCGCTACTACGCCGGCGATCTCGAAAAGCAAGGGTTGAAATTTCCCGATGTGCAGGACCCGGAGCCGCTTTTCTACCAGTTCAACGCCCAGGAAAACGCCATCTTCGAGGAAACCCTGCGCCTGCTGACGCGCGAATTCACCTATGCCCGTTACCGGCCCCTCACCTACTACACCGGCCCGCGCCCCGAACAGGAACGGCAAGGGCAGCGCAACCTGGCGCGCTTTATGAAAATCCTGATGATCAAGCGCCTCGAAAGCAGCTTCCACGCCTTCCGCCTGACCCTGGGACGCTTCGCCCGCTCTTACCAACGGGCGATTGCCGAGTTCGAAAAAGGCCACGTCTACCTCAGCAAGGATCACAGCGCCAAACTGCTCGAGGCTTTGGAGGCGGACGATGTGGAGACGGTGGAGCGCCTGCTCGAAGAAGAAAAGGCCGAGCGACTGGACGCCGCCGACTTCAAGCCTGAATTCCTGCTCGATCTGCGTCACGACGCCGGCATCTTGCGCGAGGTCCAGCAGCTCTGGGCGCAGGTGACGCGCGACCCCAAGTGGGAGGCGTTCCGCACCGTGCTGACGACGCAGCCGCGTTTGCAACAGGGCAAGCTGATCATCTTTACCGAATCGCGGGAAACGGCCGAGTATCTGGGCGAGCGCATCGCTGCCGAGGTCGACCCGCGCGCCATCGTATACAGCGCCCAGGCCGGCGAGGCCGCCCATCGCGCCGTCATCGACAACTTCGACGCCAACGCTTTCCGGCCGCGTGACGACGACCGCCCCGGCGGTTTCCGCATCCTCGTCAGCACCGAAGTACTGGCCGAAGGTGTGAACCTGCACCGCGCCAACATCGTCATCAACTACGACATTCCCTGGAACCCCACCCGGCTGATCCAGCGCGTGGGCCGCGTCAACCGCGTGGACACGGCTTTCGACACCATCCACACCTACAACTTCTTCCCCACCACCGAGAGCAACGACGCCATCAAGCTCAAGGAAGCGGCGGAGGCCAAAATCCACGCCTTTATCGAGATGCTCGGCGCGGATGCCCGCCTGCTCACCGAGGGCGAGGAACTTAAATCGCACGATCTGTTTGCGCGGCTCAACTCCCGGCGCACGATCACCGGCGAGGATGAGGCCGAAGAAAGCGAGCTGGCGTATCTCACCGAAATCCGCACGGTGCGCGACACCCAGCCCGATCTCTTTACCCGCATCAAACGCCTGCCGAAGAAAGCGCGTTCCACCCGCGTTCTCGCGCCTGGCGGCGTGGTTCCCGCCTTCCCCGCCTTACTCACCTACTTCCGCCAGGGCCAGCTCGATAAGTTTTACCTGATAACGCCGGAGATCACTACCCCGCAACAATTGGATTTCCTGACGACGGCGAAGCTCCTGCGCCCCGCCGATCCTGATGAGCTGCGCCAGGCCATCGGCGGGGACTTCTACACGCTGCTCGAACGCAACAAAGAAGCCTTTGTCGCCGTCACCAGCACTGCGGACGATGACGTAAAACTCGGCGGCTCGCGCAATCCATACATCATCAACCGCCTCAAAGCGCGTGAGATTCGCCGCTACCACGGCTTCACCGAGGACGACGAAGCGTATATCCAGGACGTCATCGGCCTGCTCGCTGATGGCGCGTTGCCCAAAGCCATCACCACCCGGCTCGCCGCCGCTCTGAAGAAGGAAAGCGCGCCGCTCAAGGTCCTGGGCATCCTCCGCCGTAACATTCCCGTTCATTTCTTCCAACCCACCCAGGCCGCGCAGACCGCCCAGGCGCAGCATCCGCGCGAGGTCATCCTGTCGTCATATCTGTTGGAGGCATAAAATTAACCGCCAAGGCGCCAAGAGCGCCAAGAAAACAAAGAAAAAAACTTGGCGCACTTGGAAGCGTAGCGGCTTTGGCGACTTGGCGGTAGAGAATTAAGGAGGCGTTATGCGAAGAGAACCTGATGCAGAAGTGGATGTTTGGGCGCGGCGGGTGATCGGCGCGGCGATTGAGGTTCACCGGCATCTTGGCCCCGGGTATCTGGAAAGTGTGTACGAAGAAGCCCTGGCGATTGAGTTTGGGTTGCAGGGGATTCCGTTCGAGCGGCAAAAGACGATTGCTGCTATCTACAAAGGGCGGCCCGTTGGCGAGGGCCGGCTGGATTTTCTGGTCGCCGGGCAACTCGTGGTGGAACTCAAAACGGTGGATGCGTTCGCGCCAATCCACAAAGCGCAAGTGATTTCCTATCTGAAAGCGACGCAGCTTGACTTGGGTCTGTTGCTTAACTTTAAAGTCCCTGTTCTGCGTAAAGGCATCAAGCGCGTTATACAGACAGATGAGGTAGAAGAAGAATGAACCGCCAAGTCGCCAAGAGCGCCAAGAAAAGATAAAAAGGAAAGCCTTGGCGACCTTGGCGTTTTGGCGGTTGAAACATAGGCTAACCGCCAAGGCGCCAAGAACGCCAAGAAAAAAGAAAAGAACTTGGCGACCTTGGCGTTTTGGCGGTTGAAACATAGGCTAACCGCCAAGGCGCCAAGAACGCCAAGAAAAAAAATAAAAGAAAACCTTGGCGACCTTGGCGTCTTGGCGGTTCAAAGGAGGCGATATGGATCGAATACAAGCCAATACTATGGTCAAGCAGACCTTCACGCAAGCCTTCGATAAAGGCCGCTTTCGTTTGCTGGCCTTGAACCTGCTCAACCGGCTGGACGAGACGAAGGCCAGCGCGTGGAACCACACCTACATCAAGGACGCCTTCAAGCCGCACGTCCGCCGCTACGAACGCCTCGGCACGTACACATCGCCCGCCGGGGAGACGGTGGACGTGCTGATCGTCCACCTGACGGACGCCGCCAAGCTGGAACGCGCCCGCACCGCCCTGCGCAACTTCGTCGCCGACCACCTCAAGACGCGCAGTAACAAGGACGCCGCCCTCGTCGCCTTCGTCGCGCCGGATCAGACCACCTGGCGTTTTTCCTACGTCAAAATGGAGTACGCCACTGTCGTCAAAGACTCCGGCGACGTGGGCGTGGAAGCGCGCCTCACCCCCGCGCGCCGCTTCTCCTACATCGTCGGCGCGGGCGAAAGCTGCCATACCGCGCAGACCCGCTTTCTCGCGCTGCTGCAAGACACGACCACCGATCCCGCCCTGGCCGACCTCGAAGCCGCCTTCAGCGTCGAAGCCGTCACCAAGGAATTCTTCAAAGAATACGTCGCCCGCTTCACTGCCATCCACACCGCCCTGGACGACGTGCTCGCCCAGAACGCCGCCCTGCGCGCCGAATTCGAGCAATGCAGTCTCAACAGCATCGACTTCGCCAAGAAGCTGCTCGGCCAGATCGTCTTCCTCTACTTCTTGCAGCGTAAGGGCTGGTTGGGCGTGGCGCGCGGCGCGGAGTGGGGCAGCGGCCCGCGCGATTTCCTGCGCCGCCTGGCGAACGGCGAGTACGGGGCGTATGCCAATTTCTTCAACGACGTGCTGGAACCGCTCTTCTACGACACGCTGGCGACCGACCGGGGCCATGCGGCGTGGTGCGACCGCTTCGACTGCCGCATCCCCTTCCTCAACGGCGGCCTCTTCGAAGCGCCCGGCGGCTACGACTGGCGCGGGGTCGATATCCCCCTGCCGGACGCGCTGTTCACCAACACGCTGTTCATCGAGGAGAGTGTCACCGGCGACGGCGTGCTGGACGTCTTCGACCGCTACAACTTCACCGTCAACGAGGCCGAACCGCTGGAAACGGACGTCGCCATCGACCCGGAAATGCTCGGCAAGGTCTTCGAGAACCTGATCGAAGACAACCGCCGCAAGGGCCTGGGCGCGTTCTACACGCCCCGCGAAATCGTCCACTACATGTGCCAGGAAAGCCTCATCAACTACCTCGATACCGCCGTGAACACGCGCGGGGAATCGCTGCTGCCATCCCTGGGCAAACAAACGCCCCTCTTCGGCGATCCTGCGCCGGAACAAACTACACTTGAGACGCCGGTTCACGACGAACTCGTGCCCCGCGCCGACCTCGAAACGCTGGTGCGCGAAGGCGAACAGATCGCGCACTACGAGGCCGTGGATACCGACTATCCCATCAAAATGCCCGCCAGCATCCGGCAACACGCCCGTCAAATTGACGAAAGCCTCGCCGCCATCGCCGTGTGCGATCCGGCGGTTGGCTCCGGTGCGTTCCCGGTGGGGATGATGACCGAGATCGTGCGCGCCCGTTCCGCGCTGACGCCCTATTTCAACGCCGTGACCGAGCGCACGGCCTACGCCTTCAAACGCCACGCCATCCAGAACTGCCTCTACGGTGTCGATATCGACCCCGGTGCGGTGGACATCGCCAAGCTGCGCCTGTGGCTCTCCCTGGTGGTGGATGAGGAGGACGTGCAGCAGATCAGGCCGCTGCCCAATCTGGATTACAAGATCGTGGCCGGTAACTCGTTGTTGGGGTTGCCGTTCAAATCGCGGCGGGTGGATGAGATCGAACGGCTGAAAGGGCTGCTGTTCGACGAAACCGACCCCACCCGCAAGGCCATCTTGAAAGCACAGGTCGACAAACTGCTGGCCGAGAGTTTCGCCGCCTCGAAGCAAAGCCTGGGGTACGAAGTGACGTTCGACTTCGGAATTTACTTCTCGGAGGTGTTTCGTGAGAAGGGCGGGTTTGACGTGGTGATTGGGAACCCACCGTATGTGCGGCAGGAGCACATCAAGGAATTCAAGCCGCTGTTCCAAAAGCAATTCACATGCTACACCGGCACGGCGGATTTGTACGTCTATTTTTACGAACGCGGCTTCCGTTTGCTCAGAGAAAACGGCGTCCTCACATTTATTTCATCCAACAAGTATTTCCGGGCCGGGTATGGCGAGAAATTGCGCCGCTTTTTGAGCAGCGAGGCGACGATCCGGCAGCTTATCGACTTTGGCGACGCGCCGGTTTTCGAGGCGATAGCCTATCCGAGCATCTTGATAGCGCAGAAGACCAAACCCGCCGCGCCAGAACTGCGCGCTTTGACCTGGGAAGCTGGGAAGCCGATTGCCGCCTTCGAAAGCGTCGTGCGCGCCGGGACGTTCCCGCTGGCGCAGAAAGCCTTGACCGCCGACGGCTGGCGGCTGGAATCGCCCGTTGTGCTGCGCCTGCTGGACAAACTGCGCCGCGCCGGGACGCCGTTGGGAGAATACGTCAATGGGCGGTTTTACTATGGCATCAAGACTGCCTACAACGAAGCCTTTGTGGTAGACCGCGCCACCCGCGACCGCCTGATTGCCGAACACCCTTCCTCAGCGGATGTGCTGAAGCCTTTCCTGCGCGGGCGGGATGTGAAACGGTGGGCGATAACGTTTGCCGAACAATATCTGATCAAGATCGAATCGTCGGAGAACAAGCAACATCCCTGGTCTGGCAAAACAGAAAAAGAGGCCGAAAGCATTTTCGCGCGAACTTATCCGGCTATTCATGCCCGGTTTCAATCATTTCGGGATGCGCTGAAAAAGCGGCAGGATCAGGGCAAATACTTTTGGGAACTGCGCTCCTGCAGGTATTGGCAGGAGTTTGAGCAACCGAAGATCGTTTATCCTGATATAGCGCAAGCGTCAGAATTTACTTATGACGATGCAGGATATTACCTGGTCAACACACTGTATCTTTTACCCACCGCTCAGACCTGGTTATTGGGATTACTCAACAGCAAAGCGGTATTTTGGTTTTACACGAAGATCAGCACCCAAATTCGCGGCGGCTTTGTGCGGTTTATTGCTCAGTACGTCTCCCAAATCCCCATTCCCGAATCCCCACTCCCCAATCCCATCGAACCGCTCGTAGACCGCATCCTCGCCGCCAAACGCGCCGATCCCGCCGCCGACACCTCCGCGTGGGAGCGGGAGATCGACGCGCTCGTGTATCAGCTCTACGGCCTCACGGCGGAGGAAATCGCGGTGGTAGAAGGGCGCGGGTAGGCCGGCCGCGAATGGGGAACGCATAAACGAGTGAAGCGCCTTCCCTTGGTGTGTCGTCATTTTTCAATTATGGCTGGCGAAGGTGTAGGCAATCCACAGCAGATTCAAGGAGCTATGCAATGACGCAAGATGAACTTCTCGAACTCATCGACCAGGCCGCCCGCGAAGGCTGGACGGAGCTTAACCTTCAAAACCAGGGGATCACTGAACTTCCCCCGGAGATTGGTCGTCTCACCACTCTTGAAAAGCTTAACCTGGGTTACGACTGGGAACAGTTTTTTGGTGAGATCAATATTTTGTGGATCATTTCTGCAGAGACTAGTAGGTTGGTTTTCTATCGCGATGTGAGACAGAACAGCAATCGACTGAAAACGCTCCCCCCGGAGATTGGGCAGCTAACTGCCTTGCAGGAACTCAACTTGAACGACAATCAACTCATATCTCTTCCCCCAGAGATTGGCAAGTTGGCTAACTTGAGAGAACTTGATCTAAGGAATAATCAACTGAAAACTCTACCTTCAGAAATTGGCCAGTTGATCCTTGTGCAAAAACTTAACCTGGGCAATAATCGGCTAGAAACACTCCCACCGGAGATTGGGCAAATGGCCTCCTTGAGGGAAATTTTCCTTTGGCACAACAAATTGACTACCCTTCCGCCAGAGATCGTTCAGTTAACCGCCTTGCGGTATCTTCAGCTCGGTGGAAATAACCTTACAGTCATACCCCCGGAGATCATTCAGTTAACTTCTTTACAAGTTCTTTCCTTATACGACAACCAACTGACGGCTCTTCCCCCAGAGATTGGTCAATTGACTAACTTGCAAGAACTTTATCTGTCAGGAAATGGACTAACTACCTTCCCCTCAGAGATCATTCAGTTAACCGCCCTGCGATCCCTCAATCTCGGAAAAACCGGGTTAACAGTTCTACCTCAGCAGATTGTCCAGTTGGTCACTTTGCAAGAACTTTGTCTTTGGCACAACAAACTGACAACCTTTCCCCTGGAGGTCATTCAGTTAACCGCCCTGCAGAAACTCAACCTGAACGGCAATCAATTGACAACTCTCCCCCCAGAGATAGGTCAGTTGGTCACCCTGCAAGAGCTTAATCTTGCAGGTAATCAACTGACAACCCTTCCGCCGGAGATCGGCCAGTTGGTCGCCTTGCGGGAACTTGACCTCAGCAATAATCAGTTGACAACCCTTCCCTCAGAGATTGTCCAGTTGACTACTTTGCAGGCTCTTTCTCTAAATGACAACAAACTGACAGTCTTCCCTAAAGAGATCTGCCAGTTGACCAACCTACAAGCTCTTGGTATAAACAATAGCCAACTAACTTCGCTTCCGCCAGAGATCGGCCAACTGACCGCTCTGAAAATCCTTTCCCTTGACGATAATCACCTTACAACCCTGCCCAAAGAGATCAGCCAGTTGACCGCTCTTCAACTCCTTTCCCTAAATAGCAATCAACTAGCCGCGTTTCCTTTGGAAATCATGCAATTGACTGCCCTGCAATTTCTTTTTCTAAACAGAAATCAACTAACCGTTCTTCCTCATGAGATCAGTCAGTTGACCGCTCTGCAGTTCCTTTCCCTAAATAACAATCAACTGAGATCACTTCCCTCAGAGATTGAGCATCTAGTTTTCCTGCAATATCTTTTCCTCCGGGGAAACTTTCTGATCGCCTTTCCTCGAGAGATCGATCAGTTGACTGCTTTGCAGTCCCTTGATCTCAGTGGGGTTGGTTTAACGTCTCTTCCTCCAGAGATTGCTCAATTAACTGCCTTGCAAGAACTTGATGTGAGTAGTAACCAATTGTCCACTCTCTTTCCTGAAGCCACTCAGTTGATTGCGTTGCGGTCTCTCAATCTCAGCGAAAATCAACTAGCATTCTTTCCTCAAGTAATCACTCAATTGACTTCCTTGTGGTCACTTAACCTGCACAGCAATCAACTGACGATCCTCCCACCGGAGATTGGCCAGTTAATCGACTTGCAATCCCTTGACCTTAGCGAAAACCGACTCACAATCCTCCCCTCGGAGATCGGCCAGTTGGTCGCATTAAAAGAACTCAGATTGGGATCTGATTGGATTCAAAACAATAAGTATAATCAACTGACAGCCCTCCCGCCGGAGATCGGCCAATTGAATGCCTTGGAAATCCTTACTTGTTCCGGTACCCCACTCCGCACGCCCCCACCGGAGATCGTTGCACGCGGCAAAGAAGAAATTCTGGCTTTCCTCCGTGCTTTGCTTGTCGGCGCGACCACACGCCGCGAAGCCAAATTGCTGTTAGTTGGCGAGGGTGGCACCGGCAAGTCATCGCTCCTACGCGCGCTGCAAGGGCTGCCTTTCGATAAGGATTTATCCTCTACCCACGGCATTGACATTCAGCCCTATCCTTTGCCTCATCCCCACCAACCCGGTGAAATCATTACCCTCAATATCTGGGATTTTGGGGGGCAACAAATTTACCACACCACCCACCAATTCTTCCTTACGCGGCGCTCGCTCTACCTGCTTATCTGGAACGCGCGCGGTGATACCGACCAGGCGCGCCTGGACCACTGGCTGCGCAATGTACAAGCCGTCGCGCCGGAAGCGCCGGTGATCCTCGTGGCCACGCACATCGACGAACGCCCTATGGATTTCAATTTCCAGCGGTACAAGGCCGTCATCCCCAACTGGTTGATCCGCCCATCGGCGTCAGCAACCTCACCGGCGCGGGCATCGCGGACCTCAAGGACCTCATCGCCCGCGTATCCGTCGCTCTCCCGCTTATGGAACAACAATGGCCCACCGCCTGGTGCCAGGTCGAACAGGCCATCCGCGAACACCCGGCTGCCCACATCACCCGCGCTGCCTACACCGAACTCTGTACCGCGTGCGGCGTAACCTCTTCTGCGGCGCAGGATGCCCTGGGCGGCTACCTGCACGATCTGGGTAAAATCCTCTACTATCAGGATGATGAAACCCTGTGTGATTTTGTCATCCTCAAACCCAACTGGCTCACGCAAGCCACCAGTCTTGTCCTGGATGATGACCAGGTGCGCCTCAATGGCGGCATACTTCCCCACGCCGCCTTCCCCCGCATCTGGCGCGACTACGACCGCAGCCTCTACCCACGCTTCCGTCGCCTGATAGAACGTTTCCTGATCAGCTTCCAGCTTCCGCCGGAACATCCGCAACAACCGCCAACCCACAGCCTGGTGCCGTTGCGCTTGCACCACCAACCGCCCGCCGGCCTGCCGCCCTGGGCTGAGGTCCTTCCCGACCTGCCTGAAATCAACATGCGCCTCACCCTCACCAATTTCACGCCGCCCGGCCTGATGAGCTGGTTCATCGTGCTCACCCACCGCTACACCCAAAGCCTCCACTGGCGCGAGGGTGTGCGCCTGGCCTACGACGGCCAGCAGGCCGAGGTTGTCTTCAACCCCAGCCTGGGCGAACTCTGGCTCCGCGTGCGGGGGCGCGCGCCTTACAACTTCTTCAACATCCTCCACCATACCCTCATCGACCGCATCCTCAACTTCTACACGGGCCTCACCTACCGCCGTGAAATTCCCTGCAACTGCCACCGCCAGCGTGAGGACACGACGCCTTGTGTTTACTTCCACGATTACGAACGCCTGGTCGCGCGTATGGAGGCAGGCAGGCAGGATGTCGAATGTGACGAATCCTTCGAACGTGTCTCTGTCCCCGAACTCCTGTTCGGCATCCACCCCAGCACCAACGACCGCGTCGAGGCGCAACTCGATCAAATCCATGAAAGCATACATCAGGAACATCGGGAAACACGCACTGCCGTCCAGCAAGGCGATCAGGAACTCGCCGCGCAACTCACGACCATTTCCCAGGGTTTTGAATCGCTGTGCCGCGAATTCACCCGCCTCTGGAACTTTGAAATGGCCCAACTCCAGGCCGAATGTCCCAACACTTTCGTCCTTATGCCCGGCGACCGGCGCGCCCTGGACCCACGGCGCGTGTTTGGTTCGCCCTACACGCTCTATCTCTTGTGCCAGCATCCTGGCGGCCCGCACATCGTCAAGGGTGAATCTGGCTATCCCGTCAACCAGCCGCATGAATGGTGGCGTGAACTGGCCCCCTGGCTCAAGCGGCTATCCGATTACCTGCGCTACATCCCCAAAGTTCGCGCCGTAGCCGAAGCCTATGATGAGGACGTCTTCAAAGCCATCGACACCAGCCTGGACATCTTCAAGGCCGTTCTGGATATCGTTCCGGAAAAAATCACCGCTGCCGATCCCCTGAAACACCTTTCCGATTCGCGCAGCCAATTTGCCACCACCGAAGCCACCGGCGCTGCGCTGCGTGCCTTGAGCCGGTTTCTTCAAGAGGCCGACCCCAAGAATCACTGGTGTAATCTGGAAAAAGTCGTGACTGGGGAAGGCAGTATCCTCTGGCTTTGCCCGGAGCATCGCAAAGAGCATCGTATCTAAAAAGGAGGGCAGAATGCAACTCGAACTCTTTACAGCCGGTCAAGCTCTGGCGGTGTTGCGCACCCACATCCAGGCCCGCCTGGGAGACCTTGAGGAAGACAGCACAAAAGCCGAAGCCCTCAACGATCTGCTTAATGACCTGAATGCCTGGGCCAAACACTTCATCATCCTGGTCGCGCCCGACGAGAAAACGCCCCGCCTGCCCAAGGGTCTCAAAACCCCGCAAAGCACCTACCGCGTCCCCATCCTGCACGCCCTTGTCGCTCTCGGCGGCGAAGCCGACATAAACATCGTCCTCGAGCGTGTGCAGGCGCTTATGGGCGATCAACTCAACGCTTACGACCTGGACACCTTCGCCGACGGCAAAACCATTCGCTGGCGCAATACCGCGCAATGGGCGCGCAACACCCTCCGCGAAGAAGGCCTGATCCGCGACGACACGCCACGTGGTGTATGGGGCATCAGCGACGCCGGGCGCCAATGGCTAAAAACGCAGATTGAGCGCAAATGACACCCACCCACACCGCCACCATCACTAAACTCACCCGCGCGATCAAACGCGATCCGCAGAACGCCGACGCCTACTTCGACCGGGGCTGCCTCTACTACCAAAAACAAAACTACACCGCCGCCCTGGCCGACTTTACGCGCGTCATCGAACTCGCCCCGTCAGACAGAAGTGCCTACTTGAATCGCGGCATCACGTACTGCAACCTGCATAACTACGCGGCGGCCCTGGCCGACTTTGAGTACGTCCTTACACTCGAACCTGAGGATATAGATGCGTACTTTATGCGAGGCGTCACGTGGCACTCCCTGCAAGGCTACGGTCCGGCGCTGGACGACTACGCCCGCGTCATCCAACGCGATCCGGAACACACCGGAGCGTACTACGGCATCGCCTGCATCTTCGCGCTGCAAGGCCACCCCTCCGTAGCCTGCATCGCGTTGGAAAAAGCCATCACCCTGGACGAAGACCTGCGCCACGACGCCCGCACCGACCCCGACTTCAACCCCGTCCGTCACGCCCCCTGCTTCCAGGCCCTGACCTCACCTGCCGAATGAATACCTACACCGCCCATCCACCGCGCACCCACCCGTCGCGCCGGCATTCCGTACAAAAAGCGCCCCCGCTTCAAGCGGGGGCGCTCGCATCTAACACTTACCCTGTTAAAGTACGGTGCAGGCCGCTAGAGCAAACCGTAGATCACCGCGCCGCAACACGCCAGGCAGAGCGCCGCACTGGCGACGATGCCCGCGAGCATCCAACGCCGCGCTGCCGTGATCAGATGATCGGCCGGCGCGCCGGCGGACCAATGCGCGGTGTCGTGACGTTTGCTGACGGTTCGCACGGGGTCGCCTCGTGAAGGTCACTGCAGTTCCCTCCAAATAGTCTTTAGTCAGGGCCTTTCGACCGGCTAAAGGCCGGTGTTTCCAAAATGTGTCTTTTGAACTCCTTGTCCGTTTTTCCCGCGATTTTCGCACTCGACGACATCGACGACATCGACGACAGATGCAACGGTAACGGGTAACATCGGCGGATGCGCATTTGTCTCCGTCTCGCTCTTTCCCTCTAACAAGCCTGCCATCCGCAACTCCTGCAAAGCGCGCGCTGCACGCCGCTCGCCCCAACGGAACTGTTCCATTACAGCGCGCACGGTGGCCCTGCATCCTGCCTCTTGTATCCTGACAAACACCGCGCGGGCGTCGGGACTCAGGCCCAGCAGGCGCGGGTCATCCTCGTTGCCCAGATCGAGCGGCGGCGCGGGCGCGGCGAAGTTGGGCGTGCTCACGCGCGTGATCTTGTGCCCTTGCAGCACCAGCGCGTCGCCGGGCGGCGCGAGTTTCTCCGCGCCCTCCGCGTCCAATACCACGCGACTGTCCACACCGGTGGGCAGGGCCAGCGCCACGCGCAGGGGGATGTTGGCCTTCAGGTCGCCGGGGATGATCTGCACGCTAACGCGCTTGACCCCGCTCGCATTCACTCCTATACTATTTCTGGAGCAAAGCCCACGCACAGCGCGAGCAACCCTTGAACCTGTGCGTGATTTTGGTAGCGGAGAAAGCGCAGATATAAAGAAAAATTGGAGGTTTTATCATGAAGGCCATGCTATTGTCCAGGCTCTGCGATCTTACCAAAGAGCAATCTCCTTTGACGCTGGCGGAGCTACCGGATCCCGTTCCGGGGGTGGGGGAGGTTCTGTTGCGAGTTTCAGCCTGCGGCGTCTGCCACACCGAGCTAGACGAGATCGAGGGACGCACCCCACCGCCGCGTTTACCCGTTGTGTTGGGGCATCAGGTGGTGGGGCGGGTCGCGGCGTGTGGTCCCGGTGCAGAGGCGTTCGAGGTCGGCGCACGGGTGGGCGTTGGCTGGATTTACTCGGCGTGCGGGAAGTGCAAGTTCTGCCGGGCGGGTAACGAGAATCTGTGCGCGGATTTCAAGGCCACGGGGCGAGACGTCAACGGCGGGTACGCGCAGTATATGACCGTGCCGGAGGAGTTCGCCTATCACATTCCCGCGTTTTTCAACGACGCTGAGGCCGCGCCGCTGTTGTGCGCGGGCGCGATCGGCTATCGCTCGTTGCGCCTGACGGACATTCAGGATGGACAGAATCTCGGCCTGGTGGGATTTGGGGCTTCCGGGCACCTCGTTTTGAAGATGGCGCTGCACTGCTATCCGGATGTCAAGATTTTTGTCTTTGCCAGAAGCGCGCGGGAACGCGCGTTTGGTATGGAACTCGGCGCAGCCTGGGCCGGAGACATCGCCGAGGAACCGCCAGAGAAATTGGATTGTGCCATCGACACCACGCCCGTCTGGAAGCCGGTCGTCGAAGCTCTGAAGCACCTCGCGCCTGACGGCCGGTTGGTCATTAATGCCATCCGCAAAGAGGACATGGACAAAGAGGCGCTGTTGCGGTTGGATTATCCCGTCCACCTGTGGATGGAGAAGGAGATCAAGAGCGTCGCCAATGTTACCCGCAGGGACGTGACCGAATTCCTGTCCCTGGCGGCCGACATGCGTATCAAGCCGGAGATCCAGGAGTTCGCTCTGGAAGAGGCGAACGCGGCCCTGATCGAACTCAAGACGCGCAAGATTCGCGGGGCGAAGGTCTTGCGCGTCGATTGAGCCGGGGCTACGTTTGTTTTACACTTCGATCACATACGTGCTGAACAGCTTATCGTGCCAGCACTGCTGATAGTCGTCCCACAGCATCCAGAGGAAGCCCAGGCTGAATATCAGGCTGCTCAGCCAATAGCCAAGCACGGCCCGTCCCGCGGCGCGCCAGAAGGAAGGTGGCGTCCACTCTGCGGTGATGACTTTGATGCCAAGCCATTTCTTGCCGAGCGTTTGCCCGCTGCGCGACCACATCAGTGCGTAGTATAACGTGCTGGCGATGATGCCCCAAACCATAGCTATCATCATCACACCGAGCATGATGATGACGAATAGCTCTTCGTCCATACTCATCGCCGTCGTCGATAGGATGCCCACCAAACAGCCTGTGGGGATGCCGACAATCAGGCTGACAATGAAGCTGTCGATTAGATAAGCAACCAGGCGTTTTCCAAAACTTGCATACTGCATAAGGTTTTCCTCCTGTAGTCATGAGTCCAGTATCTTTAGTCCGAATGTCTACACAGCACTATAGAACAACTTTAAGACTTTGTCAAAGTCAGTGTGAGATCGCGTTGATCTGCTCCCAGCACTCGCAGGCGGTGCGCGTTTGGTCGCCTCTGGAGAGCGTGCCGTAGTAGGCGTCGCCCGTCGAGGCCGGCGTCCAGCCCGAAAGCGTCATCGGCCAGCGCGGATCGTCCGCAGCGATCCAGACGCCGTTGTAACGCCGGGCGATGTGCAGGTGTGTGGCGTTGGAGACGCCGCCCTCGCACGAAGGATGGCCGATCTTATCGCCCGCTTTCAGCATCGTCCCGTTTGGCACCCGCCCGTCGGAGGCCAGGTGCAGGTAGAATATTACCCATCCCGTGCCTACAAACCCGTCTCCATCGAGGTCTTGTAGTACCATCCCGTCGCGGCTGTGGACGACAAGGCCGTCCGCGGCAGCGGTCGCCCATTGCTCGCTCGGTTTGCAGCCGATGTT
>Ga0129302_1001629_pt1 | contig 16608 bp, 12 predicted proteins | sample BlaSprsedimmetaG_FD_94476 | JGI IMG/M metagenome (GOLD analysis project Ga0129302, IMG submission 94476) | Hot spring sediment bacterial and archeal communities from California, USA to study Microbial Dark Matter (Phase II) - Blank Spring... | ecosystem: Environmental > Aquatic > Thermal springs... | reverse complement strand
CTCCAGAAGGAACGCTTGTTCATTCGCGATAGCGAGAATACCCTTGCGGCGGTAGTGAATGAGGGAGAGCACCTGAAAATCGCCGGATTCGCCGGCGGCTTGAATTTGGAGGAGGCCTACCGCAGGGTCAGCGGAATCGAGGTGGATCTGGAGTCCCAACTCGACTTTGCCGTCTCCTTGGACAAAGGTTATCTGACCAGTGATATATTAAACTGCGGTACCGGACTGCGGGCTTCGGCACTGCTGCACCTTCCAGCATTAGAATACTCGTCGCTTATAGATCGGGCGGTGAAAAAGGTGATGGAAGCCGGTTACGAGATAAAAGGGCTCACCGGGGACGAGGATCGGTCTCTGGGGGCGCTCTACGAGCTCTACAACCCCGTGGCGATCGGAGAAAGTGAAAAAGAACTCCTGGAAAGACTTGCACATATGAGCTCCCAGTTAGTAGATTATGAGAGGAGAGCAAGAGAAGAGATGAAAAGGCATCGACGACTGGAGCTCGAGGACATCGTCTACCGTGCTTGGGGAACATTAGCCCACTGTCGTCTACTGGGAGAAAAGGAGTCTTTCAAGCTGCTCTCCGATATTCGACTCGGGGTGGGGATCGGTTGGTTGGACTTTCCTATCCAAAGAATCAATCAGCTGATGATTCTCACCGGCAAAGCTCATATTCAAGGTATGATGGGCGATGAACCGAGCGATGAACTTTTCAGGCAGACGAAATACGGGCGTGCGAAATTGGTAAAGTACGCTCTTGGATTTGCTTCCGGCTAAAGGAGGAGGCCGATGTTTAAGGGATTAACCCAAAGAGCACAAAGAATACTCACTATTTTCGCTCAGGAAGAGGCCAAAAGGTTTCACTCGGATCAGCTACTTCCTGAACACATTATATTGGCCTTGCTCAAGGACGGGGAGGGGCTGGGTTTCAAAGCGTTGCAGAATATGAACCTCGACCCGTCGGAACTACAGAGTGAGATAGAGAAGAGCATACCCAAGAAACACGCCGGTTTCATTCTCGGCGATGTACCTCCCTCGCACAGGGGAAAGAAGGTCCTGGAGGACGCCGCCGAAGAGGCCCGCAGCATGGGTCACGAGTACATCGGTACTGAGCACCTCCTGCTCGCGGCGAGCAAGGAGGCCGGCAGTGTGCTGCAGAGGTACTTGGTGAAACACTCGATCAGCGTCGACAATATTAGGGACGCCATTACGGAGCTTCGCGGAACCGGAAATGTACGAAAAAAAGGCCATCCTCAACAGGGCGGTATAAAGAGAAAGACCGCCAGCCAGAGCAATAAAAACACCCCAACTTTGGACGAGTTCGCTCGAGATCTCACCGAATACGCGCGTGAAGGCCGCCTGGATCCGGTCATAGGCAGAGAATGGGAGATCCAGCGGGTGATACAGATATTGGCACGGAGAACCAAAAACAACCCGGTCCTGATAGGGGAGCCGGGAGTTGGCAAAACTGCAATTGTCGAGGGGCTGGCGCAGAGAATAGAAGACGGCAGTGCTCCAGAGGTCCTGATCGGCAAAAGGGTGGTGACTCTGGATATTGCCTCCCTCATAGCCGGGACCAAGTACCGGGGGGAGTTCGAAGAGCGGCTGAAGAAGGTGATGAAAGAGATCAGCACCGCCGGGAACGTCATAATGTTTATCGACGAGCTGCACACCATAATCGGAGCCGGCGGAGCCGAGGGAGCGATCGACGCCTCAAACATGCTCAAGCCCGCCCTCTCCAGGGGAGATATCCAGTGTATCGGTGCCACAACCCACAACGAGTACCGGAAGTACATCGAGAAGGACGCCGCCCTGGAACGGCGGTTCCAGACTATCTTTGTTGAAGAGCCCAGTGTCGATGAGACCGTGGAGATACTCAACGGCATTAAAAATAAGTACGAGGAACACCACAACGTCGAATACAGCGACACGGCGATTCGTGAAGCCGCTCGCCTTTCCAGCCGTTATATCAACGACAGGTTTCTCCCCGACAAGGCAATCGATCTGATTGATGAGGCGGGCTCCTACAAAAGAATACACAACACAATCCGGCCCAAAGAATTGACCGAGTTGGAATTGGAGATAGAGAGGTTGACCGAAGAGAAGATCAACCTGGTCAACAACCAGGACTACGAAAAAGCCGCCGCGGTTCGAGATTCGGTCCGACAACTGAAAAACCGGGTGGAAGAGATAAAAAAATCCTGGTCCCAGACCCTGCAGAACGAACGAAACCCGGTCAATGAGAACGATATTCAAAACATTATCAGTCATATCACCGGAATTCCCCTTTCCCGACTGGTACAGAGCGAGTCGGAGAAGCTTCTCCGGATCGAAGAGGAGCTTCACAAGACGGTTATCGGTCAGGACGAGGCGATAAAGGCGGTCTCCTCCAGTATACGCAGATCGCGTACCGGGATGAGCTCACCCAAGCGACCGCTGGGATCTTTCATCTTTCTCGGTCCTACCGGCGTTGGCAAGACTCTGTTAGCCAAGACCCTCACCCAGTATCTTTTCGGCAGCGAGGACGCCCTGGTCAGAATCGATATGTCCGACTTTATGGAAAAGCACAATTTGAGTCGTCTGGTCGGGGCACCTCCGGGGTATGTAGGCTACGAGGAGGGTGGATTGCTTACGGAGAAGATCAGGCGCCGTCCCTATTCGGTAATCCTGCTCGACGAGATCGAGAAAGCCCATCCGGATGTGTTCAACCTGCTCCTACAGGTACTCGAGGAAGGGGAGCTTCAGGACAATCTGGGGCACAAGGTATCCTTTCGAAATACCGTGCTGATAATGACCTCCAACGCCGGGGCCCGAGAGATCTCCCATGAGAGCGCCCTTGGTTTTCAGGTGAACGAGGGAATCATGGATTATCGGGATATAAAGGCTTCGGCTCTCAACGAGTTGCGGAGGGCCTTTCGTCCGGAGTTCATCAACCGGGTCGACGAAATAGTGGTCTTCGAAAGCCTCAGTCACAATGAGGTAGCGTCGATACTCGATATCATGCTCTCGGAAGTATCCCTGCGGCTTTTGGAGATGAACATAATTATGGAAGTCAAACAGTCGGTAAAGGACTACCTTATTCAGCATGGGTACGACCCAAAATATGGAGCTCGTCCCCTGCGACGACTGATCAGCAAAGAGATAGAAGATGCCATATCGATGCAGATTCTAGAAGGCAAGTGCTCGAGTGGTACCCGGTTGATTCTCAGTATGAGAAAGGGACAGATTAACTTCACCGCCAAAAAACCGGAACAGGTACCCGATCCGGCATCGGTGAGCAACTAAGAAAAACCCGTCGGCGAAGACTCAGTATTCTACGATGGTCTCGCCGACGGGTCTCTATTTGTGTGTACGCATTGATCATAATACATATATGGACTTCTAAGCTATGAACATGGAACTATTTATTCTAGGAACCGGCGGAATGATGCCGCTGCCCAACAGGTTCCTCACCTCGGTACTACTGCGTAGAGAAGGGGACCTGTTTCTTTTTGACTGCGGAGAAGGGACGCAGGTATCTCTGCGGAAACTCAACTTGCGATGGAAAAAGATCAACGTTATTTTTATCAGTCACACCCACGCCGACCACGTGACCGGTCTTCCGGGTATACTTATGCTCTCCAGCCAGGTGGACCGAGAGGAGCCTCTGTATATTTTCGGCCCTCCAAAAATCAAGGAGTATGTGGAAGAGAGCCGTCGGGTACTGGATATGTACATAAACTACGAAATAATAGTCAACGAGATCCACGAGGCAGGTACAATCTTCCAGGGGGATGGATTCCGAGTGGAAGCGTTTTGGCTCCAACACACCAAGCCCTGTTTGGGCTACAGTCTTATCGAGGATAGCCGCCCCGGGGTGTTCCATCCGGAGAAGGCGGTCGCATTGGGAGTGCCCAAGGGTCCCCTCTGGGCTCAGCTGCAGCGCGGTGACTTTGTGGAGCTGGAAGACGGTCGTAGGGTCAGTTCATCCGACGTAATGGGTCCTCCCCGTCCAGGGCGGAAGTTCTCCTTCATCACCGATACTTCTTACTTTCCGGAAATCGCTCAGAGTGTGACCGATTCGGATTTTCTGGTCTGCGAAGGTATGTTTAGAGCTGAACTCGAAGAGAGCGCCAGGGAAAAAAAGCACCTCACCTCCGTTCAGGCCGCACGGATAGCCCGGGATGCCGGCGGGGTGAAGAGGATGGGGCTCATCCACTACAGTCCCCGATACACCAAGGGGGAGCTCAAACAGCTGTTGAAAGAGGCGAGAGCGATTTTCCCAGATACGGTTCTGACCCAAGACGGTCAGTGTATTGAATTGACTTACCGAGAGGCATAACAGCGGTGTTAGAGTTGGAGAAGGTGAATAAAAGCTACGGCAATCTGCACGCCGTGGTCGACGTGTCCTTCCAGCTAGCTCCCGGTGAGATCCTGGGAATCCTCGGTCTCAACGGGGTTGGCAAAACGAGTCTGATCAAGATTTTGTCGGGAGTGCATTATCCCGACAGCGGCCGGGTCAGCCTCGATGGGGTGAAGATGGACGAAGATCCGCTCTATCTCAAAAAGCGGATCGGGTATCTACCGGAAGAGTCCGCTTTTTACCACGATATCCAAGTGGACGAATATCTCGATTTCGCCGCATCCGCCCACGGTTTGAAGGGTTCGGTGCGAAAGAAAAGAGTCGATACGTTGATAGAGGAGCTGGATTTAAGAGACGTCTATCGTCGTCCAATGCGGAGACTCTCGAAGGGATATTTGAGGAGGGTAGGACTGGGCCAGGCGCTGATACACGATCCGCAAGTGCTCGTCCTCGACGAACCAAGCACCGGTCTTGATCCTCAACAGCTATCCCGGGTACGAGAGTTGATCAGACAGCGGGCGCGGGAGAAAGCGGTCATTCTCTCCACCCATATTCTCGACGAAGCTCAGAAGCTGTGCACCCGTCTTTTGCTGATGAATGGGGGACGGCTGACGGAGATAAAAAGCGGCGGCGGAGAGCAAGGAGATGCGAATGCCCAAAAGAGCTACCAGCTCAGACTAAGAGCAGGGGAAACGGGATCGGCAATATCCGAAGACCAACTACGTCGACAGATAGAAATGGAACCGAGCTTCGAGTCGGCATCGTTCAATCAAGAGAACGGCTCGTGGAGTATCGATATTCGGCTCCGCCCGGACAGGGAAGGAGCAGATATTTTCCATTGGGTTTGTCGGCAGGGTTACGTACTGCTCGAGCTCAGGAAGAAGTCGACCAGTTTGGAAAATATTTTTTTGCGCATGACGGGACATTCGCATGAATAAGGTGATGCTCATCGCTCGGAGAGAACTGGCGAGCTACTTCAACTCTCCCGTTGCCTATGTGGTAAGTCTTGGTTTTCTCCTTATTACGGGGATATGGTTCTTTTATTTTGAAAATTTTCTGGGCCAAGGTGTCGCTTCTTTCGAGCCCTATTTTTCATCCTTTCCCTTTGCCCTGCTGTTTACCGTGCCCGCTTTGACCATGGGTCTCTGGACGGAAGAACGCAAGCAGGGAACCGGTGAGATACTCTTTTCGCTACCCTTTAGAGAGCAGCATTTGATCCTGGGTAAGTTTTTAGGCAATATGCTTCTACTGCTGATTGTCTTTGCTCTTAGCACCGTTTTACCGCTGTCGCTTTTCTCTCTGGGTGAGTTCTCCATTGGGCGGCTCCTGGTGCGCTATATTGGTCTGTTGGTATTGGCCTCTTTCTCTGTCGCCTTAGGACAGCTGATTTCGCTTTTGAGCAAGAATCAAATCACCGCTTTTCTAAGCACCCTGCTGCTGTTGCTTTTGCTCTCGCAGCTGAACCTATCCGCTTTCGACGGCCCCTTGGCGAAACTGGTCGGACAACTATCGCTGCAATATCACTACCAGAGCTTTATCCGCGGTATTTTAGACACCCGGGATCTGTTCTTCTTTGTTCTGGCCACGGCTCTCTGCCTGTATATAAGTGTCAGAACTCTGGTGATCCAGAAATGCTCATCCAGGGTTTGATTGAAGGATCTACTATGAGGAAGAGAAAAAAAGAGAGCATCGCCATCATAGCTGCCCTGCTGGTATTCACCGTGCTTCTTTTTCTTAGCCAGGTGTATTATTTGAGGATCGATCCGGACTCCGAGAATTTGAGCCCCCTATCGGAGATCAGCCGTCGAAGTCTTGAGAATCTACCGAACAACTTGAGACTGGAGTACTACGTCTCCGAAAATCTAGAGCGCCGGTCCTACATACCGAAGCAGGTGGAGAGCCAACTCAACGAATTGCGACGAGCTTTTCCATCGAAGATCGATATACAGCTTCACCGATTGCCTTCCGGGCAAGCGGAACCAGAGCTGGAGCAGCTGGGTATCACCCCTACCAATCTGGAGATCGTCGAAGAGGGCGAGCGCAGCTACGTCCAGGTCTACTCGGCTATTGTACTGAACTACGGCGGAAACCGAGCGTTGCTGCCCGAGGTCTACCACCCAAGGATGCTGGAATACCAGTTGAATGTGAAGCTTCGAGAGCTCACCGGGGAGGGGAAAAAGAGTGTCGGAATTCTCCTCGGACACGGTAGTCAGAGAACAAGACGGAGTTATTCGCTACTCGAACAGACCCTGGCGTCGAGGTACGACTTGGTTTTTCTATCCCCAGGAGACGAGTTGCCGAAATTCCTGGATGGGCTTCTCATATTCGGCGGCGAGAGGCTGGAAGTGGAAGATCTGTTCCTGATCGATCAGTACCTCATGTCCGGTAATCGAGTTTTTTGGGGTATAGAAGCGGTGTGGATTGACACTCAGCAAAATCTGCAAGCCAAGGAGATCGGACAACGTCCGGCGTTTGATTTGCTCGAACACTACGGGGTGGGAGTGAGAAAAGCCTTGGTCCTGGATGAGTCGGCGCGGAACTACCGTGTTCCCAGCCAAGATTTTGGATCCGTACGTTGGGAAGTGCTTGATACCTACCCCCATTGGGTCCGAATTCTCCGAGAAAACAGCAACGAGGCTCATCCGGTCGCTGATGGTTATCAAGGACTGGATCTGTTGTGGCCCTCGCCATTACAGATCGACCCCCATCGAATAGACGGAACAAAGGAGCTTGTCTCGCTGTTTGAATCGAGCTCCGAAGCATGGCTGATGGAGGAGAGGTACTTCACCAACCCCTACGATGCGGCGGACTTGCACGTGTTGGGGGCCGAAAGCGCCGGTCGGTACAAGCTCGGTCTTGCTTTGAGAGGTCGCTTTGAGAGCTATTTCGCTGATCAGCGGGAGGAGCTTCCCAATGGCCTGATAGAACCCACCGAAGACTTGAGGAAGAGCAGTGAAGAGGCGGAGCTGATAGTGGTGGGAGATTCCGATTTTGCCACCGATACCATCCAGTACTCCGACAGTCTGTACAATCTCGATTTTCTTCTCTCCGTCGCCGAATATCTTGTCGGAGACGAAGATCTGATGCGACTACGGAGGAGGAGTGTCCGTGCCTACCCGCAGCTGACCGGATCGAGCCGAGATAAAATAAACTTGGTTATGGCAAGATCGCGGTTTCTCAGCTTGATACTTGTGCCGAGTATCATCCTGCTGTACGGATTTTTTCGATACCGGCGCCGCCGATGAGACGGAGTATCGCCGGGGCTATGACTTTTCCTGGGCCAAAAACGCGCGGTACTTGCCCGGGTCGGGTTTGAATCCTACCAGTCGGTTGTCCTGAGCCGATTCGGCTTTCCGCAGCGCCGCTTGAGCTTCTCCCAGGAGCCTCTCTCCACCGATTAGTCGTCCGTTTCGCGAACTCGATCCAATGGCGATATCAAAACGGCAGCTGGTGTTGGTGTTGAAAACCATTTTCTGGAAGCTGTTAAATTTGGACAAACCCTGCTCAAGCTCCGTGTTCGGAAGCACTACCGCCGCTTGAGAATCCTGCTGTTCGAAGATGAGGTCTTTGTATTCAAAATGTTCTTCCAGGAGTTTGAAAAAGCTCGCTCTCTCGGAATTGGAAAGTCCGCGACCGCAGGAGATCAGACCCAAAACCAGATCCTGATCAAAATTGGCCGCGCGCTTTAGTTCGTTGCCCAGTTTGTTGAGCAAATCATCATCCTCCACTTTATCCGGTGGGGAGACATGCTCTTTGCAGTCTTTTTCGGTGTTGAAGGTTTGAACGACCTTATCGGGGGGCGCTGGGGACCTGTCTCGGGATTGCGCTGCGATTAGGGCTAGGAGAAAGAATATTCCACTGAAGAGGAGAAGCAGAAGAAGTGCCAGCATCGGTTTGAACAGCGACTCAAAGGGGAGCACTTCGACAATCGCCTTGGATCCGAAGGTTTGCGCCTCCCTAAAACTACGTTGGATTAGTTTATCCTCCATCGAACGGGGAAGAAGATCGACTTCTTCAATGGAAATACTCTCCTTCCTGTCGTACCGTGGCGGCAGATCGATAAAACTGGAGTTCCGAGCGTAGGCGTATATCAGCTTGTCCTCGGCGTCGTAGAGAATAAGGCCTTTCACCTGCGGAGATTCGAGCAGATCCTGGCGAAACCTGATCAATTCAGAGACCTCGTGTTTTTCAGAGAAGAGAGCATGCCCCCTTCTGCTCAGGGAGTCCACTGTTTGAATACCCACTCTCTCGAGTTCATTCGCTTTGGTTAGGGCGAATAGCCCGAAGCCGGTGAGACTGACAGCCAAAACAAACAATACGATGATGCTCACTATCTTCAGAGAACTGGAACTTCTAGCGTTATTCCTTTTCATAGAGCTCATTATAAAGAAAAACCGGGGAAAGTAAAATTATTTTTTCCAAAAGCTTGAGGACCGTGGATGCTTTTTTTAAATTTGGGGTATGGGAATTGTGAAAAAACGAAGAAGAGAGCTGCCAAGGGGATGGTACCCCGACACCGCCGAGGACCTAAAGAAAACCGTCGAGCAGTGGGAGCGCTCCATTCGAAGCGAACCGGAGCTCCACGGTCTGGCAGCAATCGTACCCCATGCTGGGTGGGCTTTTTCTGGAAGCTTGGCTTATAAAACTCTGAGGCGACTAAACAGAGACGTTGAGACGGTGGTACTTGTGGGCGGACACCTACCGGCCGGCAGCGGGCTTGTGGCCGCCTATGAGGATCTTTTCGAGACACCGATGGGGGATATACCCGGGGATTCCGAACTTCTGCAGGCTCTATCCGATCAACTCGCCTTGAGGGAGGATCGGCGAATCGACAATACCGTGGAGGTCCAGCTGCCCTTTATTCCGGTACTTTTTCCACGGGCTAAACTGTTGTGGTTGCGAGTCGGCGCCAGTGAAGAGGCTTTGGAACTCGGGCGCTGCCTCTCGGGGATCAGCGAGGATCTGGGGAGAAGAATCAACGTGGTCGGCTCCACGGATCTGACCCATTACGGACCAAACTACAATTTTACACCCCATGGAAGCGGTGAGCAGGCCAGAGAGTGGGCCCAGAATGTGAACGACGCCGCTATTATCCGGGCAATGTTGGAGATGGACGCGCAAAGGGTTCTGGAGCTGGGCAATGAAAAGCAGGCGGCGTGTTCCGCGGGGGCGGCTGCTGCGGTCATAGAATACGCTTCGGTGCGTTTTTGCCGGGAAGGGGTTTTGGTAGGCTACGATAGCAGCTATTCCTTGCACCGGGATAGCTCTTTCGTGGGTTATGCTGGAGTTCTCTACTCCAGTGCCTCCAGTTGACTATCGATTACCGCGACACTCCAGTCTATGACATCGGGAATTATTCTCGCACCGGCGCGATGCAATCCAATCAGCTCGTGCTCTCGTCTCATTGCCGCAGCCGCCGGGTAGAGGGTTGTGAGTATATCTCTCTGTTTTTTATTCAGAGACGCTTTATAGTCCCATAGAGACTCGGATGCCTCGGGGAGGAGGAGCAAAGCTTCACGATAGGAGCGCAGAAAATCTTCCCATGGTTCTTCGGCGGCGCCGGCGGAAAAAAGTCGAGACACCATCTGCTTCTCTCGGTACTCTTCCCTACCCGGATGACGGCGGATCGGCTCTCCTCTTCCCGGCATCGGTTCAACCTTTGCGTTCAGATGGGTGAATGCCTGCTCCAATCTCTCTTTGTAACTGATCATCGGTCTGGTAGTATATCGGAAGTTATTCCCATCTTTTATCTTGATAATGCTGTCGTTGCGAAACAGCAGCTTCATAAAAGAAAGTTCGGTAGTGAGAAATCTATTGGCCGTATGCTGGAAAAAGGGGTAGAGATAGGTTCCTCGGGCGTAGCTCTTCCCGTTGGGAAAAGAGAAATCCATCCCGAAGAGAGATATCCGCTGTGCGCCCAATGCTTCGGCCAAGCTGACGGCGGCGTGACCAACATTCCCCCCGGAGGTGTCAATAAAGGGAAAACGCCGCCAGTTGCTGTTGACATACCGGGAAAATGGATGCCCGCTGGTGAAAAAGACCAGTTTGTCGGTTTGGCGAGTAAGGTGGTTGGGGGAGGCTAGGTCCAGTATCAAGGGAACCCGTTCCGGATAGCCCGACATGAAATGGTGGTAAGTCACGTGCTGACAATCTATGGAAATTACCATGTCCGGTAGAATATCGTGGTTGAGAAGAAAGGGGAGCGAGGTATCGGTGGCTATGAGAGTGCCTTGACTCTTGAGCCTTTTGAGCTCATTCAGCTGCAATTCCAATGACGGTCCGGCGGCGGTAATCAAGGCATGGCGGATCGGAGGCAGGGTGGTGGTGGAGAACTCCGCCACTTTAAGGTTCTCCAGACTGTTGATAAACCAGCGCTTCCCAAAGTAAGACTGCACCGAATAGTCCTCGGAAATCGACTTCAGTACGCGCTGGATCTCTTCCTTGGCCTGGTTGAATCGGCTCGGCGCCGATTGAACGCGTGCTCGGAGTTGCAAGAGGTGAAAGTTACCAGAAACCGCCGGAAGGTAGTTGTCCAGCATGTCCTTCACAATCTCTTCGGGCTGAGGCTCGATGAGAAAGCGCACCCGTGAATCCAAAAAAAACGGACGCAGGTCGATCTTTGCTAAAATAGATTTGAATAAAGCTGCGTCGTAATCAATGATCAAAATGCCTGAAATATCGTTTCTTTTGAGGTAGGGCAAGATATGATGACCGGCGCCGAATCCAAGAAAGACGAGATAACCACCGTAGGGCGAAGAGTCGTAAAATCTTCGCCCCTCCTTTTCCGGATCTATTCTAGAATGCAGGTAATATTTTCTATCATCCTGAAAAAGTACCGGAACCGGCTCGCCCGATTTGGATGGAACCACATCGACCATTATAGATGGCTCTTGGGCCCCGATTCGGGCCGAAAGAGCCGGCTGCGCCGATGAAAGGGAGAGCATGTTTCTGCTGAGCACCCCATTCGTATTCATCCCGTAGCCCCCAGGGTATTTGTAACTTGTCGATACTTGTCTATCGCGTGCAAACCCCGGTGCCGAAGCTCTGCCATGGCTCCAGCCCCAGACCCTCCGTCTTTGAGCTTGTCCATATGAACCCGAAAGAGCTGCGGGTAGCAGCAGTAGCTCAAGAACTCAGTGGCTAAGGGGTGCTGACGAAGGAGGTCGACGAAAGGCTTCGTTTGAAATCTCCGTGTCATCGAAGCAATCTCTTTCTCTATACGGTCAAAATACTCTTTTATTACCGTATCGGCTCGATGAGGGTGAAGAACCGTGTGAGCGGTGCTACGCTCATCAATGGTACTCCCGGTCAATTGCCGTTTTAGATCTGATTCGTTGTTGATATCGAGAAAAAAGGGAATTTTTGTCGATGAGGGAAAAAGTCGAAAATAGCGACCATGTTTTTGGGGCGGGAGGGAAGAAAACCAATCCTTGTATCGATTCAAGGCGAAGCTTCTTTTCTTGTCTTCTCCCTGCGAGCGAGGACTTCGACGGTAGTACACCTCCTCAATAGGATCAAAACGATGGCTCGAGGCGAAAAGCAGTTCGTCGAAACCGTGGGGTGATACGTGACTCTTTATATCCTGAAACTCGAGGTCAAGACCGGAGAAGATAACTGGCCCCCTGCTGTACCTCTCGGCCAACGACAGGGCCGTTCCAGCGACGGTTCCATGGGCGATCACATCCGCTGCCGGCAAGGAGAGTCGGGATATAAAAAAATCTTCGATCCGGCTATGGCTGTGGAGAAGCAGAGTGGGCTGTTCCCGCCGTCGAGTGGGAAGGGCGGCGAACAGAGGAGACGCCGAGTCTGAACTCTGGGGCAGCCATAGAAGATGCCGCTGAGCGTAGTAGCCTGGATCGCTGTGGATAAGCAGGTCGATGGGAATATTAGCCGCCCTTAAAGCTCGAAGAGCCGAGGGCAGGGCCCAGACGGCGTAGGACGCGGGGGCTGATTTTAAGAGCTGAATGGCTGATTCCAGGCTTGGTCCGCCGGCGGCGACTAGTATCGGGCGATTTTCGATAAAAGGCTCCATAATGATGGGGGAGCTCAGCAAGCGTAGAAAGGTGTTGCGCAGCCACAAAGGCCCGAAAATCCCGGTGGTATGTACTACGGATCTTCGGTTTTGCAAGAACAACAGCACATCCTTAAGTACCCGATGGTACGATTCGCCGTAACGCCTTTCCGCCGGAGGCCATTCTATTAATTCTAAGCTTCCCAATTCTAAATCATGTATATGCGTGGAGAGGAAAGCCCATAAAGAGAGCTGCTCCACCGGAGTCCAGAGAAAAGTATCTTCGGTATTCCTCGACGCTGCGAATACCGGATCGCAGTGCACTTCCAATACTTTAGCCCTGGGGTACCTCTTTCGGAGCTCTCCGCTCAAGTAACCATGTCCGGGTTCAATGAGTAAAAAAGTGCTGATGCTACGCTTCAAATCCAAGGAGTCAAGGTATCTTTGCGCTTCGAGCTGAGGACGGTACTTGGAGTGCAGCGAGATTTGTGGAGACTGCTCGGTACTCATTTTCGCTTCAAAATAAAATCGGCGAGTAGTTCTTCGGCTTGCTTGCCGTCTTCCGGCCAAGTTCTGCTAAAAATTTTCAAGGGCGGAATCTCCCGTCCGCCAAACCACTCTCTCTTCAATAGGTTGTTTATTTGGTGGACCAGCACGCTACGACTATGGGCTTTCTTGCTGATGAGAGCCATGATTGTGTAGTCGTCCTTTCCTTCGGCGCAGAATCCCTGATCGGTGGTCAGCAAGGAAAGACCACCCCTTAGATCCTCGGCAAGGGTAAACCTATCCAAGCTGGGGGAAATTTCAGTCAGCGCATCCAGAAGAGGGCTGAGGTCCAAGATGAGAAACAGCAGGTGCTTGCCTTCGTTTTTTGCTTGATTTATTGTTCGTTCGGTCCTTTGCATGAGTTGAGACGCTTCGGAGCAGGTGTTTTGCACCGACCCAGAGAGTTTTTTGCGTGATCTCATCAAGAAATCCGTGGTTTCGATCAGTAAAGGTTGTGGAAAGGCCTCTAAAACCGGAAAATTGTCCTCCGCCTCACCGTCCAACTCCAAGAGGAGAGCAATACACTTTCCAGATTTGCGAAATGCTATAAACAGGGCCTGCTCGCTGGACTCAAATATTCTTCTAGAAAGAAATGGTTCCAGGAAAAGCAACTCATCTTGTTGGAAAAGGCTCACATCGGTTTTTATGTGAGACTCGATCTGTGCTATGGGAATACGGAGTCGCCGCATACTGGAGACATCCAGACCTATCTGCAGCCTTGGTGCGAAACGTTGACCTTCGCGGTCCGGCAGCAACAGTGTTCCGCGGCTAATTATCTTTTGATCGAAAATTGGGACAAAGAGTTCGACTGCGGCAAAAGGATAGGCTTCGGCATCTTGTATCGTTTCCGCTATATTCTGGAAGATACCATGCGCAACGTTATCAGAGCTTTTTTTTTTACATCCAGTACGGACTCGCTTTTTTGGATGGAAATAGCGCTGCTGAGCAAACCACCTTTTTTGGGGATTTTAAGATTAGCGTCGTGTCTCTCGGTCATCGGTTCCTCCCCTCTACTCGTTCAATCCCAGCTCGTCAAAAAGTCGCTTGTACACTTCGAAGTGCTCAGAATTGGCGAACTCTTGTATCTTCTCCTCAGGAAGTGATTCTAAAAGCTGATCCATATATGAGAGAACCGACTTGATCTCGCTTTTCAAACCGTCGGGTAGCCCTTCGTTAGAGATTGGTGGTGCTGCCGAGATCTCTTCCTCCGATTGATTGCTGAACTCATCGCTGAGATCGACTTCTTCGTGAGAGGACGGTTCCAATGAGGTAATGTCGGAATCCTCCTCGTCCAGTTCTCCCTCATCGAAGAGAATCTCCTCATCGGCCGGTGTCTCTATGGAATCGGTATCCAGCTCTTCTTCGCTTTCCAGCTCTTCAACATCGGAAGGCACCAAGCTTTCCAGATCAATGTCCTCGTCTGATGTCTCTCCATCGTCCTGCGTAGGCGGTACGAACTCCTCGGTTTTGGCGCTTGCTTCCTCATCATCGGCGTTTTCTTCAATGCCGCCGAAGTCAAAATTGTCAAAATCGAGCTCTTCATCATCGTCTTCAGCCTCGGACTCCATCTCTTCGTCGCCTGCCAGATCAATTTCCTCTTCCTCAAAAGATAGATCGGCCAACTCTTCAGCGGAATCCTGGTCGGTTTCCGGTGATAATGCTTCCGGCTTCGCTTCCTCTTCCTCGCTGCTCAAATCGATTTCTAGGTCGTCGAAGACTTCGTCTTCCAGGCTCTCCAGCTCTTCGCTTTCTTCTTCGTGATCCTCCGCGGTGGCGGAGCTTTGTGCTTCTTGATCATCCTCAACGGTCGCGCTTTCTATATCGCTGAGGTCGATGTCGACGATATCTTCTTCATCAATTGCTTCATCGGCGGTGTTTTCTGCTGCTTCGTCATCGGGCAGATCAGCCACGCTTTCCGTGTCAGGGAGAATCTCTTTCTCCGTTTCGGGTTCCGCGAGCTCCTCTTCCTGGTCCTGTTCTAATTCGTCCATCAGCTCGTCGAGGTCTTCAATATCCCCGAGGATGTCTTCCTGCTCGCCGAGCTCTTCGTCCTCGTCGGGGAGCTCCAGTGCTTCGTTATCGTAATCTTCATCCAGAAGCATCTCCGCTTCAGGCTCTTCCGAGAGCTCTTCTTCCTCTGAGCTTGGCAGGTCTTGTGCTGAGTCGAAAGTCTCCGTCTCTTCTTCTTCCCCTGAGAGCTCTTCATCCAAGTCAGCCGTTGATTGATTGTCCGAATCGGGCAATGTTATGTCATCCTCAAATTCGACGGCAAAGGTCTCTTCTTCGTTATCCTCGCCCAGGACCTCGGCGGTACCGTTCTCCTCCGTGAATTGAGCCGTGTTGAGTATATTGTCCAATTCATCCCCGGTGAGGGCGATTGTCTCATCTTCATCTTCATCAAAAAAACCGGTCTCGGATATCTTCTCTTCCGAAGAGTCTGCCGATGTCTCCGGAGGCCGCTCATCCGTCCTGGATACACCCTGCTCCGCAGTTGCGGGTTCATCCGCTCTGGCGGAGCGGAGAGAGGATAACTCCTGTTTTAGCGAGGAGAGTTCGCTTTTAATAGACAGCAATTCCTGCTCAATTTTGGAGAGTATCTCCCCCGAACCGGTAGAGTCCGTCCCTGCTTCCTCGGAGTCCGTAAACGAGGCAGGCGCTGTTTCAGGTGCCGCGGCGGGTACGGATGCATCCTCCTGCAGCTCCTCTTCAAGAGCTTGCAGATCGTCAAAATCTTCAAACTCAAAATCTTCCTCGGTTTCGATCTCTTCATCACTCTCCGGCTCGAAGTCTGAACTCACCTTGTCCAAGTCCGACTCCTGCTGTAGTTCGTCGAGACTGATATCTTCGATCTCTTGTTCGATGATGGGGAGTTCTTCCTCTTGACCCTCTATAAAATCTTCGCCTTCCGAACCTTCCGAACTGGTCTGGACGCCGCTGAGTTCTTTCAGTTCTTCCAGGTCTTCTTTCACTAAACTATCTATATCCAGATCTTCTATCTCATCCAAGTCTTCGGACTGTAATAAAAGATCCTCATCAATATCTAAATCTTCATCCTCGGTGAGTTCGAGGTCCTCTTCTTCCATAGGCATCTCCTCGGACTCTTCCTCCCCAATATCCCCGGCGGTGCTCTCCTCATCGGGAAGCTCCAAATCCGAGAGTTCTTCAAGATCGTCTATATCCAAGTCCTCCAGATCTTCAGTCTCGCTATCACTCTCTTCCTCATCTTCGGGGATTTCAAAATCAAGAGGCTCCTCGAGATCCAGTGAGCCACTATCGGAATCTTCGGATTTTAATTCATCTTCAGAACCCTCTTCCTGATTTTCAGTATCAAGGTCCATTTCCAGTTCTCCGAGTAGTTCCTCTTCTTCGTCCGTGAGTTCGTTGATTGAATCCTCCGATGACGACGTATCTCCTTCCTCCGGGCTAAGATCATGGAGCTCGTACTCACTGTCGATGAGCTCGTCTTCCCCGTCTATCTCTTCAGGACCTACTTTGACCCAGACCCCATACTTTTCCAGCTCCGACTCCTGGCTTAGGCTGCTGTGCTTTTTTTCGTCATCAAAGGCCATAATATTCTCCTCACCTCAACATCACGATACTATATTCTCGGAAAAGAAGCTTGACAGGTTTACCGCTTATTAATAAGAGTATCAAAAAGATAGTGAAATAACAAGCTTTACTTTATCCCTAATTGGTATGTGCGCTTCAAAAT
>Ga0129302_1001627_pt1 | contig 16619 bp, 16 predicted proteins | sample BlaSprsedimmetaG_FD_94476 | JGI IMG/M metagenome (GOLD analysis project Ga0129302, IMG submission 94476) | Hot spring sediment bacterial and archeal communities from California, USA to study Microbial Dark Matter (Phase II) - Blank Spring... | ecosystem: Environmental > Aquatic > Thermal springs... | reverse complement strand
TTTTAAAAATACAATTGAATGGTTAAATTTCTATAACTATGAAAGGATTCATTTATCCATTAATGGATTAACTCCACATGAAAAATTTATTAAAAGTGTTACCCTTGACTGTTAACTATACATTAAGGCGCCTTTTTTTAAATTTTATGGTATAATTATATGAAAGAAAGTCAAAAGCGAATTTGCTTTTGTGTTAGGCTATAATTTTTAATAGCAAAGGAGGGGATTGTAATGGGATTGAAAAAAACACGGATTTTTTTAATGACCCCAGGTTTGATGGATGCTTTTGGGGTCATTAGCCAAGGCATGGATCAGCCGTTTACCTTGGTTGAGCCAAAAGATTGCTTTGATCTGCTTTGCAGTCAGCCATTAGTAGAAGTCGATTTTCCTGAAGATAATATAAAAACGGAGATTCTGAAATCCGAAGCTGTTCAAGCAGGAGTCGAACTTTGGGGTTCATTAGTATTAACAAATCCAGTAATGCATTGGAGCTGAAAACATTCCCTTAAGCTTGCGCGCTAAGACAAAAAAGTCAAGGCGCGCTTTTTTTTAAAAATTTTTTCTGATTGTTTTTTACGGAGTCTTGTTTTGTCGGTGATTTTTGGTTAAGCTGATAGAGATGGGGAAACTGAGTAAAAAGAGGATCAGCCAAAGGCTAATCAGTCTCTGGCTGAAAAAGGGTATATTCGTATTATTAGTAAAAGATTAGTCTCGCCTTTGGCAGGGATGCCGCCACAGGCGGCATAAATTAGTAACAATATGGATTTATTTGACCAAAATTTAAACAAAGAAGCGCCTTTGGCAGATAAAATGCGACCTTTGGATTTTTCTGATTTTGTGGGGCAAGAACAAATTGTAGGCATAAAGACTTTATTGCGTCGAGCTATTGAAAGCGATAATTTACCTTCAATAATTTTTTGGGGTCCGCCAGGCACTGGCAAAACAACATTAGCCAAAATTATTGCCCGAAAAACTCGGGCGGTTTTTGCGCTTTTTTCAGCTGTCACCAGCGGAGTTAAAGAATTAAGAGTGACGATTAAAGACGCTATTGAAAGGAAAAAATTTAAGGCCAAGCGCACTATTTTATTTATAGATGAAATACACCGTTGGAACAAAAGCCAACAGGATGCGCTATTGCCTTATGTTGAAAAAGGTATTGTCACTTTAATCGGAGCCACCACGGAAAATCCTTCTTTTGAGGTCAATTCTGCTTTGCTTTCGCGTTGTCGGGTTTTTGTTTTGGAGCCTTTAACTGCTGATGAATTAAAACAGATTATTAAAAATGCACTGGCTGACAAAGAACATGGTTTAGGCAATTTTAAAATAAAAATATCAGATGAAGTTTTGGATTTTTTAAGCCACATGGCCAATGGCGACGCGCGTATTGCGTTAAATGCTTTAGAATTTGCAGTAAATTCTTTAAAGCCGGACAAAGATGGCTTTATCAATCTTGATAAAAAGATTATTGAAGAATCTCTGCAAAAAAGTTATATTTATGATAAAGCTGGTGAACAGCATTACAATATAATTTCAGCTTTGCACAAATCAATGCGCGGTTCTGACGCTGACGCGGCTTTATATTGGCTGGGCAGGATGATTGAATCAGGCGAGGATCCTTTGTATATTGCGCGGCGCCTGGTGCGTTTTGCTTCTGAAGATATTGGTTTGGCTGACCCGCAGGCTTTGGTGCAGGCTGTTTCCGCGTATCAAGCCTGCCATTTTCTCGGCTATCCTGAATGTGATGTGATTTTAGCGCAGGCCGTGGCGTATCTGGCTAAAGCGCCAAAAAGCAATAAGCTTTATATTGCGGTAGGGCGGGTTAAAAATGATATAAAAAATTTACCCAACGAACCAGTGCCTTTGCATTTGCGCAATGCGCCGACCAAGCTGATGCAAGATTTAAATTATGGTAAAGATTATAAATATTCACCGGATTTTGATTATAAAGAAAAACAGAACTATTTGCCGGAAAAGCTGAAAGGTAGAAAGTGTTTTAAGTAATTTGAAAATTCAAAAAACAAAATTCAAAAGACAAAGTAAATTCAAAATTAAAATTTTAAATAATAAAAAATTTGGTTTTTGTTTTTTTGATTTAGGATTTATTTTGCCTTTTGTTATTTGAATTTTGTTATTTAATAAATATTTAATCTTAAAATCCATGTTTTTACTTCTTCGTTGGATCATCAATGCCCTTGCCATCATTGGCATTGCTTATTTTTTGCCAGGAGTTGGCGTGACCGGACTTTATGCTGCTTTGGTGGCAGCTTTAGTTTTGGGCTTAATTAATGCTTTGCTTCGCCCCATTTTATTTATTTTGACTTTGCCGGTTAATATTTTAACTTTGGGGCTTTTCACTCTGATAATAAATGCTTTTTTGTTCTGGTTTGCCAGCACTATTGTTGAAGGCTTTGTGGTGGCTGATTTTAAAGCAGCTTTTTGGGGAGCTTTGATTATGTGGCTGGTCTCATGGTTTACTAATTGGCTGATGAAAAAATAGGGATATTGGAACCACTAAATTTTTATCACCAAATAATACGAAAGGCGAGGGGCGAAAATGCCCTAGGAATTATTATAGGGGCCTTTAGGCCCCGTGGGTCGTACGGAGGCTTCCGCTTACGCTAAAGCTCTGGCGGACAAGAAAGCCTCCTGTAATATTAAGACAGGCATTTTCGCCTATTAAAATTTTTATGAAAGAAAAATTATTACTTCATGTTTGCTGCGCGCCGTGCAGCATTTATGTTATTAATCAGCTGAGGGATAAATTCGACTTAACTGTATATTTTTATAATCCCAATATTTTTCCCGAAGACGAATACATGCAGCGTTTAGCCGAGGTTAAGGAGTTTTGTCGCCGCAAAAAAAATGTCTATATTGAAGAGAATTACCAACCTCAAAATTGGTTGAAATTTATAAAAGGTTATGAACAAGAGCCTGAAAAAGGTTTTCGCTGCGATTTGTGCATTAGTTTGCGTTTAAATAAAACAGCTGAATATGCTAAAGCCAATGGCTATGGCTGGTTCAGCACTACTCTGACCATGGGACGCCAGAAAAATTCCTTGCAAGTTTTAGGCATAGGGCGTAAAGTGGAAAGTAAGCATAGAATTAAATTTTGGGATCAGGATTTTAAGAAAAAATTCGGAACGCAGATCAGTGACTGGCTGGCAGTGAAATTGGGATTGTATAGGCAAGAATATTGCGGTTGTGTTTTTTCAAGGAAGGGTTGAACCACGAAATTTATTCACGAAAGAACACAAAATTTTTTGTGTAATTTCGCGATAATAATTTAGTGGTTAATCTAACCTATAATTCATAATCAGTGTTTATCTGTGAAGATAAATCTGCGTTTAAGCATACTATGTCACCAGACAAGTGGGAACAAATCAAAGAAATGGCTAATAAGAATTTTGAGGTGCTGTCAAACGAGGTTTTTGAATTGTCAGGCGAGCAAGGCGAGGGGACTTGTGAGGAGTTGGTTTTTAACGGGCCTTTAGGCAAAATAAAATTAGAAATGGTGGTCAAGCCTTTGGTTGTTGGCAAAAAAACTCATTATTCCAAACGCATGGGCACGGGCGCCAAAGTTGATTATATTACCTCTGAAACCGAAAAAGTCAGGACTTTTTTCGCCTACAAATGGGATGAAGCCGGTGAAAAATGGGTTGAGATGGATTCCTCGCATTTTGAATAAGCAGAATATGAATCCGCAAATATTTATCAGGCACTTGCTTTGTATAAGTTTATATATAAATTTATTTATTAATTATTAATTTTTAAAATTATGGCTTATTTATGGCCGTTTGTTTTAATTGTTATTTTATTGGCGGTGGTTTTAAGGCAGGTTAATCAGTACCAAAGGGGAGTAATGTTTACTATGGGTAAATATTCCGGAACCAAAATGCCGGGCTGGCGTTTGGTGATTCCTGTTTTTCAAAAAATGGTTAAAGTTGATATGCGGGTTAAAGCTGTTGATGTGCCAAATCAGGAAGCGATTACCAAAGATAATGTTTCCTGCCAGATCAATGCAGTTATTTATTACAAGGTAATTGATGCTGCTAAGGCAATTATTGAAGTGGAAAATTTTTATTATGCTGTGTCTCAATTGGCCCAAACAACAATGAGGAATGTGGCTGGTGAGGTTGATTTGGATCAATTATTAAGCCAAAGAGACCAAATTTCTGATCGAATTAAGGAAATAGTTGATAAATTAACTGATCCTTGGGGTATTAAAGTTGATTCAGTTGATTTAAAAGACATTGTTTTGCCGGAAGAAATGAAAAGAACCATGGCTAAGCAGGCCGAAGCTGAAAGAGAAAGAAGAGCAGTTATTATTAAAGCAGAAGGCGAAGTTATTGCAGCTGAAAATTTGGCTAAAGCAGGAGAAATTTTATCCAAAGCGTCAGGAGCTTTGCATTTGAGGACATTAAATTCTTTAAATGATATTTCTTCTGATCAGTCTAATACGGTTGTTTTTGCCATGCCATTGGAGATTTTGAGGGCTTTTGGATCTTTTAATAAGAAAAAAAACGATCAGGATTAATTTTCTAGTTTGGTAGTGAAATGAAAAAGGCGGTTTTTAAAATAAATCGCTCTTTTTTTTGTAATAAATTTTTGCTAAAATATAAGCATGATAGACTTAACTCGCTGGAAAAGAAAAAAAAGTTTTCATCGTAAGAATAACTTTGAGCCACGCATAAAATTTTTGGCGGCTGTTTTTGCTTGTTTAAGCTTTTTAATAATTATCAAACTTTTTGATTTTCAAATTTTAAAATTTGATTTTTATTATGCCTTGGCTTCTGACCAGCATGAAATTTATCAGCAGTTATTTCCGCAAAGGGGCTCTATTTATTTAAAAGATAAAACACTCTCTTTGCTGACAAGGCAGGAAAGCCTGTATCCCGTTGCTATTAATAAAGATTATAATCTTGTTTATGCCCAGCCAAGGCATATGAACAAGGATCCTTTGGAAGTCGCTGATTTATTAGCCCCGATTTTAGAGCCTGATTTGGAAAAACAAGAAGCTTTTAAGGAACAATTAATTTCTAGATTTTCTAAAAAAGAGTCTGCTTACGAACCTTTGAAACAAAAAGTTGAAGACAGTAAAGTGGAGATGATTAAGGAATTAAATATAACCGGCATTAAATCAACCAAGGAAACTTTTCGGTTTTATCCGGAAAAAAATATATGCGCTAATGTTTTGGGTTTTGTAGGATTTGACAATCAAGGCGTCAAAAGAGGGCTTTATGGGATAGAAGGCTATTTTGATAAAGAATTGGCTGGCCAGCAGGGAGTAATTCATTCTGAAAAAGATGTTTCTGGCCGTTTGATATCCATTAGCGATAAGAAATTTGTCCGGGCTAAAGACGGAGCAGATATTGTCTTAACCCTTGATAAGACCATCCAGTTTGAAGTTTGTTCAAAATTAAAAGAACATGCCCAATTAATAGAAGCCAAAAGCGGATCAGCAATAGTTATGGATCCTGAAACCGGCGCGATTATAGCCATGTGCTCTTATCCGGATTTTGACCCGAACGAATATGGCAAGACAGGGGATATAAGCGCTTTTAATAATTTGTCAATTTTTGAGGCTTATGAACCTGGTTCAATTTTTAAGCCGATTACCATGGCAGCTGGTTTGGATCTGGGAGTCATAACCCCGGAAACAACTTATATTGACGAAGGTTTTGTGAAAATAGACGAATTTACTATCCGAAACCATGATAAACAGGCTCATGGCAAAAAAACAATGACAGAAGTTTTGGAAAAATCCCTGAATACTGGCACTATTTTTGCGGTTCGGCAAATAGGCAAAAGCGATTTTCGCAAATACGTGGAAAAATTTGGTTTTGGTGAAAAAACAGGCATTCAGCTTCAGACAGAAGTGGCAGGCGATATAAGTTCATTGAAAAAACGAAGTGAAATTTTTGAAGCAACTGCTTCGTTTGGTCAGGGAATTACGGTCACTTCTTTGCAGATGGCAAGAGCTTTTGCGGCCATTGCCAATGGGGGTAAATTGGTAACCCCTTATATTGTTGAAGAAATCAGGGAATTTAATGGCACGATAATTCAGCCAAATAGGCCCAAACCCAAGCAGATTATTTCCTCAAAAACAGCCACGCTTTTGACAGGCATGCTTGTTTCAGTAGTTAAAAACGGCGAAGGTAAAATGGCCAATGTGCCGGGATATTATATAGCTGGCAAGACAGGCACTGCCCAGATTGCGGAAGGCGGAGTTTATTCCAACCGCACAAACCATGCTTTTGTAGGCTTTGCGCCGATAAAGGATCCCCAATTTGTAATGGTTATAAAATTTGAGAATCCACAAAAAGGCAGTTTTGCCTCTACTACGACTGCGCCTTTATTTTCCCGTTTGGCTAAGTTTATTTTGGATTATTATCATGTTATGCCGGATGCTCTTTGAAGAATGGGGAAGATGGGTAAAATGGGAAAGAAGGGTAATATTGGTTGTTAAGAATTCTCCTTTTACCCTTATTACCCTCCTTGCTCTTCTTGCTCTTTTTTCCCCCTTTAAGATAATATTAGTAAAAATAAATTTTAGTTTAGAAAATAATCAAAATATATGAAAAATTTAATTGAAAAATTATTAGCTATTTTTGCTAAAAAAATCATTAAAAAATATAAGCCAGATGTTATTGGCATTACTGGCAGCGTGGGAAAGACTTCTGCCAAGGAAGCTATTTTTAGCGTGCTGGCTTATGAATATAATGTCAGGCGCAACATTAAAAGCTATAATAATGAGATTGGCGTGCCTTTGACAATTATTGGCGAAAAAACCGGAGGCAAATCTTTATTTCTTTGGCTGAAAGTTTTTTATAAAGCTGTCAAGCTGCTTATTTTTAAGGATGAAAGTTATCCTAAGATTTTAATTTTGGAAATGGGCGCTGATAAAATCGGGGATATTAAATATCTGGTAGATCTGGCGCCGTTAAAGATAGGCGTTTTAACCGCAATCGCCGAAACCCATCTGCAGGCGTTCAAAGATTTAAAAGGAGTTTTAAAAGAAAAGGAAAAAATTGTGACTGAATTGCCAAAAGACGGCTTTGCAATTCTGAATTACGATGATGAGAATGTAATGAGTTTAGGGGATAAATTAAAATCAAAGATAATTACTTTTGGTTTTGGCCAAGACGCAAACGTCAGAGCAGGAGACTTGCTTTTTTCCGGTTTAGAACAGGATTTTTGCGAAACCCAATACCAATGGGAATGTAAAATTTGGGGGACTAATTTTAAAGTGACTTATAATAATTCAAGCGTGCCTATTTTTTTGCCCCATTGTTTTGGCAAACAGCCAGCTTATGCGGCTTTGGCTGCCATTAGCGTTGCTATTGCTTATGGCATGAATTTGGTTGATATTTCTGAAGCATTGAGACAATACAGATCGCCTAATGGCCGCATGAAATTAATTGCCGGCATTAAATATACTTTAATTATAGACGACACTTATAATTCCTCGCCGCTGGCAGCCAAAGCTGCTTTGGAAGTTATAAAAATGATAAAATTGTCTGAAGGCAAAAGAAAAATAGTTGTTTTGGGTGATATGCTGGAATTAGGCGAGCATTCAGGCCAAGCTCATCGCGAGCTAGGTTTTAAAGTCGCGGAAAGCGATATTGATTATTTGGTGACAGTTGGCGCGGAATCAAAATTAACTGCTCAAGCAGCTGAAGAAGCTGGTTTATTAAAATCTCAAATTGAAAGTTTTGATGATAACCATAAAGCGGGCATTTTTGTTCAAAATTTGATCCAGCCCGGAGACTTGATTTTAATCAAAGGCTCACAAGGAGTAAGAATGGAAAAAATTGTTAAGGAAATCATGGCAGAACCAATGAAAGCCAAACGGCTTTTGGTGCGGCAGACAGGAGAATGGGAGAATAGGTAAAATTCAAAACTCAAAACTCAAAATTTAGGAATTTTTTATTTGTATAATTGAAGTTTTTGAGTTTTTGTGGTAAAAATGAATTTATATCCCACTTTAGTGGGCTGGCTAAGCCGGCATGGCTTCGCCAATGCAAGCTAAAGCCGGGTATAAATTTTTTTATTTGGCCCCTTCGTCTAATGGTTAGGACACCAGGTTCTCAACTTGGTAATACGGGTTCGATTCCCGTAGGGGCTATTCTTAAAAAAAGGGTTCACCCCGAACCACTTCGGGGTCGGGGTGGTCAGAACCCTACGCGGTTCTGACCAAATCCCGTTGGGGCTACTAAAAAAATTTTAGCGTTTCATGTGAAATATTTAGAAGCCAGTTGCAAGGTTTTTCTTGTTATTGGCTGGCAGTTTTGTTATAATTAAATAAAAATAATTAATTATTAAAATTTCCATATGAGTAAAGTTTTTGAATTATTTAAAAAATTAAGCAAAAAGAAAAGTTTTTGGCTGATTTCGATTATTTTAATCGGCGTGATTATATATTTTGCTTCTAAAAGCGGAGAAAAAATCGAATATGTGACAGAACCGGTTAAACGAGGCGATTTGAGGCAGACAGTTTCAGAAACCGGCACGGTTTCGCCAAAATCAATGATTAATTTAAATTTTAAAGGCAATGGCACTATAACCCAGATTAATGTTAAAGAAGGCGATGAAATTAAAGCCGGTGATATTTTGGCCAGATTAGATGCCGGTCCCATAGAAATTCAAGTCCGGCAAGCCCAAGCCAATTTAGCGATTGCCCAGGCTAATTTAAATAAATTTTTAGCTGGAGCCAGCGAGCAGGATATTAAAGTCAGCGAAGAGCAGGTTAATAATGCTTTGATCACTTATGAAAATGCCAAGCGCGATCAAGAGGCTCTTTTAAATAAGCTGGATTCAGATATAAAAAATTATGAGCAGGCGGTTATAAGCTCGCGGGAAAATTTAATTACGTCTTTGGATAAAAGTTTGGTGGCTGCTGATTATTCCCTGGATGTTATTAAGGTTATTTTTGACGATATCAATTTAAGGCCTCTTTTTTCCGTGGAAAATCACCAATATAAAGTTGACGCTGACAATTATTATGACCGGGCTGTCATAGAATTGATCGTGGCTAAAAATTATTTTAATCAAGCCCGAAATACTTTAGCTGATCAGGATATTGATCAGGCTGTAAATCAGGCTTTGAAAATGCTGGATGTTTTAGCTCAGTCTTTAAATAGCACCTTTTTGGCTTTAGGAGCTTCTTTAACCAGTTTTAATTTTAATGATTTGGCTTTGGCAAACTATAAAAGCAATGTTAAATTGGAGCAGAATAATACTACAGCTTCAGTCAGCTCAATTCAGACAACCAATCAGGCATTTAAAAATAGCCAAATTAGCATGGATACGGCTTTAAATAATAAGCAATTAAATATTGCTAATTCCAAATCAGCTGTTGATAGCTCTTTGGGAGCTTATAACTTGGCCAAAGCCCAGCTGGATTTGAAAAAGGCTGCTCCGCGCCAGGTGGACATAGCTTATTATCAGGCGCAAGTTGCCCAGGCTCAGGTCGGTTTGGATTTTGCTTTGACGAATTTGAATGATTATATTATCCGTGCTCCGACTGACGGCTTAGTGGTTTTTGTTAATAATGAAGTCGGTGAACAAATAGGCTTTGGCCTGACAGATATTGCAACAGCAGCAAAGCCGGTCATCGCCATGCTGGGCAAAAGCGATTTTGAGATCAAAGTTGATGTGCCAGAATCAGAGATTATTAAAATAAAACCCGGCGATTTGGCGGAAATAATTTTGGATGCTTATGGAGATGATTTTGTTTTTCCAGGTAATGTTGTTTTTATTGATATCGCGGAAACAATAATCCAGGGAGTTGTATATTACAAAGTAACGGTTGAAATGGATGAAACAGATAAGGAAATAAAAAGCGGCATGACTGCTAATGTTGATATTATTACTGCGGAAAAAGAGGATGTGCTTTTTGTGCCAAGGCGCGCAGTCAAGGAAGATTTAGACGGTTTAAGATACGTTGAGATTTTGAAAAACGGCCAAGCCGAAAGGGCTAATGTTTCAATAGGTTTAAGAGGCGATGAAGGCACGGAAATTTTGTCCGGCCTTAATGAGGGGCAAGAAGTGATTATTTATAAGAGGGAAAAATAAATATAAAGAGCTGGGTAAGTGAAATAAGCGAGGTAAGTAAATTAAGCTGATTAATTTATTTGTTTCGCTAATTGGTTTAATTTACTATCATAAAATATGGCAGAAAAACCATTAATAAAATTAATCAATATCTGCAAAGAATATGCAAATGAAGAAGTGGTGACTAAGGTTTTGTTTGATATTAATTTGGAATTGCAAAAAGGTGAATTTGTGGCCATTATGGGCCCGTCTGGTTCTGGCAAATCCACTTTGATGCATATTATGGGATTTTTAGAAAAGCCGACTTCTGGCGAATATTATTATAAAGGCAAGAAAATAAGTGATTTGACAGAAGATGAATTGGCAGGGATACGCAATCAGGAGGTCGGTTTTATTTTTCAAGCTTTTAATTTATTGCAGAGAACCAGTGTTTATGACAATGTCCGTCTGCCTTTAGTTTATAGCGATAAAAATATTGGAGATGAAGCTGTGGAAAAGGCTATTAAGTCAGTAGGGCTTTATCATCGCAAAGATAATCTTTCCAACCAACTTTCAGGCGGTGAAAAACAAAGAGTAGCTATAGCCCGTTCTTTAGTTAACCAGCCTGAGATTATTTTTGCTGATGAGCCGACTGGAAATTTGGATTCAAAAAGCGGCAAGCAGATTATGGAAATCCTCCAAAGTTTAAATGAAGAAGGCAAGACAATTGTTTTAGTTACCCATGAAAAATACACGGCCGAACACGCGCGCCGGATCATAAAAATTATTGACGGAAAAATAGTAGATGATTTTAAAGTTAAGCATCAATTATTAGCTAAAAATGAAAATGATTTGACTAAATAGCTTATTTTAAATTTCAATAACCAACCACTATTATTGTTTTGGTTATTGGCCGAAGAAGGTTGGGATTTGATTATTGGTTATTAAAAATTTATGGATTTTAAAACTTCCATCCGAATTGCTTTTAGCGGTTTAAAATCAAAAAAAACCCGAACATTTTTAACAATGCTCGGGATTATTATTGGTGTGGCTTCGGTAATCATTATAATTTCAGTCGGAGCCGGCGCGCAAAGCTTAATTTTAAATCAAGTCAGGGGTTTTGGTACTGATTTAATAGCTATTTTCCCGGGGGCTTCTGAAGAAAAAGGTCCGCCTCCTTCTGTTTTTGGCACGGTTAATACAAGTTTGAAAAATGAAGATATAGACGCCCTTTTAGATGAGAGAAACGCCCCCCATGTTTTGGCAGTTACTTATTATGTCCAAGGGACAGGCACTATGGCTTGGCGCAATAATCAGCTTGACGGAACTTTTGTGGCTACGACTGCCAGTTATGTTGATGTTCACGAAAGAAGAGTGGCTATCGGCCGGTTTTTTAATGAAGATGAAGAAAAAAACATGGCCAGAGTAGCAGTGCTTGGCCATAATGTAAAAAAAGAATTATTTGAAGAGCTGGATCCTCTTGGCCAAACAATAAAAATAAAGAAACAGCAGTTTAAAGTCATTGGCATTATGCCGGAGTTGGGAGTGCAAGGTTTTCAGAACCAGGATAATTTAGTCTTGATTCCAATCACAACAGGCCAAAAATTGCTTTTGGGCATAGATCATGTTTCTTTGGCCAGGGTCAAAATAGATTCAAATGAAAATGTTGATCGGGCAATAGAAGATATCGGGGCTATTTTAAGGGATCGCCATAATCTAAGGGCAGGAGAATTTGATGATTTTAGCATTAGGGCGCAAACCCAGTCCATGGAAATTTTTTCCAGCATAACCAATTCCTTAACTTATTTTTTGGCGGCAATAGCAGCTATTTCTTTGCTGGTTGGCGGCATTGGCATTATGAATATTATGCTGATAAATATAACGGAGAGAACCAGGGAAATAGGTTTGTGCAAAGCCATTGGCGCTAAAAATAAAAATATTCTTAACCAATTTTTATTTGAAACTATTGCTTTGACTTTAAGCGGAGGGATATTGGGCGTATTTGTTGGTGTGTTTTTTTCCTGGCTGGTTTCTTTTGTCGCTCGTTATATGGGATTTGACTGGGATTTTATTATTTCAATTTTAGCTATTGGGCTTTCCTGCTCAATTGCTATTTTAGTTGGCTTGGTTTTTGGCATTTATCCGGCTTATAAGGCTTCAAAATTAAATCCGATTGAAGCTTTGCAGTATGAGTAATAATGCGAATCTGTCAGCCTTTGCTTCCATTTTTGTTCTGCGAACTTCGGCGGACAGAAAAACTGTGGCGTGCAGGCAAATTTAATAAAAATCTGCGAATTATGTTTAAAACATTTAAGAAAAATTTTAATTTGGCAAGTGAAGCGCTTTGGCGGCATAAGCTAAGGGCTGTTTTGACTGTTTTAGGCGTTACAGTCGGCATTGCAGTAGTAATTGTTGTGCTTTCAGCTGGCCAGGCTATAAAAGATTTTATTACCGGGCAAATGACGGTTTTTGGCACTGATTGGATAGAAGTAGAAATAAAAGTGCCAAGCACGGCTCATACATCAATTGAAAATGTAGGGGGCCTTGCCCAAGGAATAAGCATTACGACTTTGAAAATATCTGACGCTGAAGAGATAAAAAAACACCCTAATATCAGGGATTATTATGCTGGAAATGTTGCCCAGGAAGTTGCCAGCTATAAGGAAAAAAATAAGATTACAATGCTTTTTGGCGTTTCCGCCAGTTTTATTGATATTGATCCTGGTGAAATTATGCAGGGCAGATTTTATACTGAAGCTGAAGAAAAAGGCCTGGCAAAAGTCGCTGTTTTGGGCAGCGGCATTAAAGAAACTTTGTTTGGCGATGAGGATCCTATTAATAAAAGTATAAGAATCGGGCGGCAGAATTTCAGAGTGGTCGGCGTTATGGCTGAAAAAGGATCAGCTGGTTTTTTCTCAATGGATGATGTTATTTTTTTGCCCAATGTCACCATGCAAAAATTAATTTTAGGCATTGATCATCTTACTTTTATTTTTGCCCAGCCTTATGACAATTCTCTGGCTCGCCAAACAGCAGAAGATATTACTTTGATTATGAGGGAATCGCATGATATTACTGACCCTACAAAAGATGATTTTATTGTCATGTCTTCTCAAGAAGCTTTGGAACTTTTAGATACAGTAACAGGTGTTATAACAATTTTATTATTTGCAATCGCTTTAATTTCTTTGCTTGTAGGAGGCATAGGCATTATGAACGTGATGTACGTTTCTGTTTCAGAAAGGACTTTTGAAATAGGTTTAAGAAAAGCACTGGGCGCAAAATATTCAGATATTTTAAACCAATTTTTAACCGAAGCAATAATTATAACTATTTGGGGCGGAGTTTTGGGCATTGCTTTGGGTGTGAGCTTGTCATTTTTAATCAGTTATGTGGCTATAAATTATTATGGATTTAACTGGCAATTTTATTTATCTTTGACTTATATTGCCTTAGCTGCTGGCATGTCAATTGCCGCGGGTTTAATCGCCGGCCTTTATCCTGCCCGCCAAGCAGCTAGCTTAGATCCGATGGTGGCGCTACGCAAAGAGTAGGTTGGATGATGAGGTTGGATGATGAGGTTATATGAGGTTATATGAGGTTGGATGAGGTGGAATGAGGTTGTATGAGGTTGGATCCGCCTTCGCCCATCCTTCGCTTCGCTATTGAGGGCTACGGCGGACATTGGTGAGGTCGGATGGGGTTGCTTTATACGGGCGGCTGGGTGCGGAATGTGGGGAAAAGACAGACTTTAGTCTGCTACTTGTAACACTCTAAAGAGTGTCCTTCCGATCTCGCACCCAGCCGCCCTTTTGTTTTTAAGAAATTTTCGTATATTCGTAAAAGATTCGTATTTCGCAGGCTATTAGCACTCCCACTTGACGACTGCTAACTCTTTGATTATAATAAAGGTAAATGCGCTATTTGGGCTTTGGGTGCAATTAACTTTAAAGCCCAACGAATTTACAAATCATTATACGAATTTTACAAAAAGGTTGCTTTAATAATTAAGAATTGTAATTTTTTGTATGATTTGTAAGTATATTTGTAATTTTGCCGGGAGCTTATGAACGAACGTCAAAAAAAATTATTAAATTTGATTATTAACGAACATATCCAGACTGCTGAACCTGTTGGCTCCACTTTTTTGGTAGAAAAAACAGGGCTGAAAGTCTCTTCTGCCACGGTCAGAAATGAAATGGCTGATTTGGAAAAACAAGGCTTAATTTATCAGCCGCATACATCTGCCGGTCGCGTGCCAACAGAAAAAGGCTATCAGTTTTATGTTGATAATTTCGTGGGAAAGAAAGAAATCAAAGCCAGTTGGCGCAATAGTTTTAATCAGGTTCTGAAAGTTAAATTGGATCAGGATCAAATTTTAAAGAGCTTGGCAAAGAATGTTGTTGAATTGGCCGAGGAAACCGTAATTGTGGCTTTTGATAAAAATAATATTTATTATACTGGTTTGGCAAAGTTGTTTAAAAAGCCGGAATTTAGCGAGCAGAATTTAATTTGTAACATGTCTCAAGTGATCGATCATTTGGATGATGTTGTAAGTAAGATTTTTGACCAGATTAATAAGGTAGAAATTTTAATCGGCTCTAAAAACCCCTTTGGCGATGATTGCTCGTCTGTAATTGGACGTTATTTTTTAAAAGATAAAAAATCAGGCTTGTTTATAATTTTAGGTCCCAAAAGAATGGATTATAATCGGAATTTGGCTTTAGTTGAATATATCCGTAATTCTTTAGCTAGTGTTTAATTTATGAAAAATTGTTTCAAATTACAAATGACAAAATTTAAATAACAAATAAAGGTCAAATGACAAATTTTAAATCACAAAAAAAAGAGCAAATTGAACTTGAACAACTTAAAACCCAATGCGAAGAGAATTTAAAAGGTTGGCAGCGGGCCAAAGCTGATTACGAAAATCTTAAAAAAGAAACAGATAAAAAATTTGCGGCCATTGCTGATTTCGTCAAAGTTGGTTTACTTGTTGATTTGATTCCGATTTTAGATAATTTTGCTAAAGCAACTGAACATGTGCCCGAAGAAGCGATAAAAGAAAATTGGGTGGTGGGGGTTTTTCAGATAAAAAAACAATTGGAAGATTTTTTAACTGATAATGGTTTGGAAAAAATCAAGACTGTCGGCGAAAAGTTTGACCATAATTTGCACGAAGCAGTGGCTAAGGAAAAGGCTGAAGGCAAAAAAGATTTGATAATTAAAGAAGTTAGTTCCGGCTATAAGCTTAATGGGCAGGTGATTATACCGGCCAAGGTAATTGTAGGTGAATAAAGACAAATAACAAAATTCAAAAGATAAAATAATAACAAAATTTAAAATTAAAATAACAAAAGTTTTGAATTTTGACATTAAAATAATTAAGTCTGCGCATACGTTGCTATGCGCGGAAGCGGGGAACTAAAAATATGGCAATCATCAAATGGACACCTTTTGATTCCTGGGAAGACATGGAACAACTTTGGCGTAATTTTCAGCTGCCGGCTGAAAAATCTTTTGTGCCGGCCATGGATGTTTATAAAGAAAAAGACAGTTTAGTAGTCAAAACTCCGATTGTTGATTTTGACCCTAAAAATATTGACATTGAAATTAAAGGCAATGTTTTGACTGTCAAAGGCAAGACAGAAAAAAAATCAGAAGTTGAGGAAAAAAATTATTACCGCAAAGAAATCAAAAGCGGTAGTTTTTCCCGCTCCGTCTTGTTGCCCGCTGAAGTTCAAGAGGATAAATCTAAGGCAGAGTATTTAGATGGAATTTTGAAAATTACAGTTCCATTAGCTAAAATTGCCAAAACAAAAACAGTTAAAGTCGCTGTTAAAAAATCAAAAGGCGAAAAGGTTAGTCTGCAGAAAAAGAAATAAAAAAACGGGAGCCTTTTGGGGCTTCCGGACAAGTCAAGCAAAATAACACTTGATTGGCTTGTTCGGGAGAATTTTGAAAACTTATTTTTTTAAAAACCCAGTTCTTGGATGAACCGGGCTTTAAAATTTTGATTAGTGATTTTTTTAAATCACTACTAGAGGCGGAAATGTTTTAATTGGTTTTTCAGGTTGGAGTGAAATTTGCAGAGGTCCGCTGGTCAAGTTTTCTTCGATGGTGACAGGAATACTGACTTTTCCTCCTCCGGGGATGTGGAAACATAATGTTTCTTTTGAACTTAGGATTTTAGGCAGCGCCCTGTCAACCATGTCCAGGATTTTTTTGGGATTTAATTTTTCCCATTGAGGGGCAAGTCCTTGAATGGCTTTTATTACGTCCGGTGCAATTTCGATCCTTCCAAATCCTCCCATTTTTCGGCTACGGCAGAGACCTCCAGCGGTTGCTTCAAGCATTGATTTTTCCTCCTTTGAAATTCTTTGTTTGGAAATGATATTTTGATTATAGATTATTTTGACTAAAATTGTCAAGCATAATGTCAAAATTAAAATCCCTTTGTCATTCTGAACCCTTCGCACTGCTCAGGGCGGGCTCCGTGAAGAAGGTATGAATTTAGTAGATCCTTTGACTGCGCTCAGGATGACAGATAAGAACAAAGGGTTTTTAATTTTACTAATAATTAACTT
>Ga0129302_1001625_pt1 | contig 16630 bp, 8 predicted proteins | sample BlaSprsedimmetaG_FD_94476 | JGI IMG/M metagenome (GOLD analysis project Ga0129302, IMG submission 94476) | Hot spring sediment bacterial and archeal communities from California, USA to study Microbial Dark Matter (Phase II) - Blank Spring... | ecosystem: Environmental > Aquatic > Thermal springs... | reverse complement strand
GTCACTGAATTGTAACATCCCTGTAATTGGAAATCACAGACGCTTGTGGCATAATAGAGCTTAATTCGGTCGTTCACTACCGGACACTTTTTACTTTGCCACGAATTTCACGAATTAACACAAATTTTCTGGCTTTTATTCGTGGAAATTCGTGCAATTTGTGGCAAAAGCACGTGTTCTTTCGCGCAAAATCCCTTACACCAGGAGGGAATCCGATGAAAATGAAAAAGAAAATGAGAAAATGGCCATGCTCGATTATCGCGCTCCTGTTCATCTTGATCTTGGCCTCTCCCGTCTCGGCCCAGTCCCAGGTGCACGTCGTCCGGGCGGGCGAGAACCTGTTCCGTATCGCGCTGCGCTACGGTGTGACGGTCGATGCGCTGGCGCGGGCCAATGGCTTGAGCGATGCCAGCCACATCTACGTTGGCCAACGCCTGACCATCCCGGGAGGGAGCGGCTCGCCTGCCCCATCTCCAGACACTCCCAGTGTCCACGTCGTGCAGGCTGGGGAGAATCTGTATCGCATCGCCTTGCGCTATGGGATCTCTTACCAATCGTTGGCCGCCGCCAATGGGATCGCGAATCCCAATCACATTTACGCCGGGCAGCGATTGATGATCCCAGGAGGGGCGACGCCATCCCCCCAGCCGAGTCCATCCGGGCAGACCTACACGGTGCGGCGCGGGGACACGTTGTCCGCCATCGCGCTCCGTTTTGGCGTCTCGATGTGGGCGCTGGCGCGGGCGAATGGGATCAGCAACCCCTCCTTCATCTACGTGGGGCAGGTGTTGCGCATCCCCGCTGGGGGGTCTCCGGCCCCGGCCCCGGCCCCGTCGCCCGCGCCCACGGGTGGACGGTGGATCGACGTTGATCTCAGCGCGCAGCGGGTGACCGCCTACGTGGGGAATACGCCGGTGCGCAGCACGCTCGTCTCGACTGGCCTGCCAGCTACCCCGACCCCCACCGGACAGTACCGCATCTACGTCAAGTACGTCTCGACCACGATGTCTGGCCCCGGCTACCACCTGACCAACGTGCCCTACACGATGTATTTTTACCGTGGATATGGCCTCCACGGCACCTATTGGCACGCCAACTTCGGGCAGCCAATGAGCCACGGCTGTATAAACCTGCCCACGCCGGAGGCCCAATGGTTCTTCAACTGGGCCCCTGTCGGCACGCTGGTCAACATTCACTATTGAGGCAATTTCATTAAGTTCAAGGCTGGATAGACTTCGGAAGTTTCAAAATCGCACCGTCAGCCAATATTTCGAGGCCGATCAAGGCTGGTTTTTCTTCCAAGGTCCTTGGTGCTAAACTTCCGAAGTCTTATCTTGATGACATTCACTATTGAGGGGGGGGATGGTTATTTCGTCGTCTCGACCCGCTGCCAGAGGGACTTGAGGGGGCGGCGCAGCAAGCGCACGTTGAGAAAGACCAGCGCCCACAGATGGAGCCGGGCGGCGAACAGGAGCAGCGTCCACATCAGTTCGCGTGGGTGACGGGGATAGCGCAACGCGATTCGGGACCCATGCCACATCTCCTGCCAGGCGGAGCGCATCCGGAAGGGGGATTTGCGGATGTGGTCCTGGGCGTAACCGCCAGCCGAACGGACCTTCTGGCGCAGCCAATCCCGGTACGTCGTGGGGTATTTCACCAGTACGTGGGCCTCCGGCGCGTAACGAATGCGGTACCCTTGCTGGGCGATGAGGTGGGAGATCACGCCGTCCTCCGCCAGCGCGTCCTCCGGCACGTGCTCGATCAGTGCCCGCCGGATGGCGAAGAGGTAGCCGGAGCAGACGATAAAGGCGCCCTCTAGATCGCGGATTTGCCGGATCTGGTGAATGCCGCTGGTGAGGAGGTGAGACCAATAGCCCAACACCGTATCGCGGGGGCTGATGCTCAATGGATGGCTGCTCACCGCGCCTGTCTGTGGATCGTCGAAGGGCGCCAACAGATGGGCCAAGGCGTCCTCGGCTACTGTCACGTCCCCGTCGCTGAATACCACGATATCGCCCTGGGCGACCTGCAGCCCCACGTTGAGCGCCGTGGGCTTCCCGCGTTGGGGATCGGCCACGTGCCGCACCAGCGGGTAGCGGGCGGCGTACTCGTCGACCACGAGAATCGTTTCCGGGTCTGGAGAGACGACCAGGATTTCGGCCTCGGCGGGCAACTGGGGTAGAAACGCTTCGATGGCCCGACCAACCGTTTCGGACTCTCGAAACGCGGTAATGATGATACTGAGCATAGGGGTAATTATACGTCAGGTAGGGGTGAAGTCAAACTGTGTCCTTTGGGGCGCATTGATGGAGCTGGATGGCGGCGGCGTGGGTAAAGGCTTTATGCAGGCGCTTGACCGCGCAATTGCTCGGGCAGGAACATCTCGGCGTCGAAATCCTCTTCCGCCGGCGGGGGGCGGTAATCCAGCGATTGATGCCGGAAGTAGGTATCGTACAATTCGGCGTAATGTTTGTTGAGCGCCATCAGTTCGTCGTGATCGCCCTCCTCAATGATCCGTCCATTCTCCAGCACGATGATCCGGTCCACGGCGCGCACCGTCGAGAGCCGGTGGGCGATCAGGATCGAGGTGCTGCGCTGCAAGATCAGGTCCATCGCCTCCTGGATCTGGGCCTCGGTGAAGGGGTCGATGCTGGCGGTCGCCTCGTCGAGGATGAAGATGGCGGGCGATTGGACCAGGACGCGCATCAGCGCCGTCAACTGCCGTTGTCCCATCGAGAGGCGCGACCCGCGTTCGCCGACGTCGGTCGCCAGGCCGGCGGGCAGGGTTTCCAACCACTCCCCGCCGCCGATTTGCCGGGCCGCCGCTTCGATCTCCTCGTCGCTCAGGTCGGGGCGGGCGTAGCGGATGTTGTCGGCGACGGAACCGGAAAAGAGAAAGGGCATTTGCGAGACGATGCCCAGTTGCCGCCGGTAGGTTTCCAGGTCGAGGGTGCGGATGTCGCGCCCGTCGATCTCGATACGTCCCTCCTGGAATTCGTAGAAACGGGCGATCAGCCGGGCGATACTGGTCTTGCCTGCGCCGGTGCGACCCACCAGGGCTACACTCTCGCCCGGTGCGATGTGGAGCGAGAAATCCCGCAACACCCGTTCTTGTTCGCTGTAGCTGAAGCAGACGTCTGCGAAACAAATCTCCCCGCGCAAGCGCTCCGCCGGATGCTCGTCCTCCTGTTGCACCGTCGGTTCGGCGTCGATCAGGGCGAAGATGCGTTCCGCTGCCGCCAGGCCGCCCTGTAACTGGCTCCAAAAAGCCGCCACGTTGACCACGGGAAGCCAGAAACGTCTCACACTGTCGACGAAGAGATATAAGTTGCCGATGGTGATCGTCCCCACCGCGGCCGGCAGTCCGCCGGCGTATGTCACCACGGCTGTCCCGATTCCGGATAGCGCGTTGAGGATTGGCCACAGCGACGATAGCGCATAACCCCGTTGCAGGTTGACCTGGTAGGAGCGCCGGTTGACCTCCAGGAATTCCTCGTAGATCGCCGCTTCCTGGCGGAAGTTCTTGGCCACGCTGATGCCGGTCACCGCTTCCTGGATCGCCGTGTTGACCTCTGCCAGCACACGGAACCCCCGGCGGGTGACCTTGCGGGCCAGGCGGCGGAAGCTCAGGGCGACGCCGAAGACGACCGGCGCGAAGACCAGCACGACCAACGTCAGCCGCCAGGAGACGGTAAACAACATCCCGATCAAGATGGCGGCCATGATCAACCGGCTGAGGATGTCGGTGATGAGTTGCGTCACCTGGGCAAATTCCTCGGTGTCGGACGTGATGCGGCTGATGATGCGTCCTGATTGGAACTGGTCGAAGAAGGACATATCGTGTCTTACCGAGGCCTGAAAGGCGTCGTTGCGCAAGGCCGCCACGACGTCGGCGATGGCGAGGGCGGTGATCCAACGGCGCAGCCAGTTGCCGCCCCAATTGAAGAGACCAAGCGCCAGCACCGCCGCGGACAGGATCAGCACCGTGTCGAGGCGCGGCGATTCCGCGAGCAGGTCCAGGCCGCGAGACACGATCAATGGTTGGGCAGCGTCCCCCGCCGCTATCGCCAGGATCAGCAGGTTGATCGCCAGGATGCGCCCCAGGTGAGGCCGGAAGTAGCCGGCGATGCGGCGCACCAATTCCCGGTCGCTGTACTGCCGGTCGTAATCCTCGGCCTCTAATCCCCTGAAAAAACCCATGTTTACAGCCCTTTACCGTATCATCTCAACAAACCAGAGGGCGGGGTGTGTGCGGGCGGCTTTGCCGCCCGCACGCCATCTTCCCGCGCTTATTGAGAAGATAACCTTTTACTTACCGTTCATATCGCATAAAGATGTTTCGGTATGCGGTCGATTTCTGCAATAATTCCTCGTGGTCGCCCACCGCCGCCACCCGCCCTTTGCGCATCACGACGATCAGGTCGGCCCACCGAATTTGCGAGAGTCGGTGGGTGATGAGGAACGTGGTTCGCCCGGCGGCGGCCCGTTCGATGGCCTGCTGGATTTTATCCTCCGTCTCGCTGTCGATGGCGCTGGTCGCGTCGTCCAGGATCAAGATGGGCGGGCGGGTGAGAAAGGCGCGGGCCAACGCCAGGCGCTGCCGTTGTCCGCCCGAAAGGGTCACCCCCCGCTCGCCGATGACGGTCTCGTAACCGTCCTTGAAATCCTGGATGAAGTCGTGCGCCTGGGCCGCCCGCGCCGCCGCCTCGATCTCTTCCCGGGACGTGTCCGGGCGGCCAAAGGCGATGTTTTCGGCGATGGTGCGCGAAAAGAGGAACAGGTCCTGTTCGATGATGGAAATCTGGCGGCGCAGGGCCTCCAGGTGCCAATCCCGCACGTCTACACCATCGACCAGGACCCGTCCCTGGTTCACGTCGTAGGTGCGGTTGATCAGCTTGACGAGTGTGCTCTTGCCCGAACCGGTTTGCCCGACGATGGCGACCGTTTGCCCCGGGGCGACTTGCAGGCTGACGTTCTCCAGGGCGGTTTCCCGGCCTGTTTCCTGGCAGCCCTCGTCGCATTGTTCTTGCGGCGCCTGGTAACAGAAGGTGACGTCCTCGAAGGTGACTTCTCCCTGCATAGGCGCGTCGTGGCCCTCGACGTTTTGGTCCAATTCGGTCCGGGCGTTGATCAGTTCCAGGATACGGCGCGCGCTCGCCATGCCCGACGATACGCGAGTGTAGGCGAACTGGGCAGCGAAGGTGGGAAATTGGAACATCTGCAGGATGCCGTTGAAGGCGGCCACGTCCCCCACGCCGATGGCGCCCGCGCGTAGAAGCAGCAGACTGTGCAAAATCCCGGCCGCCTGGAGAATGCCCATCAGCAACAACGGGATGAAACGGGCCTCTATCCCGGCCTGGGCCAGGTAAGCGTCGCGCCACGAGACGATGGCCTGCCAGAAGTTCTTGACCTCGTGCTGCTCCTGGGCCGCGCCTTTGACCGTCTCGATACCCTCGATGGCCTCCGCCAGTCGCGTGTTCATCTGCCCGAACTCCTGGCGTACATCCTCGGTAGCCGGACGGAGTTCGCGCAGATAGTGCCAGACGATGCAGACGTAGATCAGCAGGTAGCCCAGCGGAATGAAGAAGAGCTGAGGGTGGATGGTGGGGGCAAAGTAGAGGGGCATCAGGAGAAACATCGCCGATCCAATGACCAGGTTGATGCCGGGATTGAACATCAGGTTGATTTCCCGCACGTCGTTGGTAGCGCGGGCCATCAGATCGCCGGTAGATTGCATATCGTGGAAGGATGTGCTCTTCCCCAGCAGATTGACGTATAACTCGTCCCGGATATCCCGTTCCAGGCGCTGTCCCAGGGTCTCGCCGGACCAGTTGCGGCCCAGTTGTAAGATACTTCGTATCAGTTGGGACGCCGCCACGACGATTGACGCGATCATCAAGCCGTGCAGGTCCGGGGGAGACTCCATCACTGCGTCGATGGCGCGCCCGATGAAGATGGGCATGATGGATGCTGTGATGGCGTTGCCCAGCGCGCCGACGAACAACCCGAGGATCATCAGTTTGTGTCGGAAGGTGTGTGAGAGGATCCAGCGCGCTGGCCCGCGTCGATCTGATTGCCAATCTTGAGAAACAGCAAATTCGCTCGTCATAGAGGGTTAGTATAAGTTCAAGGGCGCGTTTCGTCAAGCAGCGAGATGTGTGGGGGTGGCGTTGACAATTGCGCTCTTGCCATTACGTGCTACAATTCTAACAAGGATAATTCGTATCATCTCAATAAACCGGGGCAAACTCGCTCGGGCCGGTCTCCTGACCGTGCCCGCTGTGGCTCGGTCGGGAGACCGGCCACAGCTCCCCAACTTATTGAGAAGATACGATAATTCTACCTCATCTAACCCTTGGAGAAGTTGTTGGATTGGATAAAAGGGAAAGTATAAATGAGCATTGAACAGCCAATTGGATATGCTTCTTTGGAAGAGCGAAAAGCTGTCGGCGCTCATTATACGCCCAAGGCGCTCGCGGATTTTGTCGCACGGAAGATGCTGGAATTCTGGAAGCCTGCGTCTGACGTTAAATCGGTGCGTCTTCTTGATCCAGCCGTTGGGGATGGAGAATTATTGTTATCTGCACTTGGTGAAATTTATCTTGCGGGCTTTTCGGAAGTTCAATGTATTCTACAGAGCCGGATGGTCACGCCGTTGAATGTGAATGCGTGATAGATGCACTTGATGAGCACGGCATCGTAAAGCTCTCCAGTGGACGGCATTACTTTGTTCAACAGGGCCAGTTGGCGTACGGCGATGGCCCTGGCGGTGTTTGGCGTGTTGCGACGCAAGAGACTGAAGCTTGGCTTGCTACCGTCGCGGCCAACACGGGGTGTGCGTTTGGTGACGTGGGAGAGGTGAAAGTAGTGTTTCGAGTATCGGGTTTGGTATCCACAGCTTTGGATCGTTCACAGCGATAGGATCGTAGATCGAGACATCGCTGTCACGAATGGCTTTTACATAAGCGTGATCGTTTATTTGATTACGCTTCATCGTCGAAAATTCCTGGCGTCAACAACTGGGGAACGGAGATGTCCAGCGCCTGAGCCAAAGCCGATAACGTGCTCAAGGTCACGTTGCGTTCCGCTCGTTCGACGGAACCGATGTAAGTGCGGTGAAGATCGCTCATTTCCGCGAGTTTTTCTTGCGACAAATGCTCTCGTTCTCGATACGCTCGCAGGTTGTGAGCCAGTACTTTTCTCAGTTTTAGGTTCGATTTAGTTCGTTGTTTCATATGGGTCGCCTCCATTAACGTGATTTTTCCTGGAATTATTGACATGCTAAACCGATGATGACTTTAAGTCTACAGACTTTGAGTAGCAGGTAAGATGGTGAGTGGGTTACTTTGAGCGATGATCGTGATAAAACGTATAATGTTGGCAGTAGGTCTAGTTGTATTATTTTGGATGGCGCTCGTGTTCTCGATGTCCAGCTACGGGCAGAGGCCGGATGGGGGACCGGCGATCCCTGTCTGTCTCTGGTCCGCCCAGGGACCGGTCTGTGTCGAGCGGGGACGTGGGACGAGCGCCGGGGATTTCGACGCGGAACGCGCGCTAAGCCTACTGCTCGGCGGCCCCACTGGTGTGGAACAGACGTGTGGGCTGTGGTCCGCCATCCCGCCGGGCGCGACGCTGGATGGGGTGACGGTGGGACGTGACGGCACGGTGATCGTCCGCCTGGATGTACCGCTGGGCGCATTGGCCGCGCTGGATCACGAGCGCTTCGAACAGATTGTCCGGCAGATCGGGGCGACCTTGGAGCCGTTGGCGTGGCGAGACCTTCGCCTGGAGACGTGGGACGCCGATCTCGGCGCATTCGTCTCCCTGGCCGATTTCCTCCCTCCAATCCCTGACCCGCGCAAGGAGACGGTCCTCAGCGGCGAGGAAGCGACCGGGCCAACCGGGATCCAGCACGTGGGCCAGCCCTCCGCGCCAGGGCAGGGTCAACCGGTCGGCGCGCTCAGCGGCAAGACGGTCTACGTCAGCGCGGGCCACGGCTGGCAGTGGAGCAGCGCCACCGGCAAGTGGCGCACGCAGCGCCCGCCCTATCCCTACCCGCTCTACGAAGGCCCCATCATCGAGGATCACAACAACGCCGAGGCGGTGAACCAGTACCTCTTGCACTACCTGTGGAACGCCGGGGCGCAGGTCTGGCCGGTCCGCGAGCGGGATATGAACGGGGTCGAGGTCGTGATCGACAACGACGCGCCAGGCCCCGGCGCCGGCTATTTCGAGACCGGCGATTGGGAGACAGCCCCATACACCGGTACGGGTTATGCAAACACCGATTATCGCTGGACGGAGACGGTGACTGGTAACCTGACCGCATCCGCCCATTGGACCGCCACGCTGCCTGTAGACGGCCGCTACGCGGTCTACGTCTGGTACCGGCCCGGCGCCGATCGCGCGCCCGACGCCCATCACACCATCCATCACGCCGGCGGCGCGACGCCGGTCCACGTCGACCAGCGACACCACGGCGTCACTTGGCATTACGTGGGGACCTATGGCTTCCGGGGCGGCGAGACGGTCACCGTCACGCTGAGCAATCGATCCTCCCAGGCGGGTCGCCTCGTCGTCGCCGACGCTGTGCGCTTCGGCGGCGGCGCCTTCGACGACCTCTCGGGCATCGAGACAGTTGCTCCCCATCCGCCGGGCAAACCCTGGTGGGAGGTTGCCGCCTATTACTACACCCAGCGGATGGGCATGCCGGCCGCCTATGGCGACGTGACTGCCCGCCCCATCTACGCCCGCTGGGAGCACGCCGGCACGGGCGACGACGCCATCTACGTCTCGTGGCACACCAACGGCGTCAGCGGCTACCAGACCCATTCCCACGGCACGATGAGCATTATTCACAACGGTGAAGGGTTGCCCATCACGCCGGGGAGCGAGGCGTTGCGCGACCTCATCCACGCCGAGTTGGTGCACGACATTCGCGCCGGGTGGGACGCCGATTGGCCGGGCTACAAGCGTAGCATGAATCTGGGCGAGCTGCGGCTGTTGTGGGACGACAATCTCGATTATGCCATGCCCGGCGCGTTGATCGAGATCGCCTATCACGATCATCCCGGCGATACCGACGCGCTCAAGGAGCCGACGTTCAACATGCTGGCTGCCCGCGCCGTTTACCAGGGGATCCTCAAGTATTTCGCGCAGCGGGATGGGCTCGATCTGACCGAATTGCCCGAACCGCCGACCCATCTGCTCGTGCAGAACGTGGGCCAATCTCCAGGGGGCTCCCCAGATATGGGGCGGGTCGAGGTCTCCTGGCGGCCCTCGCCCACCGATAGTGTCGGCCTGGTGGGCGACGCGGCTGTCGGTTACCGGGTCTACACCAGCGCCGACGGTCTGGGCTGGTCGAACGGGATACCGGTGGCCGGGACTACGGCCTATCTGGATGATCTGCGCTCGGGTCAATTGCTCTTCGTCCGCGTCACGGCGGTCAACGCCGGCGGCGAATCCTTCCCCACCGAGACGTTGGCGGTGCGGGTGGGTCGACCGGCCGAGATATTGCTCGTCAATGGTTTCGACCGGCTCAACCGGACGATGGCGGTGCGCGAGGTCGATCCGGTGGAAGGGGAGAACGTGCGGCTGTGGCTTGACCGGATGAACAGTTACAATTACGTGATCCAGCACGCGCAGGTCATATCTACCGCATTCGACAGCGCCAGCAACGAGGCGGTGATAGCGGGGCTGGTCGAGCTGGGCGATTACGCGCTGCTCGATTGGATCCTGGGCGAGGAATCGGCCCCCGACGAGACGCTGGACGCGACGGAGCGGGCGCTGCTCGCCGATTTCCTTGCAGAGGGTGGGGCGCTGTTCTTGAGCGGGTCGGAGGTGGGTTGGCACCTGGACGGGCTGGGCGCTGACGTCGATTTCTACAACCGGGTCTTGCGGGCCGAATACGTCGCCGACGATGCCGGGACGTACACCGTCGAGCCGGTCGCCGGCTCCATCTTCGAGGGGCTGGGGCCGATCCATTTCGACGCGCCGGGGATGTATGACGCGGATTATCCCGACGTCATCATGCCGATAGGCGGGGCGGAGATGGCGTTGGTCTACAGCGACGGACCCTATGCCGCCGGGGCGGGCGGCGCTGTGGCGGCGATCCAATACGCCGACCCCGGCGGGGGCTGTGAGCGGATGCTCTATTTCGGTTTCCCCTTCGAGACGATCCGGGCAGCGCAGCGACCGGCCGTGATGGCCCGCGCGCTCGACTTCCTGGGGTTGTGCCTGGCGCCGCCGGTCAACACCTACATCGATTCGCCGCTGGATGGCAGCGCTCACCGTCTGCCGCCCGCTTTCATTGGGATGGCTGAGACAGGCGGCGCGGCGGGCCTGGAACGGGTCGAGGTGTCACTGCGCGGGGAGCTCGATGGACTTCATTGGAGCGGCGGGGATTGGTCGGCCGGCGAGATCTGGTTGACGGCGACTGGGACAAGCGAATGGTCCTATGAATTGCCGGGCCTGGTCGACGGCGCCTATCGTCTGAGCGCCAGGGCCTGGACGGCCGACGGGTTCGTGGACGAGTCGCCGGCCGAGGCGACCTTCATCTACGACACCATCCCGCCCACGGCGACGACGCTGCTCACGCCCACGGGTGGGGTCGTCATTCCGGCCCCGGTGAGCGTGACGCTGGCGTGGGCGCCGGTTGAGCCGGACGGCGGATCCGCGTTGGGTTACCGGGTGGTGTTGGATGGACAGTGGATCACCACCACGCAATCGCTTTACACCGCGACACACCTGACCGGCGGCGAGCACGTCTGGGGCGTCCAGGTCTTCGACGCGGCGGGCAACCGCTCCGCCTGGATCACCGATACCTTCCGCTACCCCAGCGTAGAGACGCTTATTCTGTGGCCCGTCGACGGCAGCGCTGACAACCGGTCGCCATCCTTTGCCGGGACCGCCTGGGCGGACCTGGCGAGCGAATTAGCGCGGGTCGAGGTGCAGGTGCAGCGGGCCAGCGACGACCGTTACTGGGTGACCGACACGGCCGAGATTAACGGCTCGGCCTGGATCACGCCATCCGTCTGGTTGACGGGGACCACCTGGTTGTCGGCGTCGGGCGCTGTCTCTTGGACTTACCCGCTCCCGTGGATGGTGGGGTGGGGTGACGACGATTACCTGCTGCGGGCGCGGGCGTGGACGACGGCGGATGAGGTCGATCTTTCGCCGGCCGAGGTGCGCTTCACCTACGACACCATTCCCCCGGCGCCCACCACGCTCATCACGCCGACGGGGGGCGTCACCCTGCCAGCAGTGTCGGCGACGCTGGTGTGGGAACCGGTCGCGCCGGACGGCGGTTCGCCCTTGGCCTACCGGGCGGCGTGGGGTAAGCACATCTATACGACGTCGCAGACCGCCTACACGGTGACCGGCATTTCGGCGGGCGAGCACGTCTGGGGTGTGCAGGTCTTCGACGCGGCGGGCAACCATTCCGCCTGGGTGACCGACACGGTCTCCATCGTGCAGCATCACGTCTGGCTACCATTGATCCTGCGGGCCTTTTCCGGCGGCGCTGGCGGGTGCGCCGACCGGATCGTCAACGGCGGGTTCGAGACGGACGCCGGGTGGGTGCTCAACGTGTTGGCAGTGTACGACACAGAGCAGACCCACACAGGGGCGCGGAGCGCGCGGGTGGGCGTCCCGCCGGGCGAGCCGAGCGACCCTGTCTATTCGTCGGTCGCTCAGACGGTCGATCTGCCGGCTGGCGGGGGAACCGGCAAGGCCACGTTGCGTCTGTGGGTCTATCCGGTGCTTGAAGGGGCCGACGCGGACGATCGTTTCTACGTGAGCTTGACCGACGAGGCCGACGCACGTCATCTCCTGAAGATCTGGCGTTCCAACGAACGGGCGTGGACGCCGCAGGAATACGACCTGAGCGCCTACCTGGGGCAGCGGGTGACGTTGTACGTCGGGGCGCGGAATGACGGGGGCGAGGGGAGTGCGATGATGTACGTGGACGACGTGACGTTGGAGGTCTGCCAATGACGGAGAACGAGCGCCGGGTGAACGAGACGGCGCCCACCTCCATCGTCGCCCAGCGCGCGACGGAGGAAGCAGGAGACGCCGGGCGCGAGGGCTCGGCTGTGGCGCTCTCTATCGGCGCGTGGGCGATGGCCGGGCTGGCGCTTGTTCTCCTGCTGGCCCTGACCGGGTTGTGGGCGCTCTATCTCTTCCACGGGCGGATCGCCGAGCCCGCACCCAGGGCGGCCCCTATCGTCTGGACGCCGACGCCGAGCGCGACCCCCGTCGCCACGCTCCCACCCGCGTCGACCGAAGCGCCGCCGACGCCCACGGTTGCCCCGGCGCTTGAGGTCGGGCAATACGTCCAGGTGATCCAGACCGGCGGTTATGGCCTCAACCTGCGCGCTGGGCCGGGGACGGAGCACGAGATTGAACGAGTTGCGCCAGATGGTGAGATTTTCTTAGCAGTGGAGGGGCCGGTCGCTGCCGATGGTTTCGAGTGGTGGCGCGTGCAGGATCCTGCCGACAGCGCCCGCACCTGGTGGGCGGTCGGCGATTTTTTGCAGCCAACCTCGGGCTCGGGCCGGTAGATCGGTAGGCCGGTAGGCTGGTAGATCGGTAGATCGGTAGATCGGTAGACCGGTAGATCGGTAGACCGGTAGATCGGTAGATCGGTATATTGGTTGCCAGTCTACCAAATACCAATATACGTATCTTCTCAATAAGTTGGGGAGCTGTGGCCGGTCTCCCGACCGAGCCACAGCGGGCACGGTCAGGAGACCGGCCCGAGCGAGTTTGCCCCGGTTTATTGAGATGATACCAATATACCAACATACCAACATGATTCTTTCCTATTTTCAAGTCGATGAACTGATAGCAGCGTGGGACGCCGAGCGGGAACGGGCGACCGTCTCGCTCGACCTGGGGCTGACGACTGACGAAGTCGTGCTCTCGGCGGTGGGCGTGCGTTTCCCCGACGGGCAAGCGCTGACGTGGGCCCAGTTGGACGAGATTCGCTCGTCGGAACGGGGCTGCTTCCTGGTTGAGGATGGCGAGATCGAGAAAGTGCAGTTCTTTTCCGAAGCATCCAATCTGCTCTACAGCCTGATGCCCACCGAGGGCGCGCCGACGATGCTGGTCTCCGGTATCCCGATGCACCGGATCAAGGGCATCGATCCCTACCACGATACATTGCGCAAGGTGGCGACGATCAAGCCCATCGTCGGGCGCGTCCTGGATACCGCTACCGGGCTGGGCTACACTGCCATTGAGGCGGCTCGGACGGCCGAGCGCGTCATCACGGTGGAGATCGAGCCAATGGCCCTGGCGGTGGCCCGGTGCAACCCGTGGTCGCGGGCGTTGTTCGATCATCCCCGAATTACCCAGATCGTGGGCGACGTCTACGACGAGATCGAGGCCTTCGAGGACGCCTCCTTCGACCGCGTGATCCACGATCCCCCGGCCTTCAGCCTGGCGGGTGACCTTTACGCCGGGGACTTCTATCGCCAGTTGCGCCGGGTGTTGAAGCCGGGCGGGCGCCTGTTCCACTACATCGGCGACCTGGAGAGCCGGTCGGGGCGCAGCGTCTCGCGGGGCGTGGTGCGACGACTGAAGGATGCGGGCTTCCGGCGGGTGTCGCGGTGTCCCGGGGCGTTTGGTGTGGCGGCGTACCGGTAAATTCAGTCAGTTTTTTGAGACTCTATGTCTTTTGCGTGTGTCTCAGTGTGTTCCAATGGGTCATTACAGATTTTCCACGATTGACAACTCGCCAACGAGAGCGAAAATGACCAGCGGCATGCCAGCAAGATGCTGGCGATCCGTAACTGCTCAGTCTGCTCAGTCTACCGTCCATTTGCAGCGGATGGGCGGGGGCCCCACTCTCCATCGCAGCAAGGGGCTGGCCTGAGCAGTTACGGCGATCCATTATTTTCGGAGGAGTGTGTATTCGATGAATCACGTTAAAAGTCGCATTGACCAACTGCGCCAGCAGATCCATTATCACAATTATCGCTACTACGTGTTGAACGACCCCACGATCAGCGACGCCGGGTACGACGCGCTGATGGACGAACTGCGGGCGTTGGAGGCGGCACATCCAGAGTTGATCACGCCGGATTCGCCCACCCAGCGGGTCGGGCCGGAACCGGCCGAGGGATTCGTCAAAGTCGAACACCCGGTGCCCATTCTCAGCCTGGATAAAGCGAGCGACGGGCCGGAGATCCGCGCTTGGTGGGAACGGGTGAGCAAGTTCATGCCGGACGACGCCCCGCCGCCAACCTGGGTCGTCGAGCCGAAGCTGGACGGCCTGACGGTGGTGCTGCATTACGAAGGCGGGCTCTTCACCCTGGGCGCGACGCGGGGCGACGGGGCGCTGGGCGAGGATGTGACAGGCAACCTGCGCACCATCCGCGCGTTGCCTTTGCGTATCCCGGTGGTGCCCGATGGGCCGGAGCCACCGCTGCGCCTGGTCGTCCGGGGCGAGGCCATCATGCGGATCGAGGATTTCGACGCGCTCAACGAGCGCCAGATTGAGGCCGGGGCAAATCCCTTTGCCAACCCGCGTAACGCGGCGGCGGGCAGCCTGCGTCAACTCGATCCCAGCGTCACCGCCGCACGGCCCATCACGCTGCTGTGCTACGCCATCGTCGACGCCGATGGCCCGGTTCCGGCGACCCAGTGGGAGACGTTGGATTATCTGCGTCGGTTGGGCTTCCCCGTCTCCGACTACAACGCGCGCTTCGAGTCGCTGGACGAGGTGATCGCCCATTGCGAAAGTTGGGTCGAAAAGCGTGAGGAAGCGCCCTACGAGGTCGATGGGCTGGTCATCAAGGTGGACGACCTGCCGACTAGGCAGGCGATGGGCGTGGTGGGGCGCGCGCCCCGGGGCGGCGTGGCCTTCAAGTTCCCCGGACGTGAGGCCACGACCGAGTTGTTAGATATCGGTGTCAACGTGGGCCGCACCGGCGCGCTGACGCCTTACGCGATACTGGAACCGGTCCAGTTGGGCGGCGTGACGATCCAGAAGGCCACGCTGCACAATTTCGAGGACTTGCGGCGCAAGGACATCCGTGTGGGGGATACGGTCATCGTCCGGCGGGCCGGCGACGTGATCCCTTACGTCGTCGGGCCGGTGGTGGAGACGCGCACCGGCAACGAGCGGGTGTACCAGTTGCCCACCGTCTGCCCCTCGTGCGGCGAGCCGGTCGATTCGTCGGGAGAAGAAGTGGCCGTCTATTGTACCAACGTCGCCTGCCCGGAGCAGTTGGTGCGCCGGGTGAGCTATTTCGCCGCCGTGATGGACATCGAGGGCCTGGGCGAGCGCACAGCGCAACGCCTGGTAGACCGGGAACTGGTGCAGGACGCGGCCGATCTCTATTACCTGGCGCGGGATGACCTGCTGGCGTTGGAGGGTTTTGCCGAGAAGAGCGCCGACAACCTGTTGGCCGCCATCGAGGCCAGCAAAGAGCGCCCGCTGGCCCGGCTATTGGCCGCGCTGGGCATCCGCGGTGTGGGCTCGACCGTGGCCCAGTTGTTGACCGAGCATTACCATTCGCTGGACGCACTCGCGGTGGCCAATCGAGACGCGCTGGAGGCTATCGAAGGGATGGGACCCCACACGGCCGGGGCGGTGGCGGCGTGGTTCGCGCGCCCCCGCAATCGGACCTTCGTTGACAAGCTCCAGCAGGCGGGCGTGAAGCTGGAGGAGACGCCTGCAGAGACGGTGCCCGGCGCATCTGACGAAGGGCCGCTCAGTGGGCTGACCTTCGTCATCACTGGCACGCTCTCACGACCCCGGAAGGAGATCGCGGCCGAGATCGAGCGGCACGGCGGACAGGTGATCGGCAGCGTCAGCGGCAACACCGATTACCTGGTGGTGGGTGCTTCGCCCGGCGGTTCCAAGTTCCGCAAGGCCCAGCAGCTCGGCACCTCCACCATCGACGAGGTCCAGTTGCAGGCCTTGATCGGATCGCAGGCATAACTCGGCATGTTTAGATTACGAATGACACGAATGGACAAATAGCACGAATGCTGGGTTTGAATGATGAAAAACTTTATCTGATGTCGTCGCCAATATTATCGCTCACGGACGAACACAGATTAACACGGATAAGGACGTTCTTGCAACTTGCACACTTGCACACTTTTAAGGAGATCCAATGGAGAAACAGAATCAACCCACCATCTCATTGCGCGGCGTCTTCCCCCCGGTTCCCACACTCTTCGACGCGAAGGGCGAGGTCGCAGAACTGGCGCTGAAGGAGAACATCGCCCGTCTGAATGCCTTTGATCTGTCGGGCTACGTGGTCCTGGGATCGAACGGTGAAGCGGGATTTCTCTCGGTCGAGGAAAAGGTCCGGGTCTGGGCAGCGGCACGGGCGGCAATCCCGCCCGATAAGCTGATGCTCGCCGGGGCGGGGTGCGAGTCCACGCGCCAGACCATCGACCTGAGCCGACGGGCGGCCGACGCCGGCGCCGACGCGGTGCTCCTGGTCACGCCCCACTACTACGGCGGCCGGATGACGCCCGACGCACTGGTGCGCCACTACCAGGCGGTGGCCGACGCGATTTCGATCCCGGTCGTGCTCTACACTGTGCCCAAGTTTACCCACGTGGACCTGGACGCTGCCACCATCGCCCGCGCGGCCGGGCACCCCAATAT
>Ga0129302_1001624_pt1 | contig 16632 bp, 9 predicted proteins | sample BlaSprsedimmetaG_FD_94476 | JGI IMG/M metagenome (GOLD analysis project Ga0129302, IMG submission 94476) | Hot spring sediment bacterial and archeal communities from California, USA to study Microbial Dark Matter (Phase II) - Blank Spring... | ecosystem: Environmental > Aquatic > Thermal springs... | reverse complement strand
GGGGTATAGCAGGTCGTTCGTCATCGAGGGCAAGGGCTGGTATTTGCAGGAGGCGCTTCTTCCGATGGAAGTCCGGACGATGAAAGAGCGCGACCGCATGATTTTCATCAACACAAGCAACTCGGTGCAGAGGCTCGCCATTTCGATACCCGAAGATGGCACAGGCCCATTTTTTCCGCACACTGAGAAAGACACCGAGGAGGCCAACGCATTCGTTATGAGCGTTGTTATCACGGACACCGACCGCGAGTTCGTAAGCCAAGAGGAGTTCAACCAAGAAGGCTCGGAGGATGTAATAAGCTTTAAGCCTAAAGAGGCCAAAGGGCCGGTTTTGGGCATCAACGGCGAGAATGCGGGCGAGCGGATATTGCCCGGCGAATCCGTCGCGATATGGATGCAACTTCGTGCGCCGGCTTATGCCTTTGGCGTAGAGGGTAACCAGCAATGGATAAACATCAAAATCGAGGTTGTTCCGGCCGATTAGCCGAGGAGAGTTATGAATGGATAGCTTCTGTTTCCCACTAAAAAATAATGAGTTAACTCCGGCGCTTCGTGTAATTTATAAGCTAACGGCTTTCAACTTACAGGCATAAAATGACTTATGGCTTTAATAACAAAACATGAACATCATACAAACACAGGAGGCATGATGAGAAGGACAAAGGTCGTCATCATTCTGGCGATGGTTCTGGCTTTGGCCGCTTTTGCAGTTCCGCAGAGGATCGGCTATCAAGGCAAACTCACCGACCCGGGCGGCGTGGCCGTCGAGGGCGTGGTGAATATAGGTTTTTCGATTTGGAATGCTGAAACCGGCGGCGACTCCCTATGGGGTGAGCTTAACTCGGTCGATGTCACCAAGGGGCTTTTCGATGTCGTCCTCGGGGTGACCAACCCCGTCGATGTCGATTTCTCAGGAGCGCGCTGGGTTCAGCTTATTGTCGATGGCGAGCTTATGACGCCGAGACAGCCATTGAGTGCTGTTCCATCGGCTCTACACGCCAACATGGCAGATTACATTATCGGGCAAGGCTCGACATCCGGCGCGGTGACGCCAGTTGTGCCAATCACAAGCACCGCTACTCCCGTCACTCTTGCGTCGGTCTCATACACATCTGCAGGTCCCGGCTCGGGCATTCAGCTCTCGTTCGCGGGCACTTTCGATGACAAGGGCGGTCAAGATGGGGCTTATGTCGAGGTTGAGCTTGTGCGCAACCCCGGAGCAAGTGAGGTCGTGATTTCGAGTGTTAGCGTGAGTATTTATTCGCCCATTGTCCACCAGTTCCAAAATGTGGCTATCAACGGCCACGATACACCACCCGCCGGAACGCACACTTATGCGGTTCGGGCAAGAGTGGCCAAGGAGCCTTATACCTCCGGCCGTTGTATCGACGGCGTTCTTCAACTTGCGGAAATCAAAGATTAACTCGAGAGCTCTGCAAGTTGTATGAAATTTGTTCTAAGGAGGACGGAAATGAAGAAGAGAAACTTAGCGGTTATCGCGGCGCTTGTGGCGATGTTTTTTATCGTGCAAGCGGCGATGGCCGATGTTCTATTTAAGTATCCGGTGGAGGCGAATGAGGAGCACGCAATTGGAACGGTGGTGCGAATCAACCCTGTCACCGAGCAAATTGTTAAGGCGACGGTCGGCGATAGAGATGTCATCGGCGTCGTGGCGGGATATGAAACCGACGGAACGACGCACTATGTGTTAGTTGCCTCGTCGGGACAACTGGCAGTTCAGGTCGCATCGGCGGTTTCGGCGGGGGATAGGCTCACTGTTTCCGCAACCCCCGGCATGGCGAGAACATCCGTTAACACAGAGGATGTCCTCGTGGCAGTTGCTCTCGAAAGCACTGTCGGTGCGGGGACAGCAATCGCCCAGATTATCGTTCTCGATAATCAGGCGAAGTTCAGCGCTTTCGACGATGCCGTGGCGGGAATCGGAAGGGATAATGTTCAGGGCGCAATCGAGGTGCTTGATAGCAGAATCGACGGCCTCACCGGCGGAAGCTGGGATCACAACGACCTCGCTGGAATCCAAGGCGGCGCGGCAGACGACCACTGGCATCTCACCGGGGCGCAACACACCGCCCTCACCGGTGCCGGCAACGCCGACGGCCAACACTCTCACGACGCCGATAACATCCTCGGCGTATCGAGCGGGACTTACATCTCCAGCGGCAATGTCGATGGCGCGCTCGGCCAGCTCGACGCCGCGATTCTCGACTTATCGAGCGGTGGGACAATCGACCACGGCCTTCAGGAAGCATACGACGACGGCAACACAATCGCAGTAGCGACGGGCAGGACTGTTCAGATTACTTCGACAGGCGCGACGCGTGCCCTCGATGTGACTGGCGGCTCGGGCAGGGCTTTGCAGGCGATTAATAATGGCACGACCGAAGCTCTCTATGCCCGCAACGACGGCTCCGGCCCGGCGATTTATTCCGGAGGAAACCTTCGGATGAGCGGAACTTCCGGAGTGAAGATTTATTCCACTGCGGACATCAATATTCAGCTCGATGAGGGCGGCGGACCCGGCACTACCAATACATTTTTCATCCGCGATGACGCCATGAACCCCGCCTTCACAGTGAACGAGCTTGGCGAGACTTGGGCACTCGGGAACATCACCGCGACGAACAACCTCATCGGCACCGACCTCAGCCTCGGCGGGACACTGCTGTCTTCCACAGCCGCGGCCAGCGGTGCGCGCCTCGTGGGATACAGCAACGCCGCTTCCGGCCTTACTGCTACGAATGTTCAGTCTGCGATTGACGAGCTTGACGGCATAATCGACGGCCTTACTGGCGGAAGCTGGAACCATAACGACCTTTCCGGAATTCAAGGCGGCGCGGCAGACGATCACTGGCATCTCACTGGCGCACAGCACACAGCGCTCACCGGCGGAGCCAATGCCGACGGCCAGCACTCTCACAATGCTAACAACATTCTCGGCGTCACTGCGGGGACATACATCTCCAGCGGCAATGTCGATGGCGCGCTCGGCCAGCTCGATGCGGCAATCGTGAGCAACGCAGGCGACATCACCGCACTCGACGGCAGACTCACGACTGCAGAAGGCGACATTACGACCAACGCCACGGACATAAGCAACCTCGAGGCCGCCGTCGGAAGTTCGACCGGCCTTACGGGACTGGACTATTCGTCGAACAATTATGTGACGGACGGCACATCGCTTGAAACCGCAGTCGGTGCGCTGGATGCCGCAGTCAAGGCCAACGAAGACGCAATCGACGCTATCGATTTCGGCGCGGGGCAACAAGCGATGTCGAACAGCTTCTCGACAGCCGCGAGTCTCAACAGCACTTCGACTTGGTCGAACCTTGCATCGGTGACATTCACCAGTGCCGAGGCTAACCCGGTAGTTCTGAACTTCACCGGCACTTTCGACGACAGAGGCGGCCAGAACGGCGCATATTTCGAGGTGAGAATCTGGAACGGCACGACCGAAATCGCCAAGCGGACGATTATCATGACAGACCGCAATTTCTACCAAAGTCAAGAGGTGAGCATCAACGCCCATATACCATCGCCGGCCAGCGGGACAACATACACCGTTCAGGCCAAGCAGGTGAAAGCGCCCTACGACGCGGGGCGTGCGGTCAACGGAACGCTTACACTCCTGGAAATAAACGGCTAATTCCCTTCCTGGGCGTTCTTTGGGGCGTCCGGGCTTTTGAAGTTGCTTGTTAATGAAGTTGAAAGGAATCATATGAAAGTCGGAAGCAGAGCAATTTTTCTTGTGGCGCTGATTGTCGCGCTGTGGTCTGTCTCAGCGATGACCGACGGCATTCTCAAATACGAAGTTATCGATAACACCACACCACTCGAACTGGGAACAGTCGTGAAACTCGTCGGCGACATGCAAATCGATGCCTGCGGTTCCGCCGACACTCCTGTTGGTGTTGTCATAGGATACGAAGGCCCCTCATCAGCACCGGAGTTTTACCTCGTGGCGAACTCCGGTATGGCACGAAATCTCCTCTGTGCAAGTGTTATCAATTCGGGCGACAAGGTTATCGTATTCGATGACGGCGCTATAAGGTCGCTCGATTCCGACCCAATGGGTTTCGTAGTTGGCACGGCTATGGAATCCGGCTCTCATCTCAGCAGAATTAAGATTATGATTAGTCTCGATGGTTCTGGCGGGGGAGAGAGCCATTGGACAAGGCATCCAGATGGATATATTTTTTCTTCCGGGAATTTTTTCGGCAGAGTCCATGATGTTCCCTCCGACGGTGATACAACCGTCTTCTATGCCGAGAACATGTTCGGCTATGGCGGTATTTTCAAAACAAAATACTATGGCCTCGATAGATTCGCCGGCGTTTATGGTATCGCGGATGCATCTATGGGCGCACCCGAGAACTACGGTGTCCTCGGAAGAAATCAACACAGCGGGAACTGGGGCTATTTGGGCGGCCAAAACTTCGGTGCACAGGGGAGGTTTGATTCGGGCGCGAGATGGTCATGGGGCGCTCTCGGAGGTTCAAGCGCCGCTGTCATCGGGAAAAAGTATTCGGACGATACTCCGGGAGCAATAGGCGGCGATTTCTTCGTCCAAGCAAGCACCGAGGGTCACCCTACTTTAGGAGTCCTGTCGATGAGTTATAGCGACAGTAGCTATGGCGTCTATGCCGTTAGCAATACATATTCCGGCGCAGGCTGGGGATGCGGGCTATATTCTACAGCTGTTGGCAACGGAAGACGCCTTGCCATTTGGGGGGAGATAGAGAGCTCCTTGGGAATCAACAGCCCATATATGGAGTGGGATTGGATTGAAGGAGCATCTGGCACATCACAAAGCGGCTGGGTATCGAGGGGCGGCGGGGATTGTATTGATAACCAGAAAGCCGCGATTTACGGCGAAAACCACGGCACAGACCTCGCCGTGGGAATTGTCGGCAAGGCCATAAACGGGAACAATTGCGTTGGCATTGCTGGCTTCGGCGGAAGATTCGGCATTCTTGGCGTTTCCACCGGGACGGGATCAAACCGCGCCGGCGGAGCGTTCCATTGCAATAACTTCGGCGCAAAGGGCGGAGCGGGAGAGCCTACGGGCATCGGCGTGATTAGCTCCGGCGGAACCGCCGGATTGGTGACGGTGTCCGAGCACCTCGGCATCTACTCCGCGACGACAATCGACTCGAGAGGCGGCGCGGCCTATTTCTCCGGCAATTCCTACGTTTCAAATGGCCAATCCATTGCACTCATAGATACCGCGACAGCCACGAAAGATGCGCCGAGGGTGCCCGCTTTCAATAATGTTGGGCTTTCAGCGAAAATTAAAACCGAAGGAATCGCCCGTCTCGAAGGGGGGAGAGGCTTTGTCGAGCTACCCTCTGCCTTCCTCCGTTCTGTCAAGAACGGCGAGAAGCCGGTTATCATTCTCACGCCATATTCTGCTGATTGCAAAGGCCTCGCAGTCGCGAGATTCGAGCGCGACGGATTCGCTGTCATGGAGCTAAACGATGGAGAGAGTGATGCCGAGTTCGCATGGACGGCATCCGCCACCCGCAAAGACTTCCCCGAGGGCGGCGGAATCGACGACGAAATCCTCGACCGCAATTTCGACGAGAGTTTTTCGCGCAGGCTTCCCATGTTCCCAGATGAGCAGGATGCCGGAGCGATGCCGAGAATTGGAAACGAATATTAACATAGCTCATAACAGTAAGGTAAGGCAGGTTGTTATGTTTTCTGGCGTATGCAAAATAAAAATAATAAAAATAATGATAATAGTCACTATGGGAGTGTTGTGTTTCGGGGTTTTCGCCGATAGTATCATCAAAACCCCCGTCGGATCGTCATCGCCCCTGTCCGTCGGGACTGTTGTGAGAATCACCGGCGATAGGCAAGTTGTTGCTTGCAATGCGGGCGAAGAGGCGGACGGCGTGATTATCGCGCTGGAGACTTATTCGGCCGCGCCGGACTCCTATTTGATACACTCGGCGGGAATTGCGCGCAATGTCCAATGCGCTCTCGCCGTGATGGCCGGCGATAAGCTCGTGCCTGCGAATTCCGGCAGGGTTCAGCCGCAATTTGCCGACCCGGGCGGCCATATCATCGGCACCGCAATGACTAACACACCCGCTGGCGGCGCGGTCACCGTCCTTCTGAATGTGGGCTATGCGAGTGGCGGAGCAGGAGAGGACAACCAGACTATCACTACCGGCGCCGGCGTGACGGGCGCCGATGGAGGCACGGACGGCGACTTCACAATCGACCTCGCCCTGACCTCCGGCGGCGGACTGACATTCACCGGTTCGGGCGCAAGCAGGACCGTCGGCGCGGATTTCGGCACGGGTGTGAATCAGGTGTCGCGCGGAAACCACGCACATCAGACGCTTACCCCTGGAACAGGGCTTACCGGCAGTAATTACAATGGTTCGTCTGCAACGACTTTTGCAGTGGATTTCGGCACGGGAACGAACCAAGCCGCCCGCGGTGACCATAACCACAGTGGCCTCTATGACAACTATGCTTCGTGGAACCTTCGGGCGAACACAGAGGCCTCCACCTCGATTGTTTCCGGCGCAACAGTCTCTTTCACGGGAGTAGGCGGGGCTTCGGTTTCTCGTTCAGGCAACACAATCACAATCGACGCAGGCGGCGCGAGCGACGGCAATAACTATGTTGACGGCATGAGCTTCAATACAGGCACCGGCGTTCTTACGCTTACGCGCCATGGCCTCGGTTCGCTTACACAAAGCCTCGATGGGCGCTATCTCACATCTTTCAACGAAACCGACCCGACATGGAGCGGCACGGCGAACACTACCGGTGATATTGGCAGAACTGGCAGAGTCGGCATCGGGACTACAAGCCCCACAAATGGAAAACTCGTTGTTTCATACTCCAGCACGGACATCTACGGCATCTACGTCACTATGCCCGGATGGGCGATTTACGGCGACGCCACGGGCGGCGGAGGACGCGGTGTGATGGGACGGGGCGGAGAATACGGAGTTCTCGGAACACATCTGACAACCGACAGAATGGGCTACATAGCCAGCGCAGATTACGGCGTTTACGGCCAATACAATACCAGCAACTTCGGCTTCTTGGGCGGAAACGTCTCCGGCTATGGGAATGTCGGTGTCCGAGGAACCGGACAATGGGCTTCTGGCTTCTTCAGTGGCGGCGAGAGGGGAGTTTACGCGCGCGGCAACGAATATGGTGTTTTTGGCATGGGGCGATGGTCCGATAATTACGCCTATCTTGGCTGGGATGGCTCCACCGCTCCCTTCGAGTGCGGTATTTACGCCACCGGATACGATTACGCCGGATACTTCGATGGCGATGTTAACATTACCGGAAACCTCACAGTGAGCGGCTCATATCCCGGCGGCGGCGGAGGAGGCTACTGGACGCTTTCCGGCTCTAACTTATATGCTAACAACACAACATATAATGTCGGTATTGGCACGACTGCACCGAGCTATAAACTCCATGTCGAGCAATCGAGCACCGCGCCGAGTGTTATCTACGCATATAAGCCGACAGGTTCGACCGACGTTGCCGCAGTCGAAGGATACTCGAGCGACCGAAACATTGGCAAACTCGGCGGAGAAAATAATACGGGCGATCCCATCGGAACAGCCTACAATTACGGTGTCTATGGATATGTTAGGGACGCCGGCTGGGGTGGACACGCCGGAGTTTTCACCAACGATAACGGCAATTGGGCGATTTTAGGTGGTGGGACTGCGGGGCCATATAACTACGCCGGCTACTTCTCCGGCAATGTCCATATTACCGGCAACCTCACGGTTTCGGGGAGTTACCCCGGCGGGGGCGGCGGCGGCTACTGGACGGACAACTCGAGTTATATCTCATGCAACACGATAACCGATGGTTATGCGTTGAATATTTACGACGATTTCGACGCAGTTCCGGATGGTTCGAGGTTATATTTGACGGGATATTCTTGGTCGGCGACCAGAGCATCGCTCATTAAAGCGATTAAAACAGGAAACTCCTTGACATCGACAGGCCATAGCGCAATCTACGGGTCTTGCGATAATTATGGAGCATCATACTGGGGCCTTGACTATGCAAGTTGCGGGGTTCGCGGCCTCGCCGCAAGCTACGGCCAAGCCTATACCGCCGGAGTCGCGGGTTATCGTTACGATGGCGGATATGGCCCTTCTGCGGGTGTTTTCGGCGCGGTGAGCACCGATCAAACTCCATCAGCATGGGGCGCGCTGGGCTTCCAAGACGCTTCATTGAACGAATTCGGCGGATATTTCACGGGCAGGGGATATTTCAGCGACAGGGTCGGATTGGCTACAGCAACCCCGCAAAGCCTTTTACATCTTAGCTCATCTGATAACTATGATGGAATTCGACTGGAATATAGCCCGTTCGGATATTGGGTTGTCGGGACAGCGGCTACATCCAATCTATGGTTCTCGTATAACGGATCATTGAAGTCTTGGATTAACTATTCAACAGGCGCATGGACGACTTCAGATAGAAATCTAAAAAACACAATAGAGCCTATCTCCGATGTTTTGGACAACCTGATAAAACTCGAGCCTGTGAGCTTCTACTATAATGACGATAAGGAAAGAACTACAAAAACCATCGGATTAGTCGCTCAGGATGTGGCGGAACATCTCCCGTTGGCCGCGCAGATTGAAAGCGAATTTGGGTATTACGGAATTAACTATGATTATATAACATTATATACACTCAAAGGCCTCATAGAACTGAACTCGAAATATGAAGCCACAATTGAGGATCAACAGAGAACAATTGAATCATTGCAAGATAGAGTTAGTTCTCTCGAAGCACTTGAAGCTCGCATCGAAGTGCTTGAACGGAATTGATATTGACAGTTTGCTAATCGAGGTAGAACCATGAAGAAGTTTGCCATTATTTGCATTTTAGCCCTGATGACAATCATGTCGGCGACCGCGCAGGAAATCCTCAAGGTCTCCGTCGGTGGGAGCGGGGGACTCCTCCCCGGCACGGTCGTTAAAGTGACGGGCGATAACGCTGTTGACGCTTGCAACGAGGGCGATACACCAGTCGGCATTATCATCGGGTATGAGGACGAAGGAGCGGACAGGTTATATCTTATTACACCATCGGGCATCGCTACGAATGTCCTCTGCGCGACGAATATCTCCGCCGGCGACCAGCTCGTCCCCGCAGATGGCGGCGCGATTCAGCGCCTCGCCGACGACCCAGATGGCTTCGTCGTAGGCGTGGCTCTCGAGAATGCTACTTCGGGCACGCGCACGAAGATTATGGCGAATATCTTCACCGGCGGCGGATCGGGCGCAGGCGGCGAGGATAACCAGACAATCACAACCGGCGAAGGCCTCACCGGCGCGGATGGTGGCACTGACGGCGACTTCACAATCGACATCGACCTGATGGCGAATAGCGGGCTGAAAATCGAAAGCGCAAAGCTCGGCGCGGATTTTGGCACGGGAACGAACCAGGTTGCCCGCGGCAACCATGACCATGACGGCATTTATGAGCCTGCATTCACGAGAGGAAATCTCACGGCAACCGGCTCGATTCAAGTCGATAATGTTCGGCAGGTAATCGGCGGCGCGGCACAGATTAGTCACCTCACATCGGCGGGTCATCAGCACATCCCATCCGGTGGCGCGACAAATCAGCTGTTGATTTACGGCGGCTCTTCGGGGACTGCCTCATGGTCGGCGATGAACGATGCAATCCACGGCAATAGGGGCGGAGGCGATTTGCATTTGGTGGCCACTACTTCTGTGAACGGTTTTATGTCTTCTGCAGATAAGACTAAACTTAACGGTATCGCCACGGGCGCGGACAACTACGCAAATTGGTTGATTGCGGCATCGGGCACAGCAGGCACGGGAACAGTCAGCTCGGGTAATACTGTGACAATCACCGCCGGCACCGGTATTTCCGCGACGAGATCCACTCGGGATGTCACAATCGAAAACACCGCGCCTTGGACTTCCTCATCCAACGATTACATCCAAAATCAAAACTCATCGAACCAATCGGCAAACTTCAGGATTTCAGGTGTCGGCAGGGCCAACACCTCGTTCCAGTCGCCTCTTTACACGCGGCCAGACGCGGGAACAGTTGCTATCAGGCCATATAGCAACTCGACCACGGCGATTCAGCTTCAGAACTCCGCTGGGACGAACATCCTGAACGTTGATGCCACGAACCAGCGCGTCGGCATCGGGACTTCGACCGTCAATGCCAAACTTCATGTCGTTCAGAGTGCCACTACTCAACCCGGAATATATAGCGAAATAACACCGACTACCAGCACATACGCCTCAATTCAAGCCGTCAATCCGAATGCATCGGGCGGCGCGGGAATCATATCAACGGGTTTCTATGGTGTTTACGGCGAAAGCCCCGCCGCAACGGGCTTCGGCGGACGGTTCCATAACAGTCATGCCAGTGGAACCGGGCTATTAGCCGCCGGCAACGATCTCGGCGGAAGCTATTTATCCGGCGGCTCGGGCGTTGCGGGCACAAGTTCCAATGTCGGCGTCTATGGCCGAGGCACAGATGCTTCCGGAAGTGTAGGCGTTTACGGACGCACCGTCGCCTCTGACGGAGTGGGCGTTATCGGCGAGTTCGACGAAGATATCTACGGCGCGTTGGGCACCCAATACAACGGCGTTCTCGGCGTGAGCGATAATCCCGATGGTGCGGGGGTTCTCGGCAACGGACTCACAACAACAAACGGGGTTTACGGCAGAACCGAATTAGCGGTCGTTCCAGAACTCGGTAGCGGCGTATTTGGATATGGCGCGAGCGACAATTCAATTGGTGTTATCGGCATAGGCGGGGAAGGCGAAAACTCATCGGGCATCGCTGGATGGGGCGCGGATATCACGTCGATAACTGTTGTTCGCGGTGTCGGTGTCATCGGCCAAGCCGATCCCAATATTTACGGATACCTCGGTGGCTCTAACACCGCCGTTTTCGGCAAAAACGAAAGCGCAGAGACAAGCCTTGCGCAATTCGGAGTTATTGGCCAATCAATTGGCGCAGGCTCGACAACCGAGCATTTCGGTGTTTATGGATATGCCACGGGCGGCTCATCTAATTTCGGCGTATATTCCGATGCCGCAGTCGGCGTTGGAGAATATACAATCAATCTTGGCGGATCTGGCGGGATATGGAACAATTGCGACATCGGTGATGCAGGTTATGTCCGCATATACGGCGCCGGAGCCGCCACGACAATTACCGGATTCACCGGCGGATATAACGGGAGAATCCTGTATCTCTTCTGGGACGCGACTTACAATCTGTCGATAGCTCATCAAAACACCGGATCCACAACAACTAACCGGATTATCACGAACACCGGCGGCACTGTTACATCGAGCGGCGTGGGAATGGCTACATTCATCTACAGCGAAACGCTCTCCAGATGGATTTTAATTTCTTGGTTGTCATAACAGCGAAGGAGACTATTATGAAAAAACTATTTTACGCTATCCTTTCGGTTTCACTGCTCGTTCTGATTGCATTTGGACAGGCGATTGACGAGGCTTCTATAGAGGAGCTTAAAGAGCAAATTAAGGCCGAGATTATCGAAGAGCTGAAAGCCGAGTTCATTCTGACACCGAGAGAAACCATACAAGTTAATAGCGATGCGCCCGCAATAGACGCATCGTCAATCAAACCGGTCAGAGTGGCAACTCCATTGGGAGCTAACGGCGATGAAAAAACCGAGCGAATAGAGATCGAAGACGATGACAGGAATAAAGCCGCTCGAATTGAAGACAATAACCATAAGCGCCGGGACAACATCGAGATAGAACTCGAGGATGTTCCCGCGCCGGCGGAGAAAAGATAGGCGGTAGAACTTCCGCCGAGAGATACTAATTAAGGTAAGGATGAAGTCGCTGGATGAAATAGAGAGAATTCTCGCAGAGCACAAAGAGGAGCTTTGCCGAAAGTATGCCATCAAGGCGATTGGCATCTTCGGCTCGTTCGTCCGCGGCGAGCAGACCGAGACCAGCGACCTCGATGTCCTCGTCGATTTCCACGAACTGCCGGATTTGCTCACATTCTGCGAGATAGAGCGCGTCCTTGAGGAAATCCTCGGCGTCAATGTGGATTTGGTCGAGAAAAGCTCGATAAAAAGGCGCATCAAAGACCGAATCCTCAGCGAGGCGGTGACAGTGTGAATAGGGACTTCGGCCTATATGCGGAGGATATTCTCGACGCGATAGGGAAAATCGCCGAGTTCATAGGCGAACTCGATTTCGAGGGCTTTGTCGAGGACGAGAAAACTTCGAGCGCGGTTATTCTTCAGCTCATTATCATCGGCGAGGCGTCGAAGAACATCCCCGAAGAAATTCGGGCGAAATATCCCGATGTGCCCTGGAGCGATATGGCGCGGATGCGCGACAGAATCAGCCACGGGTATTTCGGCATAAATTTGAAAATAATCTGGGAGGTCGTGAAGAAACGGCTTCCGGCACTCAAGCCTCGAATCGCAAAGATTTTGATAGAATTAGATTATGGTAACGATTATAAGGACTCCCTTGAAGGGGGAAAACTATGAGAAAATTTGTTTATCTGTTAATGGCTATGTTTATTATCGTAAATATAGCTACCGCACAAGAGATACTGAAACTGTCTGTCGGGGGAAGCCCCGGGCTTGATAAAGGCACCGTTGTGAAACTTTCCGGCGATGGCACCGTCGCCGTCTGCGACGAAGGCGAAGAGCCGGTTGGCATTATTATCGGACTTGAGGAAGACGCTGGAAGACCGTTCTATCTCATCGCATCGTCGGATATGATCGACAATGTCCTTTTAGACAGCGATGTGACGGCCGGCGACCAGCTTGTTCCCGCCGATGGCGGCAAAGTCCAACGCAAAGACCTCGCTCCGGATGGCTTTGTCGTGGGCGTTGCGCTCGTAGATGCTACCGCGGGAGGGCGCATTAAAATCATGGCGAGCTTCGGAATGGGGGAGTCTCACAACCGCGAGCATTCGCTTACAAGCCCGGATGACCATACGGATGTCATAGTCACAGACCTCGAATTCGGCGACCTTCTCGGTTACGACGGCGAGAATTGGCAGAACTTCCCCTCGTCGAATTTCTCCTTCTCCGATCATAACCATCTGGTGACTTTGCATGAAGGAAGCGACATTATCAGCGCTGAAAGCCTTTTCGTCGATGGCGAGTGGAATTTGCAGTTGAATGAAGATGTTGTCGGGAACGCAGAACTATCGCCAATCGCGATTTTCACAGATGTTCAGCTTGATGGGGCTACGCGCTTCAACATCACGAATTCCGACCGAGCTTTAGACTTCACGGCGGAAGGCGGCCTTACCATTACGAACCCGAGCGGTCACAACTTGCATTTCGACGCTTCGGGGATTAGCGGCGAGGACAATCAGAACATCATCACCGAGCAAGGCCTCAGCGGCGCGCCGTTTCCGGGGACTACCGGCGATGTCGTTCTCGCGGTGGATATCTTGTCCGCCGGAGGCTTGAGGTTCGACGGCGACGGCAAACTCGCCGTGGACTTCGGCCTCGGGACGAACCAAGCCGCCCGCGGCGACCACGGGCACACGAATATGCTCACCGGAGCCGGCACGGATGGATATAACGCATATTTCACGGGCACTAATACGCTCGCGGGCGAGCAATATGTCTCGACTGCGCGCGGCGGGCTGGGCGCGAACATGCTCGCCGGAGCGGCCGGAGCGATTCCAGTCTCGACTACCTCGACTACCTATGGCGTTATTCCTGCGGCGGCCACCGGCAATGCTCTAATTTCTGGGGGCACGGCCACCGCGCCCTCATGGGGCAAGATTCGCCTTTCGGGCAGTCCCACGCACATCGAGGGAACACTCCCGATAGGCCACGGCGGAACTGGACTCACCACACTTGGGACCTCCACGCAATTGCTCAGGGTCAACTCAGGTGGCACCGCCCTCGAATATTGGACTGCAGACTACATTACCGAGAACCAGGAGATTACTCTCACCGGCCATGTCACCGGAACAGGCAGAACCTCCATTGCCACGACAATCTCCGACGGTGTTGTCACCAACGCGAAACTGGCGCTCATGCCCGGAACATCTATGAAAGGCAATCCCTCCGGCTTCCCCGGAGGCGCTCAGGATATTCAGTTCACCGCCAATAACCAGGTTTTCGGAAGGCGAGACGGCGAAATCGTCCCCATCAACATCGGCAGTTCTGGCGGGCTTGCATGGTTCGATCATACCCACGAGGGCGAATGGGACAACTATAACTATTGGAGAGCTTTGCCTTTCGACGGCGGCACGGCCTTCAATGTTCCCACAACTACTGAAGTCAGCTTCTACGGTTCCGGCGGCCTCAAAGTCAAGCGCGGCCCGGGATTCAGTCTTCACTTTGACGCCACAGAAGTGACAGGGACAAACCAGATATTTCAGCTTAAAGATGGGATCAAAGGCGCATCTTGGGGCACAATGGCTGACACCATAGACATCGAAATCGACCTTATGGCCAACAGCGGCTTGAGGTTTGCCAGTGGCAGGCTCGGCGTGGACTTCGACGGCCCCGGTTCGGCGAATACTGTTTCCAGAAGCGACCACACCCACGAGGGCGACTTCGACAATTATAATTCTTGGTGGCTCTTTGCCGACGACGGCGGAGGCGATAATCTCGAAGTGAAATCTGGTGACCTAATAACGTTTCAGGGCGCGGGCAATACGACAATCAGCCGTAGCGGAAACACAATTGTTATTTTCTCCTCCGACACGAGCGGCGGGAGTGGAAGCGAACCAAACCAGCTCATCACCACAGCCGCAGGACTCAAAGACGCGCATTACGGCACGAGGGGCGATATCGTGATCGAAGTTGACCTGACCGAAAACGGAGGGCTTGCATTCTACGGCTCTCCAAACCCTGAAAGGACTTTGGGCGCGGATTTCGGCGATGGATACAATCAGGTTGCCCGCGGGAGCCATCAACACGAAGTCGTCTTCGCCGGCGACGCCACCGGCACGGTATATATTCCCGGCACTGTTGACTTACAGCTTTCTAACACCGGTGTTTCAAGCGGCACATATGGCGGTTCCGATGCGAACATCGCCCATATACAGGTCGATGCAAAAGGCAGGCTGACTTACGCCGGCAACAGAACTCTTTCCGCAATGGACATCGGCGCGGCATCAACCGCACACACCCACGACATCACATTCTCCGGCGATGCCACAGGTTCGGCGACGATTCCCGGAGATATTACGCTTACGCTCTCAAACACCGGCGTCTCTGCGGGGACATACGGCAATGTCGGCGCGAACATTGCGAGCATCAATGTGGACGGCAAAGGGCGCATTACATCCGCCGCGAATAGGGCGCTCACTGCGAGCGATGTCGGCGCGGCTTCGACGGCGCATACCCACACAATTACTTTCGCGGGCGACCTCACTGGCTCGGGCAGTGTCACCGGCACCGTGACGGCAAACCTCTCGAACACCGGCGTCTCTGCGGGGACTTACGGAAACACCGGCGCGAATGTCGCGAGCATCACTGTGGACAGCAAGGGCCGCCTTTCAGGTGCAACTAATAGGACGCTCTCGGCGGGCGATGTCGGCGCTTCGCCGGCGGGGCACCAGCACTATCATTCGGAAATTCTCGGCGTTGGCCCAGACGACCACCATGCACGTAAGCACCATATCACAAGCACTTCCGACCACTACGCCAGCCCTTGGAGGCTTTTCTACTCTGACGCCGCAGGCGACATCAAAGAGCTGACTCTCGGCCCATCGGGGCAAGTTCTTACATCCAACGGGCCGAATGCTATACCAACATGGGGAGAGGGTGGCGGCGCGGGAGGCAATTTATGGAGAGATGCTACCAACTACATCTATCCAAACAACAGCGAGACAGGCGGAGATATCGGCACAAATCTGCGCGTAGCAGACACGCGGAGTCAAACATACGGCTACTATGCCAGCATGACCGGAACATACGGAGGTTTTTTTACTACTTCGGGTGCTGGCTCCTACGGTGTTCGTGCGCAAGGTGTCACTTACGGCATCTACGCCGTAGGTGCAACAGCCGGATATTTCGACGGCAACGCGACAATTACTGGGGATTTGCAGGTCGGCAACGGAACTACGACGGGCAAGATCAACTGCTATGAAATCGACCCGGCATACAAGATTGGCGATGATTTTTACTCTGTTTACGGTGGAGAAAATATCGGCCACCGCGTCGATTTAGTTGCAACGGGCAAACTCTCCGACGGCGAGGCTGTCATCGACCTTACTCAACAGAAAGAAGGCACGGACTTGTGGCTGTTCTCGAAGGTAGTTGACATTTCGACCGCCATGGTAATAGTGACGCCCAACGGGCCGGCGAACCTTTATGCATACATGGAAGGCTCAAAGCTATATGTGAAGATGCTTTCGGGCGAAAACGACGTTCCGTTCACTTATCGCATCAGCGCGACGCGTCTCGACAAGGCGCATCAGCCGGTGCATGTTATGAACAGATGGCGCGACGATGAAGACCCGCTGGGCTACATCGAGATAGACGCCGCCGGCAACGCACATAACCGTTACATTTGGGACTTTGAGGAGGACAATCCGGAGGTGGATCATGAGGAATAAGACATTATTGAT
>Ga0129302_1001620_pt1 | contig 16670 bp, 16 predicted proteins | sample BlaSprsedimmetaG_FD_94476 | JGI IMG/M metagenome (GOLD analysis project Ga0129302, IMG submission 94476) | Hot spring sediment bacterial and archeal communities from California, USA to study Microbial Dark Matter (Phase II) - Blank Spring... | ecosystem: Environmental > Aquatic > Thermal springs... | reverse complement strand
ATTGGAGATTCTGTTTCATTGGATCGTGGGGAGAGATATACGGCGAGAACAGGGCGGCAAAAATGACCAGGAGAAACATACTCAGTCCGATCAGTCCCGCCTTGTCCCGCCACAGGAGTCTTCCGACGTATTTTACCTTGCTTAGAAGTCCCCTGTCGGCCTCCTCGTCCACCAGAAGGCCGGTGGAGAGCTTCGGTGCGGTATTTTTATCTTTGTCTTCCATCATTTGTAACGTATCCTCGGGTCAACCAACACGTAGATGAGGTCGGTCAAAAGGTGAAGCGCGATCACCACGAAACTAGTGAAAAAAGCGGTGGCTTGGACCAGAAAGAAATCCCTGGTTCCCACTGCTTCGGCCAATAAATTGCCCAGACCGGGCCAGGCGAAAATAGTCTCTATATATATTGAACCGCTGAGCAGGTAGCTGAACTGCACGCCGATTATACTTATCAGCGGGATCGCTGCGTTTTTAAGGATGTACTTCGTGTATATTCTGTATTTCGACAGGCCTTTGCTCCGTGCCGTAGTCACGTAATCCTCGTTGAGGACCTCCATGACCGCGGAACGGGTGAAGCGGGCGAGCTGCCCGGCGGTGAAAAGGCTCAACGCGAAGGCCGGTAATATGATCGACTTGTCCGGCAGATGCAGTCCTAAAAAAACAAAGGTGTTCCTTCCATAGGTGGGAAACCACCCCAGGTTGAGGGCAAAGACCAAAATCAGTATCAGCCCGAGCCAAAAGGTGGGGATGGTCTGTCCCAGTAGCCCAAGCCCGCGGGCCATCGAGTCCATGAGGCTGTTCGGATTGGAGCCTCCGAGAATACCGATAGTGACTCCCATGAATACGGCCATCAGCAGGGCCACCGACGCCAGCTCGATGGTGGCGGGAATACGCTGCATCACCAGCTCCATCGCCGGCTGTCGGTACCTGAAGGAGCTCCCGAAGTCCCCCTTCAGGGCGCCGCTGATAAAGTCGCCGAATTGAACCAGGAGCGGGCGGTTGAAGCCCAGCTCCTGGCGTAGGTTTTCTATCTCTTCGGGGGAGGCCTGCCGGGATACCATCAGGCTCACCGGATCACCGGTGAGGTGTAGGAGTATAAATACTATAAACAGCACTCCAAATAGGAGCGCGATCGAGTAAGCCAGCCGTGATAACAGGTATTTCGTCATTCCTTCCCCCTTTATACCATTTTTCTCATGCAGCTCCGCGGTACTAAAAAAATGAAAACAGCCGGGTACGGCTCTTTTCATATTAGGGCCCCGAAAAGGAGCCTATTCGATGTATGTGCCCTTGAGGTAGATCTGCTCGGAGACCCGTGGCTTGTAGTCTTTTACTCTGTTCTGAGTAGCCTCGAAGGCGAGCTCCTGGTAGAGGTATACAAAGGGCGGGTCCTCTTTCATGTAACGGAGGATTTCGCGGTACACTTCCGCTCTCTCTTCTTGATCCGGAGTCAGCTGAATCTCTTCTACCAGATCCACCAGCCGTTGGTCGAACCAGGCGGCGTAGCTGGCGTCCATGCCTCCTACCGAACCTACCAGTCGAGGAAAAGCCTCTCCGGTGCTGGAGGACCAGCTGTCTCCGAAAAGCGGCGGCAGCTCACGGTTGGCTTGGAGGTTCCAGTATTTGCCGGATTCCATAAACTCCAGGTCCACTTTCACACCGATCTCTTCCCAGTAACCAGCTACGGCCTGCAGGACCTCTTCGAAGTTGGTGTAGGTGTCCGACGGCCCGGCCATGCCGACCTCGAATCCGTCGGAATAACCGGCTTCGGCCAGGAGTTCCCGGGCCTTCTCGGGGTCGTAGGGGTAGGGCTCGACGGAGGGATCGTAGCCGAGGTTTCCGGGTACTACGAAGCCCGCGACCCGTTCGGCTTTGCCGTTGAATATATTGTCGATGATCGCCTGGTAGTCTATCGCGTAACTAAGGGCTTGGCGGACCTTCTGCTCCTCGATGGGGGTGCCTTTTCCGGTGGAGATGTTGTTGAAGGTGATGTAGTAGACCCGGTCCTTGGGGTAGGAGATGAGGTTCAAATTGTCGTCTTTCGCCACGATATCCGCCTGTTCAGGAGCCAATCCGCTGACGATATCTATGTCGTCGTTGCGCAGCGCCGAGAGACGGGTGGAAGACTCGGGAATGGGCCGGTAGATGAGACGGTCCACCTTGGGATAGCCCTCCTGCCAGTAGTTGGGGTTCGCTTCCATTTCGATTCGGTCGGCCTTGCGCCATTCGACCACCTGAAAGGGACCGGTACCCACTGGATGCTCCAGGTAGCCCTCTTCGCCGACCTCTTCGTGGTACTCTTTGGACAGGATTCCCCAGTGCTCGTTGATCTGCAGCAGCAGCATTGAGTTGGGCTGTTCGAGATGAAACTTCACGGTGTAGTCGTCGATCTTCTCCACTTCCTGTACTGCCAGAAAGTCCTCTCGGTAGGTGATGCTGCTGCCCTGACCACGCTTCCAGGTGAAGACCACATCGTCGGCGTCGAAGGTGTCACCGTTGTGAAAGGTCACCCCTTCGCGCAGTTCGAAGGTGTATTCGGTCCCGTCTTCGGAGACCGTCCAGCTCTCGGCAAGGGCCGGTACCAGCTCGCCCTCGTCGTTGAGCCAGACCAGGGAGTCGAACACGCTCCAAGCTACGTTGGACGCTATTCTCGAATCACCGGTGGCCGGCTCGATGGTGTTAGGGCTGCCGTTGATGGCCACTCGCAGAACATCCTCCGTGGGGCCCTCTTCCTGAGCTCCGGCAGCGTAGAGCGTTCCACTGAGAACGATAAAAGCCGCCAGAACAATGGTGAGCACGATTCCTCTCTTCTTGTTCATTGCTCTTCCTCCTTTCTGATTTCTAACGTAATGAAATAGTTGCCGCCGTCGAAATGATTAAAATTTCTCTGCCGACGACATGCAGTAAAAAATGTACCCGAGTATGTTTATAACACTAAGTACTTACATAGTATCTCACGGCGCGATAGAAAATGTCAATTGAAATTATATCTTTATTTTATAGTAAATTAGCTTGTAGTTTCATTTAGTGATAGTAAGTGTAGACAATAACAACAGAATGTATTCAACCCAGTTTGAGAAACGGCCCAAAAAAGCGCCCCCGGAGCGCTTTGGCACGGGGGCGCGTGAAAAAAATATTATACCAGTCTATTTTTTGGCGCCGAACCAGTTGACCGGTTCGTTGGCGTGGTTCTGGTAGATATGCTTGACCTCGGTGTACTCTTCGAGCCCCGGTTTGCCCAGCTCACGACCCAGGCCGGACTGTTTGTATCCTCCCCAGGGAGCCTGTACGAAGTAGATGTTGAAGTCGTTGATCCAGACGGTACCAGCCCGCAGCGCCGCGGCGACCCTTTCGGCTCGATCCTGGTCCTTGGTCCAGAGACCGGCGGAGAGGCCGTAGATGGTGTCGTTGGCCCAGCGCACCGCCTCCTCTTCGCCGTCGAAGGATTCGATGGTGATCACCGGTCCGAAGATCTCTTCCTTGGCCAGTCTCATGTTGTTGTTTACGCCGGTGATCAGGGTGGGCATGAAGTAGTAGCCGCCTTGGTGAGGCGGGTTCCGTGGTCTCTCGCCGCCGAGAACGATCCGTGCACCCTCCTCTTTAGCTACGGCCATGTACTTCTCGACCTTGGCTCGGTGCTCTTCGGAGATCAGGGGACCCATTTCAGTTTCGGGGTCGAAGGCGTCGCCCAGTTTTATATTTGAAATGCGCTCTTTCAGCGCAGCTACGAATTTGTCGTGGATGGATGATTCGACCAGGATTCGGGATCCCGCCGAACAGATCTGTCCCGCATGAAAAAACACACCGTTGAGAGCGAAATCCACCGCCGTGTCGAAGTCGGCGTCACCGAAGACGATGTTCGGATTTTTGCCGCCGAGCTCGAGGGCTACCTTCTTGACCGTATCCGAGGCTGCCTTGAGGATCTTCTTTCCGGTGACGATACCGCCGGTAAAGGAGACCAGGTCTACTCCGGGGTTGACCGTCATTTCGGTACCCACGGTGGCGCCGGCGCCCAGGACGAGGTTGATCACCCCCTGGGGGAAGCCGACTTCCTCGGCCAATTCGGTGATACGAATCGTAGTGAAAGGTGTTATTTCGCTCGGTTTCATTACTATAGTGCATCCTGCCGCCAGGGCCGGAGCGATTTTCCATGAAGCCTGCAGAAGGGGGTAGTTCCAGGGTGATATCTGGGCGGCCACTCCCACCGGTTCGCGAACCAGTCGGCTGGTGGTGTTGGGCACCGGAGACTCGATGATCTCTCCGCCCTCCTTGTCGGCCAGCTGTCCAAAGTAGCGGAAGATCCCGGCGATGTCGTCCATGTCCCAGCGGCTCTCCTCCACCGTCTTGCCGGTGTCCAGGCTCTCCAGCCGGGCCAGTTCTTCGCGGTTCTCCTCCACTTTGTCGGCCAGCTTTTCTACCAATCTGCCCCTTTCCGCAGCGGGAGTCTTGGGCCAGGAGCCCTGATCGAAGGCTCGTCGGGCGGCTTGAACCGCCAACTTCACGTCTTCTTCGTTGCCTTCGGTCACCTTGGTGATGACTTCTCCCGTACAGGGATAGACGATCTCCCGACTCCGTCCGGATATCGAATCTACCCATTTTCCGTCGATATACATTTTTGTTTTTCCGTTGTAGCTGAGATTATTTACATTACCTGCCATACGCATGTTCCTCCATAGTCATCAGGATACATAAAAATTCTGGTGATGCTCTCTTTTACCACTACCATAGAGAGCCTCCTGAAACGGTGATGTCCTGGCCGTTGATCCCGTAGGCTTCGTCGCGGCAAAGATATGCGGCGAGAGCTCCGATCTCTTTGGGCTGGATGAGTCGCTTCTGCGGGTTGTTGGACGCTTCCTGGGCGATAAGTTCATCACCCTTCATGTGCATCTGCTTCTCGGCGATATCGCTGATCCATTCTCGGCCGAAGGTGGTCTCCACCCATCCCGGGCATATGGCGTTGGCGGTGACTCCGTGTTCGGCGCCTTCCAGCGACATGGCTCGAGTCATTCCCAGTACGGCGGCTTTTGACGCGCAGTAGGCCGGAGACATGGGCGCACCGACGTTGCCGGCGGTTGATGATATGGTGATGATCCGTCCCCATTTGCGCTCGATCATACCGGGTAGGGCGAGTTTACTCATGCGGAAAGGTCCGTTGGCGTTGACGTCCATGACCTTGAGCCACAGTCCTTCTGGGTGATCAACGATACCGTGTTCGGCGGTGATTCCAGCGGCGTTGGCCAGGATGTCTACCTTGCCGAAGGCTTTGATTGTCTCATTGTAGAAATTCTCGCAGGATTCGGTGCTGGTCACGTCCAGCTCGACCGCCAGGGCCTTGACTCCGAAGGCCTCCAGCTCGCCTTTGGTCCGCTCCATCTCTTCCATACCGGGCATATTCACCAGTTCGCCGTCGGCTTTGGTCTCTTTTTTGTTCGACAGTAGCGAACCGATGGCCACGCTGGCTCCCGCTTTGGCGAATTCGAGCGCCATGGCTCGACCCATTCCTGACGCACCGCCGGTGACCATCGCCACTCGTCCCTCAAGATAACGATCACTCATAATGATCCTCCTAAAACGTGTGTGTAAATCTTTATATGTATAAACTATACATTTGCTATTTTTACATATGTCTTGCACATATCTTAGATATATAAGCAAGCGAAAAAAAGTGTAGCACATGTTAAAAAAAGTGTAAATACTTGTATTTCTTTAATATAGACTGTCTCTAATCTGAGATTAGCGGACGAATTACAGCAAGTTCAATTATATATACAATAAATATTTTCAATTCTAATATTTATACTTGAACTATTATGTATATTTGGTTATACTACATCTATCGCAAAAAAAGGCTACCAAGACTCGATTTTGATATTTATTTGAGGAGGAGCGAATTAATATGAAAAGAAATTCCAAAGTTATTTTTATGGCCGTGATTTTCGGGCTGCTTTTCACCGGTTTCATCATAGCCGGCGGGCAGCAAGAAGCCGAGAGTTCTAAAGGTGTGGAGGACGTCGATATGACGGTGGACTTCGCCGAGGTACAGTGGAGCGATATCGCATCGACCACCGCGGCGACTCGAATTGTGCTCGAAGCCATGGGTTACGAGACGACCAGCAAGATCGTGGCGGTACCGATCGCCTTTCAGTCCTTGAGCGCAGGGGACATCGATGTGTTTCTCGGCGACTGGGAACCGTCGATGAGCGCTATCACCACTCCGCTTTATGAGGCCGGAGAGATAATCGATTACAAAATTAATCTGACTGGAGCAAAATATACCCTGGCGGTACCCAAGTACGTAGCCGACGGCGGCGTTACCAGTTTCAAAGACATCGCCGAGTACGGTGAAGAGCTCGACTACAAGATCTACGGGATCGAGCCCGGCAACGACGGCAACCAGCTGATCCAGCAGATGATCGACGAGGACGCCTTCGGACTGGGTGATTTTGAGCTAATCGAGTCCAGTGAGGCGGGGATGTTGGCCCAGGTAAGGGCAATGAAACCTAAAGAAGAGTGGCTGGTATTTCTGGGATGGGCTCCCCACCCGATGAATACCATACACGATTTGGTGTATCTCGACGATGGCGACGACTATTTTGGACCTGACTACGGCGCGGCGACGGTGCACACCGCAACTCGTGTTGGTTACGCCGAAGAGAACCCGAACCTCGGCAGATTTTTCAAAAACCTAGAGTTCAGCCTCGACATGGAGGGTGAGATTATGAAAGATATCGCCGATGGTATAGACGCGTGGAACGCTGCCGAGAAGTGGCTCAAAGCGAACCCGGAGATCCTCGGCGACTGGCTCGACGGGGTGAAGGCGGTCAACGGTGAAGACGCCCTCCCGGTGGTGCGCGAGAATCTGGGAATATAATCCACAAGTAGTACATGTGAAAAATTAGGTCGTGGAGAATTACTTCTTCACGGCCTTTTTTTTTGCTCCTTTTTCCCTTTATAATTGAAACATGATTGAACGGTTGATGGAATACAGTTTCATGGGTAATTCTTTGTTGGTGTACGCCAGATCGCTGCTGATTCTGGTGCTTGGCGTGTTAGTGGTAATAGTTCTCCACACGGTAATCGGTCGGCGGCTCAGAGCGAAGAGCGAGGCCGAACCTGAGCATGGACGGTGGTGGGCTGGTTCGGTGGTGTATCGAAGGATCGTCGTCCCGCTGCTCTATATCGGTGTCGTCTGGGCTGCCCTTTTGGGGCTGGCGTTCTCCGATAACGTTGATCGCCTGCTCCGCGGCTTGGTGGCCGCCTTGATCGCGGTTTTTGCGGTACGGACGGTGAGCTTTCTGATGGAGACGAGTCTCAGAAAATACACTCAGAAGACGGGTCGTGTGGAGGATGAGAAGAGGGCGAAGCCGCTGATCTCCCTTTTCACCTTTCTCCTCTGGACGGTTGCAGCCATTTTTCTATTGGACAACCTCGGTTTCAATATATCGACCCTGGTCGCTGGTCTGGGGGTTTCTGGTATCGCCGTGGCTATTGCGGCGCAGGGGATCCTGGGCGACCTGTTCAACTATTTTGTAATCTTTTTCGACCGTCCCTTTGAGCTCGGTGATTTCGTGATCTTCGACGACAAACTGGGGACCATTGAAAAAATCGGCATCAAGACCACCCGAATCAGAGCCCTCTCGGGAGAGCAGCTGGTGGTCTCCAATTCCACGCTGGTCAACAGCCGGCTGCACAACTACAAGCGGATGGAGCGGCGCCGGGTGGTCTTTCGCATTGGGGTCACCTATCAGACACCGGTAGAAAAGATCAAAGAGATTCCTCAGCTGATCAAGAGAATCATCGAGGAACGGGAGTCGACCCAGTTCGACCGTTCCCATTTTCAGGGCTACGGTGATTTTGCCCTTATTTTCGAGACGGTCTACTACGTCCTGTCCCCCGATTACGCTCTCTACATGGACATCCAGCAGGAGATCAACCTCAGACTTTATACGGAGTTCGAGAATAGGGGGATTGAGTTCGCCTATCCGAGTCAGACCCTGTTTATCCAAACCCAGGGGAAGGACGAAGGGGTTCACCGTATCGGATTTTCGCGGGACAACGGAGAGGCTTGAGTTGGTAGATGTTTGAACCAGTTGGAGAGAGCGCCCGGATCGAAAAGGGGAGCTTCACCCGTATCTTGGTCTTCGGCGATCTCCATGGGGACCTGGAGGCCTTGAAGCGGGGGCTTAGCCAAAGGTCGAGTCAGGATCTGCTGATTTTTCTCGGCGACTACGCCGACCGTGGCCCCCAGGGAGTGGAGGTCATCGAAGGATTGCTGGACCTGCAGCAGCGTATACCGGAGAAGCTCATCCTGTTGATGGGCAACCACGAAGACTACGACAGTGAGGGACGGCCCTCTTTCATGCCCTGTACTCTCATCGATGAGGCGGAGAGCAAGCGGGGCGGGTGGTTTAGCTTTTTTCCCGTGTTTCGTCGTTTTCAGGAGTCTCTGTACCTCTCCGCCCTTCTGCCCGGAGGCGCTCTTTTTGTTCACGGTGGCATCGGGTCGGAGATCGGAAACCTCGAGATGCTCAGCGAGCCCGATGCGGCATTACGCACGCAACTTCTCTGGGGTGATCCAGCTGATGGGGAAGGCGAAAGCCCCAGCCCCCGGGGTGCGGGGCGACTGTTCGGACCTGATATCAGCCAGACGGTGCTGGGCGCCTTGGGAATGCGGTACCTCATCCGGAGTCACGAGCCGCGGAAGGCCTATGCCGGACCGATGGTCGAACATCAGGGCCGGGTGGTGACCACCAGCAGCACCAGAGTCTACGGGGGGCGGGCCTTTGTCTTGGTTCTAGAAGCGCAGCAGCTGTGTGACGGGACCGTGGATTGGCAGGCATCAACGGCCTTTCTCGACTAGCCCCCCTCCTCCGATCCGTCCGGGTTATTCCAAGAAACTAATGCCCGATCCCGTGAACCATGGTGATCAGATGATCTACGGAACGGAATATCTCCCGGAGGTACTCCTCCACCGCCTTGACGCTGCCGGGGAGGGTGTAGACGATTGTCGATCCGACCATGGCGCAGATGCTGCGGGAGATCAAGGCGTTGGGCTTGTTCTCTCCGTACTTGAGCCTGATATGGTCCATGATTCCTGGGATCAGTTTGTCCGCCATCGCCCGCACCACATCGACGGTGATATCCCGGGGGCCGACTCCGGTACCTCCGGTGGTGATGATGATATCGGCACCCCTTTCTTGTGCCTTGCCCAAAGCCCCGCGTAGAGCCTCGGCCTCGTCCGGCACTACCTGAATCTCAGATTCCATATGCCAACGTTTTGTTCCGAAATGAGCTCGACAGAGCTCCTCGGCCCGCGGCCCGGAGCGGTCTTGGTACTCTCCGGCGGCGGCCCGGTCGCTGGCGGTGATGATTTCGATTCGAAAGGGGTAGGGGATGTACTCCATCTCCTGGCCTTTTTGGAGCTCGCCGCCGCGGATGACCCGGGCGAAGAGCCCCTCCTGGGGCATGACGCACTTGCCCACTTCGCGGAAAATAGCGCAGTCGTCACCGTGGCAGGTCTTGCCGATCTGGGTGATCTCCATCTCCACCTCGCCGATACGAAAACGGTCGAGGATTCCCACCTCGTTGAGATCGATCCCTTCCACGGTGATGTTCTCACCGAATTCACCCGGACCGATCCGGCGTTTCATCTGCTCTTCGAATCGAGATATACTGGGTCGACCCAACAGGCTGATCTGCCGGTGCCATCGCCCGGAATGGGCGTCCGCGGGTATGCCGCTCAGATCGACCTCAACCCGGTCGATCGGATTTTTGACCACTCCCTTGCGTTCAGAGATATTGAGTGATCCGATGCGTATATTCATGACAGTGCTTCCTTTGTTTTGTTCAGTAGGTGAACATTTTCAATGCGCATCTCCTGGTCGACGGCCTTGCACATATCGTAGACGGTCAGCAGGGCCACCTGTACGGCGGTGAGCGCCTCCATCTCTACCCCGGTAGGACCGGTGCAGCGTGCTTCGGCGGTGACCTCCACCCCCTCCTCATCGAGCTCGGCCACTACATCGATACCGGTGAGCGGCAGGGGGTGGCAGAGGGGGATCAACAGGTGCGTCTGCTTGGCCCCCTGGATCCCGGCGATCTCGGCCACGGTGAGTACGTCGCCCTTTTTTATCAAGTTCTCTCGGACCAGTCGTACCGTCTCGGGTTGTAAGTGGATACGTCCGGCGGCTTTTGCACGGCGTCGCAGCGGCTCCTTATGCCCCACCTCGACCATCCGTGCCTTGCCCGAGTGGTCGGTATGGGAGAGTTCGGCTCTCTTCTCCTGTCCCATGGAGCTCAACCTCCTAGTTTGTAAAAAGTATTGTTGTTGCTGATAAGACCCTGGGCCGGTTTGTGCTTAACCGCCTTGAGAAAGGCTTCCCGGGGACCGAATCGGCGGATCGAGTAGCCGTTGTCGCTGAAGAGACAGGGGTAGACCACCCCTTCGCTGGAGAGACGGAGCCGATTGCAGCGGGCGCAATTGCCCCCCTCTCCGCCTTCGACGATGGAAAACTCCCCGGCCTGCAGGTTCATCTGCTGGATGAAACGGGCTTGAAAACCGTTCTCTTTGGCGAATTCCGCCACCTGTAGAGCCTGGCTCCGGTCTCCGTTCGGTGGAATCACGGCGTTCAGCTTGATGGGAAAAAGGCCTGCCCGTCGGGCCGCTTTGATCCCCTCGAGTACCTCGTTGAGATCGCCCCGGCGGGTTATTCGGCGATACTCTTCGGGATCCATGGTGTCGAGGCTGATATTGACCCGATCCAGTCCGGCTCTCTTCAGTTTTTCGGCGTACCGCGTCAGTAGGACCCCGTTGGTGGTCATGGCCAGATCCTTGATACCGTCTATGGCGGAGAGCATCTTTACCAGCTCTACGATCCCCTTTCGCACCAGGGGCTCTCCCCCGGTGAGGCGAACCTTGTGCACGCCCAGGTCGACGGCGACCCGAACCGCTTCGGCGATCTCTTCGAGGCTCAGCACCCGAGAGTGGGGAATGTAGGGCACCCCCTCTTCGGGCATGCAGTAGACGCAGCGCAGGTTGCAGCGATCGGTCACCGAGACCCGCAGATAGTTGATCGGTCTATGAAAAGAGTCGTACATCGACTTGAGCCCCCTTTTTCAACTCCGCCTGTCCTTGGGCGATCGGGGCTACACCGTCGGCCTCGGCGATAGCTGCAAAATGGCCCGAACCGTGGTACTGCACCGGCATCACCGTTCCGTCCTTCTCGAAGCGTACCGGAAACCACTCAATTCTTCGCGTCTTTTTTCGAATGAAATCCGTGGCCATCGCTGCTTTGATGATGGGCGGTTGAAAGTCAGCGCCCATGAGTCGATAGAGGTAGGGTTTGACCAGGAGCTCGAAGATGACAAAACAGGAGACCGGGTTGCCCGGCAGTCCGAAGAGGTCTCCCCGTTCGGAAACGGCGAAAGTCGTCGGCTTACCCGGCTTGACCGCCACCCGGGAGTAGAGTATCTGATAGCCGCAGGCGGCCATGGCTTCGGGGGCGAAGTCGAAGTCGCCCATGGACACTCCCCCGCTCATCAGTACCAGGTCGTTCTCCTCTTGGGCTCGAGCGATCAGTCGAGTCAGCTCATCCCGGTCGTCCCGAGCGATACCGTAGTAGTTGGCTTCAATTCCCATGTCCCTCAGCTGAGCGCTGAGCTGGGGGGCGTTGGCGTTTCTGATCTGGTGGGCCAGCGGTTGCCGGTCCGCTTCGACCACCTCGTCTCCGGTGGATAGGATTCCTACTCTCGGCAAACTCCGCACCGGGACCTCGGCGACCCCCACCGAGGCCAGGACCGCGCTGTGCCGGGGTCCTAGAATGGTACCGCCGCTGAAGATCAAGCTTCCCTGGGCCAGATCCTCGCCTCGGAAGCTTATATTTCTGCTGCTCCGTTCTTTGTCGCTGCCGGTGAAAATCACCCGGCCCTGCTCGTCTAGGCGGGTCGACTCGACCATCACCACCATCTGAGCTCCTTTCGGGAGTACCGCCCCGGTCATGACTTTGACGCAAGTTCCGGGGGCGACGGAGTAGCGGGGTTTTTCTCCGGCAGAGATCGTACCGATGAGCTCCAGGGGATCGTCGAGGTCGTCCGTACGACAGGCGTAGCCGTCCACCGCTACCCTGTCGAAGGGTGGGATGGGTCTGTCGGCCCGTATATCTTGGGATAGAACGCGACCGTGCAGGGTGTCGAGACGGCAGAATTCGCTTCTCCGCACCTTTCCGTGACGGGCGTCGGCCCGTTCGAGGGTCCTAGCGATAACTTCGTAAAAATCTTGCAAACCGAGACGCTCCTTTCCAAACACGGGAGGCGGTGTCCTTTCGTCCACAACCCAGCGGATTTGCCCCATAGCCGGAGTACGTGGCGCTCAGGCCTTAGGAAACAAATCTCAGAGCTATTTGTGCTTGATGCTATTTTTGATTCAAAACTTCGCTCAACTCTGATAAGTGCGAAATTTGAAAGTCTATATACTGCCGGTACTCTTCCGGGTCCTTCTCCGTCGGATTGTACCAGCAGGTCAATAAGCCGTACCTTTTCCCTCCCATAATATCGGAGACCAGGTTGTCCCCGACGATCAAGACTTTCTCCGGGGAGTCGATTTCCAGGATACCCAATGCTTTCTCAAAAATCAACGGGTCCGGCTTTTTCGCGCCCATCTCATCGGAGATGAATATCTCGTCGAAAAAATCACCCAACTGGGTCACCCCGATCCGCTTGTGCTGGGTATCGGTGAAGCCGTTGGTGATAATAGCCTTCTTCAGCTCTTTGTGCTCGTGAATCCATTGCAGGATCTCTCGGGCTCCCTCTTCCAAATCTCCCGCCTGAGCGAAGAATTCCAGGTAGCTTTCGCTCAAGCGAGACGCGGTGACCCCGGTCTCGAAACCCAGCCGGTCCAGGAGTTTCTCGAAACGCTGGATTCGGAGCTCGGCGGTGCTGATATCACCGGTTTCGATCATTTTCCAGAGTTTTTTGTTCTCCTCCCGGTAGATATCGAGGTACTCCGACCGGAGAGGAATCCCGAATTTCTGGAAGGCTTCTCGCAGTCCATACTCCTCGGAGGAGGAGTAGTTGATCAAAGTGTCGTCGAAGTCGAATAGTATTGCCTGAATATCGGGCATGCTCATCCTTCCCTCTTTAGTCGTCTTCGTAGAGTTCGTGGATCTCGTCCCAAGCTTCGGGCACGCCGGCTCTTAGTTTCTCCAGAAGCAGAAACTGGTCGACCAGTATTCCGATGTTCTTGCGTTTTAGCTCCTCCGTCGAGATCTCCTGAGCCAGACGTATGTTTTTCAGATCTTCTTCTCCCAGAGCGGCGATGCGGTCGATCTCCCTATGAATATCCTTCACTCGGTATCGTAGAAACCCGGTGGTGGGAATGAAAACCGGCGGCTCATAGTTTGTGTTCTCTAAATCGCGGGCGGTTCGCTCGATATCTTCATCGGTTACGAAGTGAGTACTGCGGTTGAGTTCAGCCTTTTTCTCCTCGACAAACTTGTCAAAGCTCTCCATAGCGCCTCCTAATTGTGAGCAGCTCGGGGTCCAGCATTATGACACTCCGTACAGCTGCGCACCAATAAGACTAATCCACATCGCCCCGGTGTACAAGAGGAAAATCTTGGAGATACTGCCCATAGAAGGGGCCTTGGTCTCTTGGTTGAAGCCGCGTTGGTGCATTTTTCGGTACTCCAGACCGGCGGCTATCGCCGCCAACACCAGGGGGATGAGGCTCAAGCGCGGAAAAACTCCATGGAATGACAGAAGCAGAGCCGAGACGAAGCCCAAGAAACCCAGAAGGTAGATCAGCAGCTCCGCTCTCTTCTTACCCAGCACAATGGACAGTGTCTTCCGTCCCGCCGCGGCGTCGCCGAGAATATCGCAGGTGTTGTTTACCGTGAGGATGGAGGCGATCAGAAAAAAGGAGGGGCCGCTGGCGGCGATGGTCTCCAAATCTACCGGACTCGGTCCGTATCGATGCCCGGATACTACATAATAGGTGATTAAAAAGAGTACCGTCCCCAGGAAACCGCCGGCAAAAAGCTCCCCGAATGGGCTGCGGGAGATGGGATAGGGACCGGCGGTGTAGAAATAGCCGACCCCCATGCAGACAGCGCCAAAGAAAGCTACGTAGAGACTGGTGAGCAGCGATACTACCGCTCCGAAGACCACGGCCCCGAAGAAAAGCCCCGCCCCGATGAGAAAGGCCACGTAGGGGGGGACGTTTTCGTAGACCAGTACCTTCTCCTCCTCCCGCTGGTAATCCTGGTGGTCCACCCCCTTCCAGTAGTCGAAAAAGATATTGAATGCGGTGGTCCCCATATCCACAAAGAGCACCGCGGCGAACATCAGCGGGAGGATTCCCAGATCGACCTCCCCGTTGCGGTAGAAGCCGTAGAGGACGGCGATGCTGAAGGTGGATACCGAGACTATCTTCGTTTTGATTTCGACGATTCTAAAAAAACTGCGCAGTTTCATCGACCAAGAGCTTACTCAAATGCCGCAGAAAAATCCAGTGGATGGAAATATCCTCTAATCGATTGCCGCCGGCTGTTGGCAATGCTCGGGCTCTGTCGTAGAATAAAGCTCTATGCAGCGCCCCAAGAGGAGGAATTTCGTGAACAACCGAGCATTGGTATTTGTCAAACCCCACGCTATTACCGCTGAGTTTATCAGTTTTGTTGAGAGCTTTTTGTCGGAAAAAGGTATCAGCCTGTCGGAGCCCCGGAGAATCGACGCGGCGGAGATAAAGAAAATGGAGATTGTAGACCGCCACTACTTCGCCATCGCCCAGAGTGCCGTTTTTACCCCGCCCAAGGATTATAGTCTGGGGGAAGGTGCCAAACGGTTCTTCGCCGAGGCCTTCGGAACATCCTGGGACGAGGCGGTGGCCGCCGGAGAGGTGTTAAACAGCGCGGAAGCCCAGAAGAGACTGGGAAAGATCAGCGGCATCGAGCTGAATGAAATATGGCAGAGGGCCCCGCAGAGCAAGCTGGCCCCGGGGCTCTACGCGGCTCGGTTTGAAGAAGCCGGGTTTTACTGCATCAACGGTTTTTATCCCGCCCAGAGGGAGGTCTTCACCGCCCCAGGGGCGGAAGTACAGCTCTACGAGGCGGAGTTTTCCCCGCGGGACCTATCCTGGCAGGAGTTTCGGCAGGAGCTCATCGGCGCCACGGACCCGGAAAAAGCCGCCGTCGGATCGCTTCGCCGGCGCTTGTTGGAGAGTTTCGGTGCTTTCGGGCTGAGCTCCAAACCCAATGTGAGTATAAACGGCATCCACGCCTCCGCCGGACCGCTGGAGGGGCTGCGGGAGAGGAGTGTGTGGTTGGATATCGATGTATTTGACGACCCCTTTGTCAAAAGTCTGCTGGATGGGGGAATGGATGAGGCGGGACTGCGGAAGCTGCTGGAGAACCCGACCATCACCACCGGTTCGGAGACGGGGCCGGCATTCGACCTCACCGAAGATACGGACAGTCAGGAGGCGGCGGAGAAACTGCTGCGCTGGTGGGGTATGAAAAACTAAGGACGAAGCAAAGATGAAGTCGGCTTCAAAAGAGAGATCTTTCCCCCCCAGTTTGAGCTTACGGGAGATCCGCCGAGGACGGAAGATCTTCCAACGCTATATCAGTCTCAACGGCGTCTCCATCGCCTTTTTGACCGTGGCCTTGAGTAATGTTGATTGTTGATTTTAACATTGTGAAGGTTTAGGCTCCGTGGTACTCTTTGCAGGGAGGTAAAAATTGTGTTTGGCCCATCCTTTCTTTGGGGAGTGATCGGACTCCTGTTGATTGCTTCGGAAATGCTGATTCCCGGCTTCACCATCTTCTTTTTCGGCCTTGGTGCCTGGATCACGGCGCTGGTCGCCTTGGTTTTTCCACCCCTAGCCGGCAGTCTCGCCTGGCAGATTGTACTCTGGGCGGCAGGCTCGATTTTCTCTTTTGCCTTTTTGAGAAAGCATTTCCGACGGTGGTTTCGGGGGACTCTTCTTGACCGTATGCCCAAAAATAACGTCGGTGAGAGGGCGGTGGTGCTGGAGGCGATCTCCCCCGAAAAGGCGGGAAGGGTCCGTTACCGGGGCACCAGTTGGAAGGCGGTCAGCCTGACCGAATCCTTTGAAACTGGTGAGGAGGTTTCGATCATTGAGGAGGACGGGATCACCCTCACGGTGACCGCCCCTTTTGATACGGAGATAATATAGGAGGACTTATGAATGTCGTAGTAGCGTATATTCTGGCCGCTCTGGTGGTGGTGATTTTTTTCAAGCTCATCAGAATAGTGCCGGAACAAGAGGCGTATGTTATCGAGATGTTTGGAAAATATCAGACCACCCTTGGTTCGGGTCTGCATTTAATTGTACCCATTATTCAACGGGTAGCCTATAAACACGTACTCAAGGAAGAGGTTATAGATGTGGCCCCGCAGGTCTGCATCACCAGTGACAATGTTCAGGTGACGGTGGATGGCCTGCTCTACCTGCGGGTGATGGATCCGGTCAAGGCGAGTTACGGTATCGACGACTACCGCTACGCCACGGCCCAGCTGGCAAAGACCACCATGCGCTCGGAGATCGGCAAGCTGGAGCTGGACCGTACCTTCAGCGAACGAGATGAGATCAACGACGCCATCGTGAAGTCTTTGGACGAAGCCTCGGACCCCTGGGGTATCAAGGTGACCCGTT
>Ga0129302_1001619_pt1 | contig 16683 bp, 12 predicted proteins | sample BlaSprsedimmetaG_FD_94476 | JGI IMG/M metagenome (GOLD analysis project Ga0129302, IMG submission 94476) | Hot spring sediment bacterial and archeal communities from California, USA to study Microbial Dark Matter (Phase II) - Blank Spring... | ecosystem: Environmental > Aquatic > Thermal springs... | reverse complement strand
TTACGACGTGTGGCACGAGACGGAGGAGCCGGTCAGCGTCGAGGCGTTGCTGGCCACGTTGGCGGCCAACGCCGACCTGGCCCAGGAATCGTTGCGGCGCCTGATCCCCCGGCTGGCGGAGACGGAGCGGGCGTGCGTGTGTGGGGCGGCGCTGTCGACGGCCCTCATCACCCAGCGGGATTTGGTTCCCGATGAGACCCAGGCGCGCCTATCTCCCATCGTCGGTAAATACCTGGATTAGCGATGTTTTCTTCATGTAGTGAAGAGGTGGAAAAGAAGGAGCAGGTGATGGCACATAGCAAAACAATCACCTTCCCCGAAGGCGCCGTTCGGGTGGCGCCGATGGGTGAAGAAGACTGGATGTTTGAGTATCCGCGAATCGACTGGGACGTCATGGAGACGTTCCGCGAGGCGCTCGATTACTGGAAATCGGGTGAGTGGGATATGGCGGAGGATATGTACCGGGATTTGATCGACGAATACCCGGAGTTCATCGACGTCCATCACCACCTGTCGTTGTTGCTCGATAGAACGAGCCGAAAAGCGGAGGCCTTTCATCTCTGGCAAGCGCTCGTGGAGGCGGGCATGGGTTGTCTGCCGGCCCAATTCGAGATGGGGCGGGATCTGTTGCCCTGGGGAGTGCTTGAGAATCGGCCGTTCCTCCGGGCGTGTCACGCCCTGGGGCTCGCGTACCTGAACCGGGGAAGGATCGAGGAAGCGCTCGCAATTTTCAACGACGTCCTGGCGCTAAATCCCGGCGATAACCAGGGCGTGCGCGCTCTGCTCGTTGATTGCTGCTTTCTCCTCGATCATCCGCAAGGGGTGTTGGCGCTTTGTGAACGGTATCCCGACGATGGGATGGAGCAGTTGGTTTATGGGCGTGTGCTGGCTCTCTGCCAGTTGGGACGGGTGGAGGAGGCGCGACTGGCCCTGATGGATGCGATCAGTTTTTTGCCGTTGATTGCCAAAGAACTGCTCAAGCGTCGTCATCCCAAACCGCCGGGTTTGGATCCCAAGTACGTGACCTTTGGGGGAGCGGATCAGGCCTACTACTATTGGAACGAGCAGGGCGTTCACTGGCAGAACACGGCGGGGGCCCTGGATTTGGTCAGGGAATGCCTGGGCGAGTAGGAGGCTTGAAGCGCACAATAGCCGTGTGTTACACAGCAAAGACCTGGCTAACTGGTTTCCGGTAAGAACGCGCCGTTTACGGCTTTTGCCTCAAGGTACGATTTCGTAACTGTACGAACCGATCTCCGTCGTCACCGGAGCCAGGCCCGAGATGGTGATGATGGCCCGGTTCGTGTCGTTATCGAGGGGAATGGTCCAACTCCCTGTTTGATCTTCCTCCAGTTCCAGACGCTGTACGCTTGTCTCGGGGCCAAACAGAATCTGTTGGACGAGCCAGCGTTGGGGCAGGACGTTGGCGTGGCGGATGAAGCCGGCCGGTTCCCACCCATCTTCGTCTTGCTCAAAATCGGAGAAGTAGTCGATTTCTGGAATCGAGACGTCGTCCAGGACGAAACCGGGCCGGTTCACGGCGTCGTCGGTGATATACTCGAAGCGGATCAGGACCTCTTGCCCGGCGTAGGAGGAGATGTCGATCTGTTCCTGGATCCATTCGGCCGTGCCACCGCCGCCGCTCCGGCCGGTATACGCCCAGCCAAAGGAGTTTCCGTTGGGATTGGTGCCGGTGCCGGAGGGTGTCTTCAGGATCTCCCACGTCTTGCCGTCGTCGGCGCTGATCTCCACGTAGGCGTAGTCCCAATCCTCTTCGATGTCGTACCAGGTCCAAAATTCCAACGTGGCTTGGTCGGTGTCAGAGAGGTCGAAGGGCCGTGTGAGCATCATGTTGGAATCGTCACCCCGGTTCGACCACCAGAAGTAGCGCCCGCTGTAGGCGCTGGTGTTGACCAGGCCGATCTGGGTGGAGCCGGTAAATTGGAACGTTAGGGGAGAGCGTCCGTTTATTTCGACGTAGTCGGTGGCATGTTGGTGGACTGTGCTGCTCTCCGACACCGGGTAATCGGATTCTCCGTAGGAGAATTCGATCTTGAAACTGGGGAGATTGATTTCTTCGTATCCATAGCGGCCGTCCGCCAGAGAGAGATCGTCCAATTGGTTGGCCACGACCCAATCGGCGAATAGATCCTCGTAGGTCATATCGAGGCCCATCTCCCGGAGCACCGCCTCGACGCTAGGCAGCGAGTTTTCCCGGTGGGCGACGAGCATCTGGGTGGCGTCGGAACCGAAGCGATCGAGGAAGTAGGAGGTGAACAGGTAGCCCGCGCCGTAATTGGCCCCGGCGGCCCCCGGCCCCTCGGGCCAGGAATTCAGTTGAGTGTCGGGCCTCATCGCGAACACCCACTCGGAACCGCCAACATCGAAGCCATTGAGATACATGGCCAATTCCGAGAAGCCCTCGTTGAGCCAGGTCTCCTCGTTGCGGTCGTTGTGCCAGTGGATCATGTGCTGGAACTCGTGGGATAGCACGCCGTTGTAGAAACTGTCGTTGATGGTCACGTTGTCGATGTTGATGTAGAACATCTCCATCTCGTTGGAATCCTCGCGCACGGCCGAGACGAACTGGTCGGCGCTGGAGTAGTACCCGGCGACCGAATTGCCCAATCCTCTCGCGTGCAGGATGCTCAGGTGAGGGTCGTTATCGACGCCAGGGGCCCATTCGGAACCGAAGAATTCACGGTTCGTGACGTAGGTCTGTTCCTCGAAGAGATCGGCAGCCGCCTCCAGGTTGTCCCGGTTGAAGCGCACGCCTTCTTCGACCCACATGTAGACGTGCTCTGTTTTGTATTCCAGGATGGCGTAGACGTCGAATTGTTCGTCGGTATCGACGTTGGAGGCGTGGAACAGACGTCGTGTGCCGACCTCGTAATCGGGCGATCCCTCTGGATTGATCGTCCGGGGGGTATCGGGCGGGAGCCCCCGCAGCCGGATTGCCAGGTCGTGTAGGTCGCGGACGGGCACCACGGTCTCTTCGAGCAGCCTTTCCGTTTCGCTCCCCACGTCACCAACCGGTTCGCGGGTGATGGCCGGGGTGGGTACGGGAGTGGGTGGGGCGCTGAGTTCAAGTCCTGGATCCCCGAAGGTGATTGTGGGTTTGAGATGCCACTCCCAATCCCAATCGGACCATTGATCCCAGTTAGACCCGCCACAACAACAGCAGCAACTGGCGATGGCCAGCGCGCTGACTGCGGTAACTAACGCCGCAAGTGTTTTATTCATCTAATTTCCTCCACATTTATACGCCGACCGTTGGATTTTGGTCAAGGCGTTTGGCTTTCTGTGATACTGCTTCTCGTATGGCTTGTATCGATTGCGCCCACGCCGAGTTGGGGCTTTTCGACGTGAGTGGCGTACCCTGCGTTAGCGCACGTGCCTGGTCTGACTCAAAAGGAATGACAGCAGTTAGCTTGTGCCTGAGTGTCTTTTCGAGTGTTTGGATAGGAATGTCTTTTCCCGATTTTAACAGATTGAGTACGAGGAAAAATTTCTCTTGCCACTTGGCGAGCGCCCGCATCGTCCCCATAGTCGTTTGAATTGCTGCTGGCTCGGGCGCCAGCACCAGCCCAATGGCCGAGGCCAGGTCTAGCGTCGTAAACATCACCTCGTCCAGGATTGACGAGGTGTCTACGATGGTGATCGTGAAGCGTTGTTGTAAGATTTTGAGTATGCGATGGGCGTTAGCGGGTGTCAGGCGATGATCGGTCGGGGGGACAAAGGGCGATGCCAGCACCGATAGCCCGGATTCGTGTTGTAAGATATGGGTTTGTATGCTTGTTTCATCCATGGTCGCAGCGTCGTTTTGGATCAGGTCAGCCCAGGTGGGTTGAGGACGCAATCCAAGGTGCAATGCGGCGTGACCTGACGTCTGGCAGAAATCGAGCAGACAGGTCGAGACGCCGCTTTGTTGCCACGCCAATGCCAGATTGACGGCCAGGGTCGTGACTCCCACGCCTCCCCGCAGGCTCATCAACACGTATACGTAGTGGGGAACAGGATGACCGGTCTTTTGGGCGAGTTGAGCGTTGACGTGTTCGAGGATCTCAGTCATCGTCACCGGTTTGACCAGATGTTCGTCGGCTCCAGCATCAAGGGCGGCCTGGCGGTCCATGGGTTGGCCTCGAGCGGTCATAATGATGATGGGCAACGAGGCGGTTGCCGGGTTGGCCCGCAGCTGGCGGCAAATGTCGTATCCGGTGAGGCCGGGCATCATCACGTCGATGATGGCCAGGTCAGGAGGATTGGACAGGGCTTTCTCCAGGCCGTCCTGGCCTTCGGCGCTCAGGATGACCTCGTGCCCACCCCGGCCTTCCAGCACCAGGCGCATCATTTCGAGGAGATCGCTCTCGTCGTCGATAACCAGGATTCTCGCCATGATTGAGAATTACTCCTTTTCCTCTACTATACAGAAAGCGCCTATCTGATTCTTGTTCACCAGGATCATACCGCCGGTGAAGATAGCATCTCGAAGCAGAGCGATTCGCATTTCGCCATCGAGAATGGGTATAAAGGCATCGGTGCCGGTGGTCAATACGGTTCTCATATCCATTTTTCCCGAAAGGCGCAAGTGACCGGTGATTTCGAGTGAGCTCGTGGTGATAAAGACCTGGCGCAAATAGGCGCCAAAGTAGCTGCCATAGGATTGGTCTCGTCGCAGGCCATCTTCCTGTTGCGCGACAATCACGGCTGTGAGTTTAGCCTTGCGCAGGATGACCGAGCTGTAGCTGGCAATGATGTCGGCCGATTGACTGATGTTGGAGATATAAGCATCTTCCAGTTCGATGAAGGACGACGTCGTGTCGTTGAGCTGATCAGCCAGCTTTTTATGGCGCACGTTCAGTCGGCCGGACAGGCGGTGCCTGTGGGTGAAAAAATCGACTACCAACCAGGCGGTACGTAATTTTTCCTGCATGATATGCCCTCTTGCTCGTCCTGCGTTCTTTCGTTCCTTCGCCCGTTCGCCCTAGTCTCCTTGATCTTCTGGCAAGGAGAAGGAATAGTGTGTGACGAGGCCCCATTCATCGGGGGGCCAGTAGCTCAACCAGGCCTTTCCGACGATATTATCCTGGGGTAAGGTGCCCCAATTGTGAGAATCGCTGGAATTGCGGCGATTATCTCCCAGAACGAAATACTCGTCTTCCTCCAGTTGCCACGTACCGGAGTAGAACCCGGGGTTTGTGATGTAGAATTCATCCAGTTGGGCGCCTTCGACGAAGAGGGCGCCGTTACGAATTTCAATCAGCTCCCCTGGCAGCCCGATGATGCGTTTGATGTAGTCGTCCTTGAGGCTGCCGGGAGGATGGAACACAATCACGTCCCCTCGTTTTGGCGGACTGATCCAGTAGGTGACTTTGCTGATAATCAGGTATTGTCCATCGTGGAGCGTCGGTTCCATGCTGGAACCGCGAACCTGGAAACGGCCCGTCGTCGCATTGAGCGTCAGAAAGATGATGACGGTTAGCAGGATCGTCTCGACGATCTCGCGAAAGAACGAGCGCTCGCCGAACGTGTCGGCCAGCGAGACGCGTTCTTCGTCACCGGTACGGCGATCGACGGCGTCCGGCGATGGGATCGTCTCTATGGATACTTCTTCGGATTGGACTTCTGTCAACGATTTGCCTCCAATGACTTCTTATCTCCTGTACCTGCATTATATTACAGGTGGGACGGGGTGGCAAACCGTTGCACCGCATTGACCTGCGGGGCTTTTTGGGGGAGAACAGCTCGCCTTCAGGCCGCGAAAATCCGCGCCACCTCTGGTGTCAGGAATTGCTGGACCTCGAAACTGTAACCGCCGGGGTCCTCGCCGAAGAAGCCCTTGATGTTGATGCTTTCCACGTACTGCAGTTCCCGCACGATCTTGACGCCCTGCTCCTTCAGGTATGCGTACCAGGCTTCCACGTCATCGACCACGAAGGTGAGGAGCACGGCGTTCTTTTCCTGTGCCTGGTGAAACCCTCGCTCACCGGACACGATGCCGACGAAGGCGCTACCCTGGACTTGATATATCTTGGCGAATCCCTGATCCTCCACCCGTTCGAAACCCATGACGTTTTCGTAGAACGCGGCCGCCGCGGCCAGGTCGTCGTAGTAGAGGAACGTGATCTGTGATTGAACGATCGGACGATTCATTTCGATCTCCTTTTTTGAACTCAGTACCGCGCGTCTTCCTCGGTCCGCGTGCGCGCGGGTGCCTGGAGGAGGGTGTAGTCCATCGTCCCCAGGCCGTGGGCTTGCGCGACCTTGATCTGGCCCATCTCCTCGGTGGGCACGTCGAGCCGGTTCTCCTCGGGAAACTGGCGGAGGATTTTCACCACCTCGGTGTCGAGGGCGACCATGTCGCCGGAGGCCATGATCACGTTGGGGTAGACGTACTCACCCCGGCCGTAGGCACTCACGGTGCTCCGCCGCCCGTCGACCAGGATCAGGTTGGGCTGCCAGCCGAGATGCAGTTCAGCCACCTTGGCCTCGACCAGCGAGCGGTCCTCGTGCAGATACTTGCGATCCTCCAGGTCGATCCAGCCAACGCCCAGCTTGATCGCGGCCGAGAAGCGGGCCGAGGAATGGCAGCGCATGTTGGCCAGGTAGACCCGTTTGTCCGCCTCGTAGAGGCTGCGCGGCACCCGGAACGAGCGCCAATGTTCCCCATCGACCGCCAACCGCACCCATTCGTCCGTCTCGAAATTGACGAAAGGGACGCCGTATCGCTCGAACATCGGCAACACGCACAGGTTGTTGACCACCGTATCGGTGGGGCCGTCGGTCTTGCCGGACATCTCGCCGACGGTGACCTGTGCGCCGGCGTCCTGTAGCACCTCGATGGCGGCGCGCAAGAAGCCCAGGTCGGTCGAGAGGGGCAGGGTGTACGAGCAGTTGAAATTCGGCTTGAGCAGCACCTGGTCGCCGGGTCGGATCGCCTTCTCCAGCCCGCCCAACAGGCCGAGCGCCGTCCTGATCGACGTGGGCAGATAGTCCCCGTTCAGGTGCGGGACCCGGGCCACCAGGGGCTTGCCGTCTCGCACGAAGACGTTCAGGGTGCGGGGGTGGGGTTGTACTGTTTGCATAATTTACTCCAATCTGGATCGGGCCGGGACTATAAAGCGAGTAAAACGTGAAAGCAGACGAGGCCAAGCGACGTGGTTTACGTTTTACGCCCTTACGTTTTACGTCCAATCTAGGCCAACGTGGCCAATCGCTCCTTCAAGTTGTCTCGCTCGACCTGGAGTTCGGCCAACTTATCCCGCTCCCGCTGCACGATGTGGGCCGGCGCCTTCTGGGCAAACTCACCCGCCAGCAAACCCTCGCTGTGGACGATGCGGCCCTCGATTTCCTCCAGGTTCTTGGCCAGTCGCTCCCGCTCCGCTTCTAAATCCACCAGGCCGGCCAGCGGCAGGTAACACACCACGTCGCCCACCACCACGCTGGCGACCTGTTCCGGCGGTTCCAGCGTCCGCTCGATGACCAACTGCGCCTCGTCCAGCTTGGCCAGCGAGCACAACAGCACCCGCTGCCCCGCCAACCACGCCTCGTCGTCCCCGGCGGCGATGAGGGCCGGCACCCGCTTGCCCGGCGTCACGTTGTACTCGGCCCGACTGTTGCGGATCCCCCGGATCAGGTCCATCATCAGCTCCATCCGATCCTCGGCCCGTTCCTCGGCCTCCGGGTCCAGGAGCGCTTCGTCCAACTCGGGCCAGGGGGCCAGCATCAACGTCTCGCCCTCCCGAACACCCTCGGGCAGAGCCTGCCAGATCGCTTCGGTGACGAAGGGCATGAAGGGGTGCAATAAGCGCAACGCCCGCTCCAACACGTGGAGCAGAACCGCCAGCGGCGCGTCTCGGTCCGCCTCGTCGCCGTATAGGCGCACCTTGCTGGCCTCGATGTACCAGTCGCAGTACTCGCCCCACAGGAAGTCGTTGATCTGCCGCCCCGCCTCGCCGTATTGGTAGGTTTCGAAGAGACGGGTCACATTTTCGATGAGGCGCTTCAGCCGGCTGAGGATCCATTGATCGGGCAGTTGCAGGTTTAAGGTTTCAGGTTGGAGATTGGAGATTGGGGATTGGAGATTGGATAGAACGAAGCGAGCGGCCTGCCAGATCTTGTTGGTGAAGTTCCGCGCGCCCTCCAGACGGCGGGGGTCCAGGTTCATGTCCAGGCCCGGCGTCGAACTGGTCAGCAGGGTGTAGCGGAGCGCATCGCTGCCGTACTTGTCGATGATGTTGAGCGGGTCGTACTCGTCGATGTTCTCCATCGACTTGCTGATCTTCAGGCCATCCTCGTTCCGCACCAGGCCATGGAGATAGACGGTGGCGAAGGGCGTCCGGCCTGTCATCTCGATCCCCAGCATCATCTCCCGCGCCACCCAGAAGAACAGGATGTCGTACCCGGTCTCGCGCACGTCGGTGGGGTAGAAGCGGCGGAAATCCGCGGCCTCGGTATCAGGCCAACCGAGGGTTGAGAAGGGCCACAGTCCAGAGGAGAACCAGGTGTCGAGCACGTCCTCCTCCTGGTGGATGTCCTCGCTCCCGCAGTGGGCGCACGCGCTGGGGTCGGTGACCTCGCTCGTCTGTTCGCCGCAAGCCTCGCAGTACCAGACCGGGATCCGGTGCCCCCACCAGAGCTGGCGGCTGATACACCACGGGCGGATGTTCTCCATCCAGTGGAAAAAGCGCCGCTCCTCCCGCTCCGGGATGATGCTCGTGCGTCCCTCCCGCACCGCCGCCATCGCCGTCTCGGCCAACGGTTTCACATTGACAAACCACTGGGTCGAGATGCGCGGCTCGATGTCGGTGTGGCAACGCTCACAAGTTCCCACCGCGTGACGGTACGGCGTCACCTTGACCAGCAGCCCCTCCTGCTTGAAATCGGCCACGATGTGCTCGCGGCACGCGAAACGATCCTGCCCCGCGTACGGGCAGGCCTGTTCGTTCATCGTCGCCTGATTGGTCATCACGTCGGGCGCTTCCAGGCTATGTCGCAGGCCGATCTCGTGATCGGTGGGATCGTGGGCCGGCGTGACCTTGACCGCGCCGGTACCGAAGACCGGGTCCACCGCCTCGTCGGCGATGATGGGAATGCGCCGGCCGATGGCGGGCAGCACCGCCGTCTCACCGATCAGATGCTGCCAGCGCTCATCCTCCGGGTTCACGGCGACGGCGGTGTCACCCAAGATCGTCTCCGGGCGGGTAGTCGCCATCTCGATGAACGTGGTCGCGCCCTCGGCCCAGACGCCAGAACCCCATTCACCCTGTGGACCGTCCCAATTTTCATCCAGGATGGGGTAACGGATGTGCCAGAGATGGCTCTCCCGCTCGTCGGGGATCACCTCCAGGTCAGAGATGGCCGACTCGCAGCGCGGGCACCAGTGGACCAGGTACGCGCCCCGGTAGATCAAGCCCTTCTTGTAGAGACGGACGAAGGCGGTGCGCACCGCGTGGCTCAGGTCCTCGTCCAGCGTAAAGCGCTCCCGCGCCCAATCGCACGAGACGCCCAGCCGCTTGTGCTGCTCGGTGATGCGCTGTAGCGATTCCCGCGCCCACGCCCAGCACCGCTCGACGAACTGCTCCCGGCCCAGGTCGTGGCGGGTCAGCCCCTCCTTGCGCAACTCCCGCTCCACCACGTTCTGGGTGGCGATGCCGGCGTGGTCGGCGCCGGGCAGGTAGAGCGTCTGCTTGCCCCGCATGCGGTAGTAGCGCGTCATCGCGTCCTCGACGGCCGCCGTCATCGCGTGGCCCAGGTGCAGGACGCCGGTCACGTTGGGTGGCGGCATGGTGATACACCACGTGGGGCCATCCGGTTCGACCAGCCCCAACTCGATCTGTTTCTCGGGCCGGAAGTAGCCCTGCGCCTCCCACCATTGGTAAAGGCGCTCCTCGTGCTCCTGGGGATTGTATGTCTTGGAAAGTAAATCGGTCATCGTGTCCCTATCCTCCGCGTTAGACTATCTTCATAAGCATCAACTGATCACTGGCAGTCATCGAAAGGTCCATCGAAACCTCACCCTTCTTCCCGCACCAGCGCTACAGCCATTGTGCCCGTATCCTCGATGCTTGTCAAGTCGTCGTCGATCCACTCGACGACCTCGATCCGCTCCGCGCGGGTGACGCTGCGCACGTTGGCCGTGGCCGCGCGCAGGGCTTCCCGCAGGCGCGGGTCCGGGATCGCGATCTGCAACCGGGCCAATTCGGCGCCCATGCGGCGTTGATTTTCCGTCTTGTAGCGGCGCACCGCCGTCGCGATCTCCACCACCACGTCCCCGACGGCCTCGGCCTGTTCGTCGAGCAGCGTCTCGTCCACGGCCGGCCAACTGGCCCGGTGGATCGAACGGTCGTCTTCTGCAAACAGCCCCTGGTAGATCTCCTCCGTCACGTACGGCAAGAAAGGGGCGAAGAGTTTCAACACGGTCAGCAACACGGTGTGCAGCGCGTAGCGCGCGCCCTCGCTGTTCGCCTCGTAGAGCGGCAGCTTGCACATCTCCAGGTAATTATCGGCCAGCACATGCCAGAAGAAAAGCTCTGTCTCACTCTTGGCCGCGGCAAAATCGTAGTCGTGAAACAGCGCAGTCGTCCGCCGGATCAAGCGCTGGAGCCGCGACAGCACCCACCGGTCCGCGAGCGCGAGCGCCGGCGCCTCGTCCGGGGGCTGATAGTCGATCACAAAGCGCTGGCTAAAACGGGCCACGTTCCACAGTTTGGTGACCAGCTTTCCCCCGGCCTGGACCTTCTCCTCGCTAATGACCGTATCCTTGCCCAGCCCGGTGCTCGCGGCCCAGTAGCGCACAGCGTCGGCCGAGTACTGCTCGATCATCTCCATTGGCGGCATCGGCCCGCCGCCCCGGCTCTTGCTGATCTTGCCCGTTCCCTCGGGCGCCAGTCCCCAGCCGGAGATGGCGGCCTCCCGCCAGGGCAGCGTCCCAAAGTGGAAGTGGGACTTGACGATGGTGTAGAAGGCCCAGGTGCGGATGATCTCGTGGGCCTGGGCCCGCAGGGACATCGGGAACACCCGATCATACAACTCCGGGTCGACCAGCCACCGGCCCACGATCTGGGGGCTCAGGGACGAGGTGGCCCAGGTATCCATCACGTCCCCGTCGGGCCGGAAGGACGTGCCGCCACACGAGCACGGCCGCCCCGGCCCCTGCGCCAGGGGATCGACAGGCAGCCGGTCCGCGTCGGCCACGACGATCTCGCCGCAGCCCTCGCAGTACCAGACCGGGAAAGGCACGCCGAAGTAGCGCTGCCGCGAGATACACCAATCCCAGTGCAAGTTCTCCACCCACGCCCGGTAACGGGCCGCCATCTGCGGCGGGTGCCAGGCGATCCGCTCGCCCGCGTCCAGCAACTCTGTCTTGAAATCGAGCACCCGCACGAACCACTGCCCAGTCACGACGTACTCCACCGGCGTGTCACATCGCTCGTGCACCCGCACCGATTGGGCCACCGGCCGCCGGTCCAGCACCAACTCCCGCTCGTCCAGGGCCTGCACGATCCGCCGCCGCGCCTCGGGCGCCGGCAACCCGGCGAAGTCCCCCGCGATCTCCGCCATCCGCCCATCCCGTTGAAGGGCGGTCCGGAGGGGCAGATGGTGGGTGTGCCACCACGCCACGTCGGCGGTGTCGCCGAAGGTGCAGCACATCACGGCCCCCGTTCCCTTATCCGGGTCGGCGTCGGGATCGGCCAAGACCGGCACCGGCTGTCCGAAAAGCGGCACCGTCACCCGCTGCCCAAGCAGCGACCGGAAGCGCTCGTCGTCCGGGTGGACGAACACGGCCACACAGGCCGGCAGGAGTTCGGGCCGCGTCGTCGCGATGTGCAGCGCGCCGTTCTCCGTCCCAAAGGCCAGCGTGTAAAATACGCTCTCCCGTTCCAGGTCGTCCAACTCCGCCTGGGCGATGGCCGTCTGGCACTCAGGGCACCAGATGGCGGGGGCCTCCTGGCGGTAGACCAGGTCCTCGTCGTAGAGATCGAGGAAAGAGATCTGAGATGTCCGGCGGGAAAATGCGTCGATGGTCCGGTACGTGTAGCGCCAATCCACCGAGAGCCCCAGCCGCTGCCAGAGCGCCTGGTAATGCCGCTCCTCTTCCTCGCTCACCGCCAGGCACTGCTCGATAAAGGTCTCCCGCCCCACCTCGGCCGCCCGGATACCCAACCGGCGCTCGACCAGGCGCTCGGTGGGCAAGCCATTGTCGTCGTATCCCATTGGGTAGAAGACGTTGTAGCCGTTCAGGCGCCAGAAACGGGCCACGAAATCGGTCTGGCTGTACGAATAACAGTGGCCCAGGTGCAGGCGCCCCGACACCGTCGGCGGCGGCGTGTCGATCGAGTAGATCGGCCCCTCCGCCCCTGGATCGAAGTGGTAAACGCCCGTCTCCTGCCAGAATGCCTGGAGCCGGGGCTCCACCTCGCGCGCTTTATACCGTTTAGCTAACCCCATACATCGTCATAACCTCCTTCACCTATCAAAAAACCAACCGACTTCCTCAAATGCCTGCGTCCATCGTGGAGGGATTGACCATCGCCAGCCCCTCTGCCTGGGCTGCCTGGCAAAGCGCCTCATCGGATGAGACGAAATTAACCGCTGCCAGATGGTTGGCATTCAGAATCTCGTGAATCTGCAACGCGCTCGCCAGTTGCACAGCGTCGTAAGCGCGCAACGGGTGACGAGCAGTCAAAGCCACCGATAGCTCGACAATCGCGTCACTGACGCGAACGACTGTGTAACGCGCCTGGCAATCCATCCCAAATCTCGCCAGCGTCCGGATACGGAGACGCTCATCGATCGTTTTCATACGCCTCCGCTTCTCCACAGCTGCGGCGATCTCTACCAGCGTGAGTTGAGAAATGGCGACATCAACCGCCTGCCCGTCAATCAATTTCCGCACCCAATCGCTCCCCGCCTCCGAGATATAGTACTTGACCAAGGCGCTGCTATCAAAATAGAACATCAGCGTTCTCCCCGGTCGGCGATCATGTCCTCCGAAAGCGGCGCCTGCCCTTCCCACGACGCCCGCACTTCTTCAATGGTGACGTCTGGCGCAGCCTCCACGTATTTTTCTACCCACCTCTCACGATCGACCAACAGACCGCTCTCCCGGAGCACACGCCGGGTATGCTCACGATCGGTTTCGTAGGTCGCCTCAGACGCCAGGGCGCGCCACAATTCCTCGATGATCGTCTGGTTGAGCGAACGGCTTTCGCTCCGGGCCTTACGTTTCAGCGTTTGATGCAGCGTCTCCGGCAGACGAACCGTCAACTTGACCACAGTCATTGGGTTCACCTCCATCTATTTGTGCCACTATAGTGTCATTTGTATTTTACCCGACCCACTCTGGCAGGTCAAGCGTGCAGCAAACAAAAAAAACCCTCCCGTCCAAGGACGAAAGGGGTAAACTCCCGTGGTACCACCCTGGTTCAGCGGCCAATCCAAAAGCAAGCACGAACTGCCGCCGCACTCGATAGCCTTCTAACAAAGGCCCTCGCGATAACGGGCGAACCCGTAGCGGCTTGTCCGGTTTGAACGCCGGTTCAACCGCTCAACTCCCAGGCGACGTTCGGCGGGGGGTGCTGCGAGGGCTTGCAGCAACCGGCCGGTGCTTTGGCCGCTGCCCTCTTCTCTTCCCACTAAGTCACGTTTCTCGGGACTCAGCGGTTCGCCAGGACCGATCCCGCTTACTCCTCCTGCTCAGCGTTTTTTCAAGTTTCGATTGTACGAAGATTATACCACGCGCCAGGGTCGCCGTCAACATTTTTCGGCTCTCTGCTAGTTCGCATGCTCGGCTTAGCAAGCGGTCAATTTTTTGCCACGAATCCTTCGACTACGCTCAGGACAGGTTTACACGAATTGTCACTAATCTTTGGGATTTTCGTGTTAATTCGTGCAATTCGTGGCTAATCTCTCACCGCGGCCATGCGAAATCCCAAAGAACCCATTTTTCTATGCCCACAATTCTCCGCTTACCATGCTTTTCCACTCTCGCGCCCGCCTTTCTACCCTCGCACCCGCCTTTCTATTCTCGCACCCGCCTTTCTACCCTCGCGCCCGCCGGATCACAATCCGGCGGTTTCAAAGCAAGAAAGCAATTTTATCACGCCGCCGATTGGCGGATTGTAATCCGCCACGAGCAAAAAGCAAAGCAGAGCGCCACCGCTACTAAAAGCGGTAATGAACACTTGCCCTGCGCACGAAACGATGATAAACTCCCCTTGCCATGCTCAAATCCACACCCTACGCCGACGGCGCGGTCACGCGCTTCGACCTGGCCCGCACAATCCTGGGACGAGGCCGCTACTGGACCAGCGCCTACCTGGTCGATGGCTTGCTGATCGACACCGGCTGCGCCCACACCGCGCCGGAACTGGTGTCGGCGCTGTCGGAAACGGTCCTGGACGGGATCGTCAACACCCACAGCCACGAGGATCACATCGGCGCCAACGGCGTGCTCCAACGCCAGCGCGCCGGGCTGACCATCCGGGCCCACCCGCTGGCCCTGCCCATCCTGGCCGATCCCCGGAACGAACAACCGCTTCAACGCTACCGGCGCTTCATGTGGGGCTGGCCCGCGCCTTCCCACGGCCGACCCATCGCCGACGGTGACCTCGTCGAGACTGGGCGTTACCGCTTCCGGGTGCTCCACACACCCGGACACAGCCCCGATCACGTCTGCCTCTACGAGCCGGCGCAGGGCTGGCTCTTCACCGGCGATCTGTTCATCGGCGGGCAGGATCGCGCCCTGGGCTCCCGCTACGACATCTGGGCCATCATTGCGTCGCTGAAGCGGATCGCGGCCCTGCCGGCAACCGTGCTCTTCCCCGCCGCCGCCCGCGTGCGCGAGAATCCGGCTGAGGCGCTGACGGAGAAGATCGCTTACCTGGAAGGTCTGGGGGAAAAGATACTGGCGTTACACGAACGGGGGTGGCGCGTGCCGAAGATCGTGCACGAGCTGTTGGGCGGACCGCTCCCGATGGGGATCGAGATCGCCACCCAGGGGCACTTCTCGCGGCGGTGGCTGGTGCTTTCTTACCTAAATTCGAATCAGGGAGAGAACGAGAAAAACTAAGCCGACACCCACCGGCGCAGGCGGCCCGGCAAGAGCGGGGCCAAGGCCGCCCATTCTGCCGGGGTGATGGCCCGCAGCAGGAACAACGCCAGGGGATAGACGACGAGGCCGCTCAGGAGCGCCAGCGCCGGGTTGAACGCCGCCACGCCGGCGAGCACGCCGCCCATCACCAGCGCCGCCAGTCCCGTCCGCCAGAGCAGCGGCCCCCAGCCCACCGCGCCTAGTTGACGCCGCAGGTCGGTGTCGAACAGGGCGAACAACAACGCCTCGCCCGCCACGATCACGCTGGCCGACGCGACGTAACTGAAGGCCCGCACGAACAGCAGATTGGCCGCGATGGCGAACACCACGCGGGCGCCGGAGGCCAGCAGCACGTAACGCTGCCGGTCGAGGGCGATGAGGACGTAGTTGGTGAGGCTGTTGAGCCATCCGAAGACGACCGACCAGACCAGGATCTGGAGCGCAATCGCCCCGTGGGGCAGGAATTGCCCCCCGCTGAGGACGCCGACCAGGACATTCGCCAACAGCGTGATCAAGACCGCCGCTGGCAGCGAGATCATCGTCAGCAGCTTGGACGAGAGCCGGTAGGACGTCATCAGCCCGGCCCGGTTCTGCGCCGCCTGGCGCGACATCACCGGGAAGACCGCCACGGTGAAAAAGGCGGGGATGATGTTCAACGCGCTGATCCACTTGTAGCCCGCATCGTACCAGCCGACGGCCGCGTCCCCCTGCAAGGGCTTGAGCAGCAGCACGTTGACGCCGGGAAAGAGCACCTGCAGCAGCAGCGACAGCATCAGTGGCCAGCTCACGACCAACATCTCGCGCAGCAAGGGCCGCTGCAGGCGAACCGGCCCCTCCGGCAAGCGCGCCGGCCCGGCCCAGAGCCAACGACGGGCCAGAATCGCCAGGATCGTCATCGTCGTCGCGTTGGTGAAAATCGTGGCTCCCGCCACGCCGACGAAACCGAATCCGCCCACCAGGGCCAACACGCCCAGCGTCACCTTGATGATCGTGGTCACCGTCTGGATCGCGGCGGGGAACTCGTGTTTCTCGCAGGCCCGGAAGAGGGCGGTCAACCCGTTGGCGATGGTGCCGGGCAACAGGCCCAGGTAGAGCAGCACGAGCGCCCAGATCGACGGCGCGTTCAGCGCGCCGTCGATCCCCTGCCAGGCGAGCAGGAATCCACCCAGCGCCGGGGCCGCCGCTGCGAAGAGGAAAAGCCGCAAGATGGTGGTGTTGAAAAAGACGTTACGCGCGCAGGCTGGTTCCCGCGCCGCCTCGCGCACCAGGTACACGTCCAGACCAAAGTTGGCTATAATGTCGAACCACAGGTAGACGTTGATCGCCCAGGCGTATTGACCGTTGCCCACCGGCCCCAGGATGCGGGCCATCAAGGCGGCAAAGGCCAGGTCGATGCTCCGGTTGAAGAGATTGAGGACGATGGGCGCGATGGAATTCTTCGCCACCCGCTGGACGGTGCTGGCGTCGTCCCCGGCCCGGTAGAAGAAGCGCCACAGGTAAAGGCCGGCCAGGAACAGTGCCGTCATCCCGGCGATGAAGCTGATGAAGGCGCCGACTTTGACGCTATCGGGGCTGTACTTGAAGCGCAC
>Ga0129302_1001616_pt1 | contig 16692 bp, 15 predicted proteins | sample BlaSprsedimmetaG_FD_94476 | JGI IMG/M metagenome (GOLD analysis project Ga0129302, IMG submission 94476) | Hot spring sediment bacterial and archeal communities from California, USA to study Microbial Dark Matter (Phase II) - Blank Spring... | ecosystem: Environmental > Aquatic > Thermal springs... | reverse complement strand
GGGTCGGCCAGAGATCTCGAAACATTTTGCTGATTCGATCCACGTACTCCTGCGGGCTTTGACCGTTCTTTTCAGCGGCGATCGCGATCTTGTCTCCGTGTTCATCGGTACCGGTCAGGAAAAAGGTCTCCACCCCCCGCAGAACATTAAACCGGTTCATTACATCCGCCACAATCGTAGTGTACGCATGCCCGATATGGGGCTCAGCATTTACATAATAAATAGGTGTCGTAACATAGAATCGTTCGGCCACTGGATTACTTTTTGCTCCTTTCTTTTTTGCTGCGTGCCTCCGGAGCACAAATTTTTACCTCGGAAGCATTGAATTCCGCTTCTACACCCGGTTCCAGCAGCACCGTAACGGTCTCCTTCAAAACGTTATGGCGGATGACTTTGCCCTGGCCGCGTGGTGTATTGACTTTTTTATTCATCTTCGGGAAATTCTTTTTTATCTGCTCGTAGAACCCGTGTTCGTAGGCAAGACAACACATCAACCTGCCGCACATCCCGGAAATCTTTCCCGGATTCAAGCTGATATTCTGCTCCTTGGCCATCTTTATCGTCACAGGGTCAAAATTTTCCAGGAACGTCGAACAGCACAGCGGCCTGCCGCACGGCCCAAGCCCACCGACCATTTTAGCCTGATGGCGGACCCCTATCTGCCTCATCTCGATCCTGGTGCGGAACCGGCGGACCAGGTCCTTGACCAGGTCGCGGAAATCAACCCTGCCCTCGGCGGTGAAAAAAATAACCGTTTTACTGCCGTCGAAGCGCCGATCCACGGAAACCAGGCACATAGGAACCTTTCTGGCCTTGATACGCTCGTAACAGAAGTCATACACTTCGGATTCGAAACGGACGGCGTTATCGTATCTCCCCATTTCCTCTTCCGTCGCAAGACGGTAGACATTTTTCAACGGGCGCTTGACGGGCTTGATTTCAACTTCCTGTGGTTCCGTAACAACGCAACCCACCGCCGGTCCCTCCTCGGTAACAACGATAACCCTGTCCCCTTTCGAAAGAACGAAATGTCCGCAACCGAAATCATACACCTTGCCCCGACGTTTGAACTGGATTCCTACGATTTTGTTCATCAACGAAGTCTGTCTCGGCATGCTCCCGGGATCAAGCGGCGCTTCTTCAAGAAGCTGTTCATTTTCGTCGGTCATCGCCAACCTCACAGGACCGCTTCAATTTCAACATAGTGTGTTCAAGAACGAGTGTCGCGTTCCGCATTTTCATCAAGTTCCTTCTGGCTTCATCCAAAACCTCAATATTCCGGATTAAATTATCAATGTTAAACCTTCCAGCCGAATTTTTCAACCTGGCGGAAAAATCCGGGTTGGACAATAGCGACAAGGGCCCCTGTTCCTTGAAAATCAGAACGTCCCTGTACCAGTGCTCCCAAACTTCAAGCATCGCCGGCACCCCCGACAGGTCCGACGCCTCCCCGGCTTTTTTTTCCCGTTTCTTTCTGCCGGCGCCCAGGGATGCCGCCAGGGCGACGACCTGATCCAAGGGCATTTCATACAGCCGCTCAAGCATGTCCAGCCATTCAATCCGGCTTTCGAAAAAACCGTGTTCGTGCATTTCCATCGCACGCCCGGGGCTGCCCCCTGAAACAGCAGCGAAGACCCGGGCCCGGGCCTCGTCCAGGCCTTGTTTTTCAACCAGCACCCGGGTGACATCCTCAATTGAGAGGGGGTGGAAAGCCACACGACGGCACCTGCTGACTATCGTCGGCAGCAGGTCCCTCGGCTCGGCCGCGGTAAGAACGATTATGTTTCCGGGCGGGGGTTCCTCCAGGGTCTTTAAAAAAGAGTTGGCGGCCTCTTCAGTCATCAGATCAGCCCTTTGAACGACACAAATCCTGCTGCCGCCTGCCACCGGCGGAAATGCCAGCTGCCGGTTGAATTCTCTAACCTGTTCAATCTTTATTGATGACCCGTCCGGAAATATAGTCAAAAAATCAGGGTGATTCCCGCTGTCGAAACGCCGGCACGAAATGCAGCAGCCGCAGGCATCCCCGTTCTCCGGAGAGGCACAATTGACCACCTTCGCCAAGGCCCTCGCTGCCGTAGTTTTCCCCACGCCCGGGGGTCCACTGAACAGCATCGTATGAGCCACTCCACCCGACACAACGGCCGGCAGAAGCTGCCTTATCGCGCGATCCTGGCCTCTCAAGTCTGAAAAGGACAATGTTTTCACCCGTTCCGGTTTTCAAGAAAAAGTTTGAACACATGACTCTTGATTTCGGATTCAAGGAAATCGATCCGCCTCGTTCCATCGAAAACAACGAATCTTTCCGGTTCCCTCCGTGCAAGCGCAAGGTAGCCCTGCCTCACGGCTTCATGGAATTTCATGTTCTCCTTTTCAAAACGATCCTGCCCCCCGTCCCCCTCCCGTTTCCTGGCTCTTGCGAGCCCTATATCCACCGGGCAGTCGATCAGGCATGTAAGGTGCGGGCGGATCCCCCTTGAAGCAGTTGTATTCAACTCCGTTACGAAATCTCCGGGCAGTCCCCTGACAAATCCCTGGTATACCGTAGTGGCATCCATGAACCGATCGCAGACCACCCAGGCCCCGGATTCAAGAGTCGGTGCCACAACCGCGGCAATGTGTTGTGCGCGGTCGGCCTCGTAAAGGAACAACTCCGCCAGCGGGTCCAAATCGGTGTTGCCGGCACTCAACAAAATGCTCCTTATCTGGGCTCCGACCCCCGTGCCTCCGGGTTCACGGGTGAGTACCACATTCAGGCCGGTCGATTCGAGATTTTCGGCAAGCCTTGTCGCCTGTGTTGATTTGCCGCTTCCCTCAATGCCTTCAAAGGTGATAAAATATCCCATTAATATTTTCTTCCATCGATTTCAGCAGGGATCGAAACCGCTTTCGGGTTTGAAAATTGATGAAACCGTAAAAAGCTGGTTCGTGCCGCTTCACTGCAGCCTACCGGCAACGAGCTTGATTTAACAGCGTAGGGGTTTGAGTTCGTTGGAAATCGCAATCAAGCGTTTTTCGTCATTCCGTCGATCCAGCCGCTGCCGCCGCTCCGCGCGTGGTGAGTATAGAGAACTGAGGGCATGGATGCAAGCTGCAAAGAAATTTCTTTTCAATGTTGACAAACCCAAAACAGTGGCTATTATTCCTCGCTTCGGGCAAGGATCTCGCCCGGCGGCCTGTTTTATTTTTATATCACCAACCATGGAGGCTGAAGATGGACGAAGATACACGTAAAATGTTTCTGAGGCGGCTTTCGGTCCGCAAGACCGAGCTGGAGCATGCCCTGGATTTGTTGCAGCAGAACCAAAGGGATTACAACGACCGGTTTTCCGGCGACAACAACATGGATGAATCCGACCAGGCCCAGAGGGAAATATCCGTGTCCAACAATTACCGCCTGATAGAAAGAAAGATGAACGAACTCCAGAAAATCAACCGGTTGATCCGCAGAATATCCGAGAATAAAAATTTCGGGGAATGCGAAGACTGCGGAGAGGCCATCCCACTCGAAAGGCTCCTGCTGGTACCTGGAGCAAGCCTTTGCGTGGATTGCCAGCGGGAATCGGAGAAAGTCGAACACATCCGTTACATGGCAAACGCATCGTCGGCCTCCTACCGCGGTAAACGATACCTGGAGTCCGATGCCGGCGAATTCGAAGAAGATCTGGACTTCCCTCTGATAGATCCGGATCTGGAGATAATTTCACCTCCCGACTTCGATGAAGCGGATCCTCCTTCCGCCGGGTGAATGCCGGGAAGAAAGCCGCCTGAAAAACCCGAAAGGGTTGAGAAGCGGCAGGGAGCATGATTTGCAGGCTGAGACGAACAATACGGGTGTTTTTTCGGTATCCGAACTAACCCGCCTGATCCAGTCACTGCTCGAGGACACTTTCCCGTTCGTCTGGGTGGAAGGGGAAATTTCCAATTTCAGCAAGCCTTCCTCGGGCCATTACTACATGATTCTCAAGGACCCGGAAGCGCAGATCCGCTCGGTGATGTTCCGAATGCAGGCCCGTAACCTCAGGTTCCGACCGGAAAATGGCATGAACGTGCTGGCCCGCGGGCGAATTTCAGTCTATGCGCCTCGCGGCGAATATCAACTGGTGCTGGATCACATCGAGCCGCTCGGGGCCGGCGCTCTTGCCCTGGCTTTCGAGCAGACCAAGAAAAAACTGGCTGCGATGGGCGTTTTCGATCTGCATATAAAACGGCCGCTGCCGTTTCTCCCGCAAAGGGTCGCAGTGGTCACCTCTCCCACCGGTGCAGCGATCAGGGATTTTTTGAAGGTGGCTGGAAGGCGGTTCGGCAACCTGGAAATCACCGTGGTGCCGGTGCGTGTTCAGGGCGACCAGGCGGCCCAGGAGATCGTACAGGCGCTGGAACTGATCAACCGTTCACTCAAGGTTGACGTGATCGTGGTCACAAGAGGCGGGGGGTCCATGGAAGATCTCCAGGCTTTTAACGAAGAATCCGTGGCGCTCGCCATAAGGGCATCGAGCATCCCGGTGGTTTCGGCGGTCGGTCACGAGATAGACACCACGATCGCAGATCTCGCCGCGGACATGAGGGCACCGACTCCCTCGGCCGCCGCGGAGATTCTGATCGCCGAAAAAGCTCTTCTGCTGAACCGCCTTGTCGAGTTCACTGAAAGGCTCAAAACCGCTGCCGTTTCACGAATAGCCGAATACGGCCGTATGCTTCAATATCTCTCATCGAGGCTGAAAGACCCGCGCAGAAGGATCACCGATCACAGAATCAGGCTGGACGAACTTCACGGCCGCCTTTTCAGAATCACAGCAGCCGCCCTGAACCAACACCGTAAACGGCTCGATTACGAACGCAGGGCCTTAACCACGCACAGTCCGCTTGAAAAACTAAAATCGCAGCGCCGGGAACTCGGTTATGCCTCGGCAGCGGTTATCAACGCGATAAAAGTGTTTATCGAAAAACAACACAATGCGCTTGCTTTTTTCGAGCGGAGAATCCAGGGTCTGAGCCCCCTTGAGGTCCTTGAACGAGGTTACAGCATTACGCGTACGATTCCAGAGAAATCCGTCGTCACAACGGCCTCTGCTCTTGGTTCCGGAGACATGGTGGAGGTGCTGCTTGCCAGGGGTTCGCTGGACTGCGAGGTACATAGAACAAAACCCGGGAAGAGGCGCCCTGGAACGGCGCGGAAGGCCGGGAAAAATCGGGTTTGACCTCATAGAAGGGAAGCTATATACTGTTTTTTTTCACTTAAAAGGAATAGTCGCCGATTTAACAGTTGAAACGAGGCACCATGGCTGAGCAAACATTCGAAACCGCCATGAAACGGCTGGAAGAAATAGTTAAAAACCTGGAAGAAGGAACCCTGCAGCTCGAAGATTCCCTCAAGGCATTTGAAGAAGGAATGAAACTGGTCTCTCTTTGCGGACGCAAACTGGACGAGGCGGAAAAAAAGGTCACGCTGCTGATGGGGCAAAGCGGCGGGTATGTTCAAGTTCCCTTCGATCAGCAACACCAGTTCAACGAAGAAGATGCAACCTGATCTGGAAGCATATATTGAGGCGAGAAGAAACGCAGTCGACAAGGCTTTGCACAAGATTTTCCCCACTGCTTCGGGGCACGCCGCCCAAATCATCGAAGCGATGGAATACAGCATATTCGCCGGGGGAAAGAGACTTCGGCCGATTTTATGCATCGCCGCGGCCGAAGCCGTGGGCGGGAATTCCTCCGATGTGATGCCCGTTGCCTGCGCACTGGAATTGATCCACACCTATTCTCTTATCCACGATGACCTCCCGGCCATGGACGACGACGATCTCCGCCGGGGAAAACCCACGAACCACAAGGTTTTCGGCGAAGCACTCGCATTGCTCGCCGGAGACGGTCTGCTGACTCAAGCCTTCCACCTGATGGCCTCATCGGGCGGAGAACCGTCAACGGATTCCCGGGTTCTTCTCAAGGTGATCTCGACGGTCGCCGAGGCAGTCGGTCATGCCGGCATGGTCGGGGGACAGGTGGTCGACATGCACTTCCAGGGCAAACAGGCCGAGCTGGATGCCGTTCAATTCATCCACAGGCACAAAACGGCCGCACTCATCAAGGCCTCCGTGGTATCCGGTGCGATGCTCGCCGGCGCCGCCGACAGGCAGATTGAAGCAATATCACTCTATGGCGAAAAAACAGGACTCGCATTCCAGATATCCGATGACATCCTCGATCTTGAAAGCGACAGCCTCACTCTGGGAAAAAAGGTGGGGGCGGATATCCGAATGGGCAAGGCCACCTACCCGGCGGTCGTGGGAGTCGAAGACAGCAAGCGCACCCAGTCGCACCTGATAGAAGATGCGCTGATGGCGCTTGAAACTTTTGATCGGCTTGCCGATCCACTCCGCGCCATAGCCCGTTATGTGATTGAAAGGAAAAAATGAGTAAAACGATCCTCGAAACAGTCAATCACCCGAAAGACCTCAATGAGTTGAGCCTTGAAGAGCTGGAACAACTTGTCAGGGAGATCCGGGAGAAAATAATCGACGTGGTATCTAAAACCGGGGGGCACCTGGCCCCCAGCCTCGGCGTCGTCGAACTCACCGTGGCGATGCATTACGTTTTTCATGCACCGGCAGATAAAATAATCTGGGACGTGGGGCACCAGGCCTACGCCCACAAACTGATAACCGGCAGGAGGGACAGGTTCTCCAGCCTCAGGACTTACGGCGGCATCAGCGGTTTTCCGAAACGCTCCGAAAGCCCGTACGACACATTCGACACCGGCCACAGCAGCACATCGATATCCGCCGGGCTCGGAATAGCAACGGCCCTCGCGCTGAAAGGCGACAACTCTAAAGTGATATCGGTGATAGGAGACGGCTCGATGACCGCCGGCATGGCATATGAAGCACTTAACCAGGCCGGCCACACCCAGAAGGACCTGATCGTCGTGTTGAACGACAATGCCATGTCAATCTCCAGGAACGTCGGGGCGATATCGAGTTTTCTCAGTAAAAAGATGAGCGGGAAGCGCTTTGTCAGCCTCAAAAGCGATATGGAAAATTTCATGCGGTCGCTTCCGGGTGTCGGCGAAAACATCATGAACCTCGTTCGAAAAAGCGAGGATTCCCTTTTGTCTTTTTTTACGCCGGGGATGCTCTTTGAAGCCTTCAAATTCCGCTACGTCGGTCCGATCAACGGTCATCGCCTGGATCAATTGATCGATGCGTTCGAGCACATATCCCATTTAAAATGTCCAGTGCTGCTCCATGTTCTGACCACCAAGGGGAAAGGGTTCGAACCCGCCGAAAAAGACCCGGCCCACTATCACGGCGTCGGAGCGTTTGATATATCCCCCCCTGTTGCAGCGCAAACCTCAGCAACCGACGTTTCTACCCGGCAGCAGACTCCACCCCCCCCGTCCTATACGAAGGTGTTCGGCCAAGCCATGGCTGAATTGGGCGCACGAAATCCGCAGCTTCTTGCAATAACCGCCGCCATGGAAGAAGGCACCGGGCTTTCGGATTTCGCCGCGAGATTCCCCGAGCGCTTCCTGGACGTCGGCATAGCGGAGCAGCACGCCGTAACGTTCGCGGCCGGCCTGGCCACCGAAGGGTTCAGGCCGGTGGTCGCCATTTACTCGACATTTCTTCAGCGAGCCTACGACCAGGTTATTCATGACGTCTGCCTCCCGAACCTGCCCGTGGTATTCGCGATCGATCGTGCGGGACTTGTCGGGAAAGACGGGCCCACGCATCATGGCGCCTTCGACATAAACTACCTTCGCTGCCTCCCGAACATGACGATCCTGGCACCCAAGGATGAAAACGATCTCAGAAATATGCTCTACACCGCAATCCAACACCCCGGACCGATCGCGATCCGCTATCCCAGAGGCAAAGCCGTGGGCGTGCCGATTGAATCCGATTACCGTGCAATACCCATAGGTGAAGTCGAAGTGCTGAAAACCGGAAAAGATTTGATCATTCTGGCGGTGGGAAACATGGTGCATCCTTCGACCGCCGCCGCTGAAGCCCTTGAATCGAGGGGGCTTTCCGTGGGCGTCGTAAATGCGAGGTTCATAAAACCGGTGGATCCGAATCTGCCTGACATCCTGGCGAATGCTTCGAGAGCGCTTGTCGTAGAAGAGGCCGCTCTTCCCGGGGGATTTGGATCCGCCGTGATCGAACTGTTGAACGACCGCGGCCGCGGAGGCATCCCCGTCAAAAGACTGGGGCTGCCCGACGCCTTTGTCGATCACGGGTCTCCAGCAGAGCTGAGAAGGCAATGCGGGCTCGATGTCGAGGGAATCACTCTCGCGGCACTCGATTTCTGCGGCAACCCACGCTGAAAAACACCGGCAATGTCTGAAACACATCCCAAAAAACACCGGCTGGATCAACTCCTCGTCGACCGCGGCCTGGCTCCCAGCAGGCAGAAAGCGAAAGCGATGATCATGGCCGGGCTTGTCAGGACGGGAGACCGACGCCTCCAGAAACCAGGGCTCATGATCCCCGAATCATCTGAACTCGTGGTGAACACTCCCGAACATTCGTATGTGAGCAGGGGCGGAGTAAAACTCGCCGCGGCTCTCGATTACTTCTCTCTATCCGTGGAAGGAAAAAACCTGGTGGACATCGGAGCGTCCACCGGAGGATTCACCGACTGCCTTCTCGAACGGGGTGCGCGCAGCGTGATTGCTGTGGATGTAGGCTACGGTCAGCTGGACTGGAAGCTCCGCCGGCACCCACGTGTAAAGGTGATGGAAAGGACGAACGCCCGTTTCCTCGAGCCGGACCACTTCCAGCCGGCGCCGGACGGTGCGGTAATCGATGTCTCCTTTATCTCCCTGAGGCTCGTGGTCCCATCCGTCTCCAGAATCCTTGCCGAAAATTCCTTCATGGTCTGCCTCATAAAACCACAGTTCGAGGCAGGCAAAGGCCATGTCGGAAAAGGAGGCGTGGTCAGAGACCAGGCACTTCACGCAAAGATAGTCGAATCCCTTGAAACATTTTTTTCAAGCGAAGGCTGGGCCGTGCTGGGAACCATTCCTTCGCCGATATCCGGGCCCAAAGGAAATCGTGAATTCCTCTGCTGCATGAACCGCGGCAACCCTTGAACTGAACGTTATCTGGAGGCCCTCTTGGAGGCTTTCAACGGATTGATCTTTGCAGCGCCTTTCTTGGCTTCGGCTTTGATGTGAGTGGCCATATTGCAGTTTCCGAAACGCCATTTTGCAGCGGGATCCGGAAAAGCTATGCAGTATACTCCGGTGGGGAAAGCTACAGCCTTCTGGCAACCTTCGCATTTGTCTATGATCGGCTTACAGGCGCCTCCATTGTGCTGGCATCCTTTTTTCGTCATGAAAGCGCATTCATAACCCTTTTTAATCGTTTCACAAATCATTGGAACCACATCCTTTCTTCTCGTTTAAAATTTTAAGAAACTACAAAATTGACGGCACCGAATCATGCATGCATCAGGCAACACGTTCCGGTTTGTTCCAGCCGCAGGTGTACAAACATAAAACGCAGCGTTTCATTCGCCGCGTTTCCACAACGCCAGAAATTTTTCAACTGGTTTTTATTAATGATGAACGGTGGATTGTCAAGAAAAAACCGCTTCCCGAATTACAGATTCATATCAAAAACCCTTTCGGCAGCGGATCATCAGCCCCGGTTACGAACCGGTGCAATCCGGTGGGATGGGCCGATCCCCGGATTTCAGGCACGATGACCGGCAAATCGCCAATCGATGATTCGGCTGCTATCCTCCCCTCGAATGTCGTTCCCAAAAGGCCTTCATTGACAAAACGATCCCCGACGGACAGTAGACCCCTCCGATGCAGAAGAGCCATTTTTGCCGATGTCCCTGTACCACATGGAGACCTGTCCACATGACCCTCGCCGAGTACCACGAAATTTTTGCCACGGCCCGACGTCGAACCGCTCAGGTCATAAAACTCCGCCACGTCTATCGTGTCGATATAGGTGCGCACGGGATGCCTGACCTGAAAACTTCTGTTTGCAGCCTCTATCACCGCCATCCCGATCTCCGCCAGTCGCCCGGAATCGGCAGCCGCCAGGCTGATCCCTATTTCCTCTACGGATACCATCACGAAAAAACCGCCGGCAAAACAGATATCCACCTTCAATACCCCAAGACCGTCCACTTCCAGGAAGCAGTCGGACAGAAACACGAAAGCCGATTCCATCCGGATCGCCACAGATTCGACTCTCCGGGGGTCGTCCGCCGCAATCCTGACCGATGCCTTCACCTGCCCCGATGGAGAATCTACGATGACATCCATGTCGGCGCCCTGCATCTCGACACTCCCGGTTTCGACGAAAGCCGTCACCGCCCCGATCACCCCGTGGCCGCACATATACGGATACCGGCGTGCATCCATGAAAACGATCCCGAATCCGCTTCCCTGGTTGACCGGCCGCGTGATAATTCCGGCGAACATGTCACGGTGTCCTCGGGGCTCCCGCGTCAGCAGCAGTCTTACATGATCAAGATGCCCGCGGATATAAAGCCGCTTATCGTTGATCGTTTCCCCGGGGATTTCCGGGAGCCCGTCGACCACCAGGCGTATCGGTTCACCGCCCACATGGTAGTCGAGGGTTACGATCTGGTTCGGAAGTTCCAGGAATTTTTCGGTATTAAATAAAGACATCGAGCACCTCCGTTCTGCATGAAAAGACATGGTTGTCGAACTTACCCGGTCAAATCAAGATTTTCCCTTGACTCTTCACGCTGGTTTTAATAGCCTCTCAGATTATGTCAGCTCTTGTATTCACAGTAAACGAAACTTTTCCCAACAATTCCTTATAAGAACTCGGATGAAGAATCAAGCATGGAAGCCTTGGGCATTGCTCGGACCGGCACTCAGTACGGTCTTTTTCCTGCTGGTCATTCCGGTGTGTTTCATCGTAGTTTACAGTTTCTGGTTGAGAGCACCGACAGGCGCCGACATCCCGGCTTTTCAATTCGGTAATTATGCGAAATTTTTTGAGGATTTTTTCTATCCTTCGATATTGATCCGGACGATCAGGGTTTCGCTGGAAACCGTTTTTCTCTGCCTGGTCATGGGTTATATCCCCGCTTACTTTTTCTATCGCAGCCGGACCAGGTTTAAATCCCTGCTCCTGCTCCTTATCATGCTTCCGTTCTGGATAAGCTTCATTATCAGAACCATGAGCTGGATCAACATCCTGGGGGATACCGGCCTGATAAACTATATTCTGCTCCAGGCGGGCTTACTCTCAAAGCCTGTGGGAATGCTTTACAACGAAGGTTCAGTTTTAATGGGTCTTATCCAGTACCTCCTGCCGTTCATGATCCTGAATATTTATGTCAGCCTCGAAGGCATCGACAAGAGCCTTGTCGAAGCTGCCAGGAGCATGGGATGCACCGAATGGCAGGCATTTAAAGAGGTGACCCTGCCCCTGAGCCTTCCGGGAGTCAGCGCCGGATCTCTGCTCGTTTTTGTTTTGACGGCCGGGACGTATCTCCCCCCGATGATTCTGGGAGGCCCGGGCAACGAAATGATCGCCAATTTGATTTTCAACCGCGTCATAGGCACGCTGGACTGGCCCTTCGGGTCGGCGATCAGCGTAATTCTCTTGAGCCTTCTGGTGATGATCGTATGGACGTATAACCGGTATCTGGGCATAAACCAGATATTCAAGAGCCTGCAGTGAGGGATCGACAATGCCGAAAATAACCGGTTGGTCGCTGATTCGAGCCTACACGATCCTTATTTATGTGTTCATGTTCGCGCCGATAGCCGTGGTGATCGTTCTGTCCTTCAACCCGGAACAGTTCGGATGCTTCCCGATGAAAGGCTTCAGCCTGAGATGGTTCGTCAAGCTGGCTCAAAACGAATCCATTCTTTATGCGTTTAAAAACTCTCTGATCCTGGGGTCGCTTACCGCGCTCATTTCAACCTCCATAGGAATCCTGGCCGCAATGGCATTCGTTCGCTACGAGTTCCCCGGCAAAAACACCCTGAACACCCTGCTCCTTTCCCCGATCATGATCCCCGAGGTGATCCTCGGAGTTGCGCTTCTGCTGTTCATCCGCTGGCTCCAGCAACCGAAAAGCTTCATGCTGCTGTTGATCGGGCATGTAGTCCTGACATTGCCATACGTGCTGCTGATCGTTCAGGCGAGGCTCGTCGGCATCAAAAAAGAATACGAAGAAGCTGCACAAACCCTCGGCGCCGGCCCGTTTCACACGTTCAAGGAAGTCACCCTGCCGCTTCTCATGCCGGCGATCCTGGCGGGAATGCTGTTTTCGTTCACGATTTCCTTCGACGATATCACCGCGACGCTGTTCTGGGCTACGGCTCAAAATCAAACAGTTCCGGTCAAAATTTTCGGCATGCTGAGAACCTCGGTCAGCCCGGAGATAAATGCCCTCGGAACCGTAATGATCATCATGACGATCGCCACGCCGCTGCTTGCCGCGTTTATGATACGGAAGCTTTCCAGGTCTTAGCCGCCGGAACGGCCGGCATCGTCAACCAACCCTCATTAACCATGACGAAAGGAGAAAACTGATGAAAAAAATCTCGCAAAACCGGCTGGATGATGAGTACGGCAAATATTTGGACGGCAAGGTGAACCGCCGCGACTTCATTAAATACCTCTCGCTCGCCGGGGCCGCCGCAGGTCTCGTTGGAGGTCCGTTCGGATCGTTGATGCGCCCGGCCTTCGCCGCCAAATCGATCCGCTTCGACGGATGGGGCGGAGTCGTATCCGATGCGTTCAGGGAGCATGCCTTCAAACCATTTACCGAAGCCACGGGCATCCGGGTGATAGACGGTGAATTCGGAGACATGGACACCTACCTGACCAGGGTGAAAGCGTCTTTTCCGCCGGGGGGGGAATTCAACCTGGCCCACCTGAGCGGTGTTTTCGACTACGCGAGATACGTGGACCTGGGCTACGACACGGTTCTGGACGAAGACAAGATCCCGAACCTCAAAAATGTTATGAAAGCGATGATCGAGCCCTACAAGGCAATAACCAAGGGCACCCTGTCAGCCGTGCCCTACGACTTCGGCCAGACAGGAATCGCCTACAACACGAAATATATCTCAAAGGACAAGGCCGAAAAGCTTGGAGCCTCTCTTCTCTGGGATAAAGAACTTGACGGGAGGCTTGGGAGCTGGACCGACTGGCGCACCAACATCTGGTACGGCGCGCTTCATACAGGTCAGCACCCAAACAAAATAGAAGACATCGAGGCGGTCTGGGATGCTCTCAGGGAACAACGCAAGATGATAAAGAAATACTGGGGGTCGGGCGCCGAGCTTATGAGCCTGCTTGCAAACGAAGAGATCTACGCCACCGTGGCCTGGTCCGGCCGCGTGGCCGCGCTCCAGGCCGAAGGCCATCCTATAGGCTTTCTCTCTCCGTACAACTGCTATTCGTGGCAGGAATGCATCTTCGTGCTGAAAGGGACGGAACTGGAAATCGCCCACAAACTGCTCGACTTCATGCTGGCCCCGGCATGTTCGATTGCGGTGGCCGAGGGGCAGAAATATCCGCCGAGCCTCGATCCGACGAAAGTGCCGATGCCTGAATCGGTTCAAAAACTTCCGGCGTTCGACCCTACCGGCAAACTGGATGGCTACCTGTTTTCCGACCCGGCATACTGGAACAGCCGCCAGATCGAATGGGCCGAAAAATGGGACAAGGTCAGGGCGGGACGCTGATACCGGCCCGGTGGGTTGCGGAGCGCGGCGGGGAATTTCCGCCGCCCGCAATCCGCGGCAAAATTTGATTCAAATGTAAGCAAATTCAATTATAAGGAGCCGGTTTCACAGTGAATAACGGTGATTCTACACCAATGGTTCAGCTGAGAGGCGTTGAAAAACGTTTCGATAAAATTTTGGCAGTCGAAAAAACGGATCTGGATATCAAAGAAGGAAGTCTCGTGACGCTTCTCGGTCCCTCCGGCTGCGGAAAAACCACAATTCTCAGAATGATTGCGGGGCTCGAAGTCCCGACCGAAGGTGATATATTCATCAAGGGCAGGCGTATCAACGATATGCCGATTCATAAGCGTAACCTTGGAATGATCTTTCAGAACTACTCCCTGTTCCCTCACAAGAATATTTTTGCCAACGTGGCTTTCGGGCTCAAATACAGAAATGTCCCAAAAGACGAGATCAAAGCAAGGGTCACGCGGGCACTCGAAATGGTGCGCCTGCCGGGGGTCGAAAGCCGGATGCCGGCCCAGCTCTCGGGTGGCCAGCAGCAGCGCATCGCGCTTGCGCGTGCAATCGTCATCGAGCCGGATGTCCTGCTTATGGACGAACCTCTGTCCGCTCTGGATGAAAATTTAAGGGAGGACATGCGCCGGGAAATAGACAACCTGCAGCAGATGCTGGGGGTTACCACGATTTTCGTCACCCACGATCAGAGGGAAGCCTTGAGCATGTCCGATACCATAGTCGTCATGAAGCAGGGGATCGTGCAACAGCAGGGCAGTCCGGAAGAAGTATACAATTTCCCGGTCAACCATTTTGTGGCTGATTTTCTGGGTCATTCCAATTTTTTCGATGCCGTGGTCAAAAATCGAGAAGGAGACACTGTTGTAGTCAAAACCGACGACGGCAACGAAGTACGGGCATTCGATCCGCTGGGTCGTTCCGATGGTCTGCCGGTAGAACTCGTCATCAGGGCGCAGAGGATCAATATCTTCAAACAAGGTGACAAGGGATTTTCACCGGACAGCAACCTTTTCGACGGAACGATAAAAGACAGAAGCTACATGGGGGGTGAAGTCAGCTATTTCGTGGAACTGGAAAACGGCACCATGATTCATGTGATAAAAATCGCGACCATGAACCCCTTCAGACGGGGGGAAAAGGTCGTTATCCAGGTGCCGCCCTCGGACTGCAGTCTGCTGGAACGCTCATAACGCACTTATATCAACCCGGGCCGGGGTTCAGCCTCAGACCCAGCTCCGCCAACTGGTCGGGATCAACCTGCGAAGGCGCCCCCGTAAGCAGGCATGAAGCGCTGGTGGTTTTGGGAAAAGCGATGACCTCTCGAATCGACGGAACCCCGGCAAGCATCGCTACCAAACGATCGAAACCAAGCGCAATCCCGCCGTGCGGCGGGGCTCCATATTTCAGCGCGTTCAACAAAAAACCGAATTTGGCATCTGCCTCCGCGGCCGATATGCCCAGGGTCTCAAAGACTTTTCTCTGCACGGCCTGGGTATGGATCCGGATGCTTCCTCCTCCAATCTCGGCCCCGTTCATCACGATATCATAGGCCCTGGCCCGAACGTCACCGGGATTCGAAGAAAGCAGATCCATATCCTGGTCGAGTGGTGCAGTGAAAGGGTGATGCACCGAGGTCAGCCGCTTTTCCTCCTCGCTGTATTCCAGCAACGGAAAATGCGTAACCCAGGTCAACGCAAAAACTCCCGCCGGTATCATTTGCAGCTCGGTTGCAACTGAAAGCCTGATGTCCCCGAGTACATTGAGTGCTACAGGGGTGGATCCGGCAACCATCAGGACCGCGTCTCCTGGTTTTGCCCCCAGCTTTAAGTTTATTTCCTGCTTAAGTGAAACCGGGAAAAATTTGTCAAGTGATGACTGCCAGGCTCCCTCAGCCTTTATCTTGGCCCATGCAAGTCCTCCGGCGCCGTTTTCCTTGGCGCTGGAAGCGAGCTGGTCCAGCTTTTTGCGGGTAAGCCGATCGGCACCGCCGTCGACGCATACAGCTTTGATCGCACCGCCTGACGCGGCCAGTTCGGAAAAAACCCGGAAGTCGCTCTTTTCGGCCTCTACAGTGATATCCGATATTTTCATCTCGAACCGCGTGTCGGGCCTGTCGGTGCCGTAGCTCTCGATCGCCTCCGCGTAAGTCAAACGGGGAAAAGGCACCGGAATTTCCTTTTCCAGCACGTCCCGAAACAGCCGGGTCATCATCGCTTCCACGACCCCGATCACGTCTTCCTCATCGACAAAAGCCATCTCCAGGTCCACCTGGGTGAATTCCGGCTGCCTGTCGGCACGCAGGTCCTCATCGCGGAAACATCGGACGATCTGGTAATAGCGGTCGACCCCCGAAATCATCAACAATTGCTTGAACAGCTGAGGCGACTGGGGGAGCGCATAAAACAGGCCCGGGTTCACCCTGCTGGGCACCAGGTAATCCCTTGCCCCCTCGGGAGTGCTTTTGGTCAACATCGGTGTTTCCACCTCTATAAATCCCCGGGAATCCAGGAACCCCCGTATGGAGGATGCGGCCCGATGTCTCATTTGAAGAGAACGGAACATCGCCGGCCTGCGCAGTTCAAGATAACGGTGTTTCAGCCGGAGCGCCTCCGAAGCGTCGACGGCGCCATCCACCTGGAACGGCGGCGTCTCGGTTTCGTTTAAAATCCTTATTTCCGCGGCACGCACTTCCACGTCCCCTGTGGGCATATTGGGATTCGCCATGCCCTCTTCCCTGCGGGTCACGATCCCGCGAACGGCCATAACCCACTCGTTCCTGAGCACCCTGGCCCTTTCATGGCAGTCCGGGTTTTCACCCGGATCGAAAACCACCTGCGCGATTCCTGTTCTGTCCCTCAGGTTGACAAATATAAGGCCGCCCAGGTCTCTGCGGCTGTTGACCCAGCCCATCAGCACCACTTCAGAACCTTCATCGGCGATTCGAATCTTCCCGCAGTCAGCGGTTCTTT
>Ga0129302_1001614_pt1 | contig 16699 bp, 16 predicted proteins | sample BlaSprsedimmetaG_FD_94476 | JGI IMG/M metagenome (GOLD analysis project Ga0129302, IMG submission 94476) | Hot spring sediment bacterial and archeal communities from California, USA to study Microbial Dark Matter (Phase II) - Blank Spring... | ecosystem: Environmental > Aquatic > Thermal springs... | reverse complement strand
ATCTCGGTGACATGGCGGCCTCCTTTGTTGGATTGCCACCAATTATGCCACATATTGCCAAAAAACGAAATATTAAATGTTACATGGTACTAGGTTATTCCTGGATGTGTCGCTGTAGTAATAGATGAGAGCGAAACAAAACTGGGTCTTATTTCTTCTTCCAAGATGCGAAGTGCTGTAAATGCAGGTCAGCAAGTTGCAGCGGTTTTTGTTGCTCTTCTTGGCGGTGGCTATATGCCTACCGACAAAGAGCAAAAGATGCGTGCATCCGTCGTCACGCGCTCCGTAGGAGAACACGGGGAATATATAGTTGTGAGAGTAACGTTCCAGAGAATCGTATGGAATACACAAGGGCAGGTCACGAAGTCAGAAAGTTTAACGGACCCTCAAATATATCAAGAGTTTTTTGAGAAGCTCTCGAAATCTATCTTTCTGGAGGCACAAGCAATATGAATAAATCCGTTTTATTTTTGATTGTAATCTCGTTGTTTTTTGTTGGTTGTGCAACTACACACCAACGGCTTCTCGACTCAGATTCCAGTCAGGTGCAATTGCGGAGCATTCAAACCAGAGCTTTTGATACAACAGATAAAGAAAAGACCTTGAGAACTGTTATATCAACTCTCCAAGATTTGGAATTTGTAATTGATAAGGCCGACGCAACTCTTGGAACAGTCAGTGCTACAAAATTAAAACATTACGCATTACGTATGACAGTTACTGTAAGACCTAGAGGAGAAACTCAGCTTTTAGTCCGAGCCAACGCGCAATATAATGTAACTCCTATTACTGACCCTGAACCATACCAGCAATTTTTTACATCATTAGAGAAGGCTATGTTTTTAACTGCTCATCAAGCTGATTAAAAAACAGATAACAAGTCACTCCACCGGTGCGAGATCACAGGAGCCAGAGGGGTCAGCCCTTGACATTGGACAAAACAGGAGGGAGAACGCTTCGCGTAAATACATGAATTCCTCTGTAGCTCATGAGTTTCTGCGAGTCCACCACCGTAGCAATATCCATCTCTATCCCGACGATTGGAAAAAGTTGCCTATTCCCGAAGTTCCGATGGAGAAGCAAACGCCGATAGTGAAACTTGTTGACCAAATCCTCGCGGTTAAACAAAAAGACCTTCAAGCTGATACTTCTGCCCTTGAACGCCAGATTGACCAGATGGCCTATGCCCTCTACGGCCTCACACCGGAGGAAATTGAGATTGTGGAGGGTAAAAAATCGTGTGAAGCAGGGTGGCCACAACATTCCGGAAAAAACTATCAGACGCAGGTATGAAAGAGGCTGGTACAATTTTCAACATCTTTACAAACAATTGGTGGATGCCTGGGTTCTTTTTGACAACTCAGGCGAAACGCCAACACTTCTTGATGAAGGAGAAAAATGATGAACAAGGTCAAAGCACAGATTCGAGATATTGATCTTGTAAAGGCGGAGATCGCGCTGCGACGTGCGGCTGCCAGGGCGAAAAAGATTGCCGAGGAGACGCATACCCCACTGGTGGTGTATGAAGGAGGACGTGTACTCAAGAAATTCCCTGGGAAAAAAAGAGCAAACAAGTCGTGTAAAACGGGCTGAAAGCCCTTTAAATATTTCGCGGTAACATGATGCTGGCAGCAGGGACAAAGGCATGGTTTGACATTTTCAAGAATAACGTAAAATATGATTCGGCTATGTAGGGTGGGCTGAGCCCCATAAGCGCTAAAATAAGAACTGCTAAATAAACGTATGTAGCATATCGAGTTGTAGCATTCTGTTTCTTGGACGTTCCCTAAGTTGCGCCCTGATGTGGGACCAGTGTTCTAAAGCCTTGGTCAACGATAATCTTGGAACTACAGCATGTTGCATAACCATGAACCAGAATTCGTATTCTCGCCACGGGCTCCTTACACCTTGTATATCTCCGTTCACCTCAGAATTCTGGGGGGCATTCGAGCGGGTACCCCCAGGGGGAAAAAGATTCCGCCTCTCGGTATAGGCGCTCTACAAGCAAAGCCACAAACATTTTTCCATACAGCCAAGCGATACAGCTGTTTGGGTCGGATTTGGGAAGGTGACCAACTCCTATGATGTTCTTTAGCCGCTTGAAAGCCAGTTCGATCTGCCATCGTCCGCGGTATAACGAGAGAACGCCCTCCCCGTCGAGGTTACGGCGACTGGCCGTGGTGAACAGGGTTATATATTCTGCATACTCTAAGGTTTCGGGGCGGAGTTCTTTTCCTTTTTTGGAGGCCATCCTTAGTAAACGCTTTTTGGACAATTCTACGGCCTCCTCGCTTTTCCTTAAGGAACAGAGGCGACCCTTAATAAGGCTCCCATCATCCGGGTCTTGGAACCACACGTCCCAATCGCCTACTTGGCCCTCAGTTAGTGAACGAAGGAGTTCTAAAACATTGAGGCTCTTTCCACGTCGTGTGAATAGAGGCAGATTCGTCGAGTGAAATCGTACCATCACATGCCCTTGGTGCTTGATAACATGCACGATTCCTTTTCGCTTACAGTATCCCCTATCGCCGACCATAAGGTCATCGGGCTCGACCCCGTATCGCTCAAAGCCCTCTACGACCTTTGTGGTTGTAACTGTGCAAGTATCGCACAACAATGTCTTCAGCTGAAAACAATAATGGATTCGCCAATCAGAACCCGTACTTCCGGGTTCACTTATAGACGTACCATCCACAATGCGTACGCGAAATTTCGGGCTAAGCTCAGCATCCGGTCTTTTCTCCCGAAGCGCTGCCAACAGCTCAAGGGCCATCCACCGAAGCCATTCTCCGGACACCCTAAGCCGATGCAGCAAAGCAACGTCTTCAATTTTGCAAAGACCAACTTCGGAAGCATAGGCCACGGTGGTCCGGAGAGACTTCCCATCGGCCAGATGTATGAGCAGCACCCGAAGCAAGGTTTCAGCCGAGCCAATCTTTCGCTTTCGTGTCAAAGCTCCCAACTCTGTAGCCTTGGACCCCCAATGTGCCGGCAAAAACCTCAACATGATTTTCCAATCGCCATCATTCGCTGTAGTTTTCATGGCGCGATGATATACGAATGGCTGCTAAAATACAAGCTTCTTATTTTAGCGCTTATGGGGCTGAGCCCACCAAAACACCGGCCTTACCGGATATGGCAGGAGAGCCACTGTCTCTGACTGCCTTCGTGCCAGAGGGGTTTATCCGTCGTACAGATGTTCTTTTGGTATGGACAGCGGGGGTGAAAGGGACACCCTGATGGAATATTTAAGGGGCTGGGAGGGTCTCCCTCTAAGACTATACGCTTTTGACGGCGGGTAGGGTCAGGATAAGGGGCGGCCGCCAGGAGGGCCTCAGTATAGGGGTGGTGGGGGACCTGTCCGAGGATATTTTTGTCTATTATTTCCACGATCTTTCCGAGATACATGACAGCGATGCGGGTGCTCAGATAATGTACGACCTGAAGGTCATGGGCAATAAAGAGATACGTAAGATTGAATTTGTTCTTGAGGTCGAGGAGGAGATTGATTACCTGGGCCTGTATGGAGACGTCCAGGGAAGAGACCGGCTCGTCCGCCACGATGAATTCCGGATGCAGGGCTAAGGCGCGGGCGATACCGATCCTCTGCCTTTGTCCGCCGCTGAATTCATGTGGATAGCGATAGAGTTGCTCGTCACCAATACCTACCTCCCTGAGTATATGGGTAACCTTTTCGGCCAGTTCTGTCCTGCTACGGCAGAGCTTGTGGATTACGAACGGTTCGGCCACAATATCGAATATGTTTCGGCGTGGATTAAGCGACGAGTAGGGATCTTGGAATATGATCTGCATATCCCTGCGCAAATTCCGCATCTGTCTCTGGGATAAAGATGAGACGTCCCGGCCCTTATAGAAAACCTGGCCTGAGGCAGGTTCCTCCAGTTTCAGTATGAGGCGGCCTAATGTGGACTTACCGCAGCCGCTTTCACCCACCAAGCCTAATATCTCGCCCGGCATGATGGTAAGGTTAACGCCGGCCACGGCCTGTAAGACGTGGTCTTTCCCGCCCCAGAAACTGCTCCGCACCTGATAATGTTTAAATAGGTCTTTGACTTCAACCAGCGGGTTCATGGCTGGCCTGCCTTTAAAAAGCACCGCACGAAGTGCCCCTTTTCTACCTCAAGAAGTTGTGGCTCGGCGCTGAGACATTCTTTATGCGCTTCTTTACAGCGGTTCTGAAAGGCGCAGCCTCCGGGCAGGGCGGAAAGCGACGGGACCGTGCCGGGTATGGGCGTAAGGCGGCGTAAGGGTTCTTTATTCAATGAAATGTGCGGCAGGGAGGCCAGGAGCCCCCTGGTATAGGGATGGAGCGGCCGGGAAAAGAGGTTAGCGACATCGGCCCCTTCAACTATGCGTCCGGCGTACATGACGATGACCCTCTGGCCTACCGCGGCCACCACGCCGAGATTGTGGGTAATCAAAAGGAGGGCCATACCGATTTTCTTTTTGAGGTCGGCGAGCAGGTCCAGAATCTGGGCCTGGATAGTGACATCCAGGGCCGTGGTCGGTTCATCGGCGATCGTGAGGGCTGGCCGGCAGGCCAGGGCCATGGCGATCATAACCCTTTGTCTGAGTCCACCGCTCAGTTGGTGGGGGTAATGCCTTATCCGTTCGGCAGGGGAGGGGACGCCGACCAGGCCGAGGAGTTCAATGGCCCTTTGTTCGGCCTGATGACGCGGCATCTTTTCGTGTACGAGTATGGCCTCTGTGATCTGGTCGCCTATGGTGAAGACCGGATTGAGGGCAGTCATAGGCTCCTGAAAGACCATGGAAATTCGCCGGCCCCGGAGGCGGCGCAGGTCTTCCTTTTCCAGTTTCATAATATCCTGGCCGTCGAACAGGATTGAACCGGAGACTATCCTGCCGGGAGGCTCTGGAATGAGCCTCAGTATGGACAGGGCCGTGACACTCTTACCGCAACCGGACTCGCCTACCACACAGACAGTTTCTCCCTTTTCCACAGTGAAGCTTAGGCCATCGACCGCCTTTATTATGCCTTCTTCGGTGTAAAAATATGTCTTTAAGTCCTGGACGGAAAGTAGTGGCTGGGGTGTCATGGGTTAATAGTCATTGGTCAATGGTCATTGGGACCTTGGACTTCGAGTTTTTCATGCCCGCTTAACAGGCGGTTAGGTTATAATAAAACAAAGATTGTTTCAAGGGAATGTTTGCCGTATAATGCGTCCTTGGATATGAAAACTCCGGCAAAGATATGGGAAATCAGCGGCCGCATGTTTCTGGCCTGGGGTTTTTTTGTCCTACTATCCTGCTTGGCGTGTTCCCCGCCGGGAGGGGGCAGTGAGACCCCGGGTCGTCCGGCAGAGGCCGGACCGCCCTGCTATGGCGACACCCTGATCACCGGGTCTATCGGCGAGCCTTCAAACTTAATTCCGATCCTTGCTTCCGATAGTTCTTCTCATGAGGTGGCCGGCCTCATATACAACGGCCTCGTGAAATATGACAAAGACCTGAAGCTGGTGGGTGATTTGGCCGAATCGTTTGAGGTCTCGAAATCCGGGTTGGTCATTACCTTTCATCTGCGAAAGGGGGTAAGGTGGCATGACGGCCAACCTTTTACCGCCGCAGACGTCTTATTTACCTATAAAACCATGGTCGATCCCCATACCCCAACCGCCTATGCCGAGGACTTTCTGCAGGTGGAAAAGGCGGAGGCGGCGGACCCTTATACCTTCCGGGTTACCTATAAAAAGCCCTTTGCCCCGGCCCTGGCCAGTTGGGGGATTTCTATTCTGCCCGGACATCTTCTGGAAGGAAGGGATATCATGAAGAGCCCTCTGGCGCGCCATCCCGTCGGCACCGGCCCCTTTATCTTCAAGGAATGGAAGACCGGGGAAAAGGTTGTCCTTGCCTATAATCCCGATTACTTCGAGGGCCGTCCCTATATCGATCGCTATATCTACCGGATTATCCCTGATTCCGCTACCATGTTCATGGAACTTAAGGCCGGGGGTATAGATAACATGGGCCTTACACCCCTTCAATATGCCCGGCAGACCGAGTATCGAAAGTTTAAAGAGAACTTTAATAAGTACCGCTATCCGGCCTTTGCCTATACCTACCTGGGTTTCAATCTGGAAGATGAGAAATTCAGGGACAGGCGGGTGAGGCAGGCCGTTTCCTATGCCATCGATCGCGGAGAAATTATCGAAGGGGTTCTCCTTGGTCTGGGACAGGAGGCCACCGGGCCGTATAAACCTGGTACCTGGGCCTATAATCCCAATGTAAAGCGGTATCCCTACGATGCCGTCAAGGCCCGGGAACTTCTACAAGAAGCGGGGTGGCGGGACACGGATGGTGACGGCATATTGGATAAGGACGGAATACCATTTCGCTTTACCATCATTACCAACCAGGGGAATGATATCCGTGCCCGGACGGCAGAGATCATTCAGCGCCGGCTGAAAGAGGTGGGTATTGATGTTAAGATCCGGATCATTGAATGGGCGGCCTTTATCAAGGAATTTATCGAGAAGAAGACATTTGAGGCCACCATCCTGGGATGGACCATAACCCAAGATCCCGATATATATGACGTCTGGCATTCTTCTAAAAACAAACCTGGCGAGTTAAACTTTATCTCTTACAGGAATACGGAAGTAGATGCCTTGCTGGAAAGGGGCAGACGCACCTTTGACCAGGAAGAACGCAGAAAGATTTACTGGCGTATTCAGGAGATACTGGCCGAGGAAGTACCTTATGTGTTTCTCTATGTCCCGGACGCCCTTCCGGTAGTGCAGGCCCGCTTTAAGGGTATTGAACCCGCCGCCGCGGGTATAACCTATAATCTGATTAAATGGTATGTACCAAAGGCGGAGCAGAGGTATAAGATGATAGCGCATAGCTCATAGCTCATGGATGATAGCTGAAAGCAAAAAGTAAATCATAAGAGGTTCTTGCAAAATCCTTATGATCGGATTGTCGTCATTCCGGCGAAAGCCGGAATCCAGTGACTCCGATCATGCCTCCGGCAGATTCGCCGGGGCGAACCAGATTAAGACACTCCTGGACACCGGTTTTCACCGGTGTGACGACTTTTGCAAGAGCCTCATAACTTACGAATAATAAATCGGAAAATGGCTGCTTACATCCTAAAAAGATTATTTCTAATGATTCCTATCTTTCTGGGAATAACCGTCATCTCTTTTGCCGTTCTGCATCTTGCCTCTGGTGCGCCTACGGAGATGCAGACCATGATGCAGCCCAAGGTCTCTCTGGAGGCCCGGGCTCGCCTCAACGCCATCTATGGCCTGGATAAGCCCCTCCATATACAGTATTTTGATTGGCTGAAGAGGCTGGTACGATTTGATTTTGGCCGGTCTTTTTCGTCTGACAACCGGCCGGTACAGGAGAAGATCATGGAGAGGTTGCCGATTACCCTCTTTATCAATATCCTCTCTCTGGTTCTTATCTTAGTTGTGGCCATACCCATAGGTGTCCTCTCTGCAGTTCACCGGTATTCTCTTTTTGATAAGGCCACCACGCTTTTTGTCTTTGTGGGGTTTGCCACTCCGACCTTCTGGCTGGCGCTGCTTTTGATGCTCGTGTTTGGCGTGTATCTGGACTGGCTGCCCATATCCGGTCTCAAGTCCCTGAACTATGAATACCTTGGTTTATGGGGTAAGGTGGTTGACTTAGGCAGGCATCTCATTCTTCCGGTCCTCCTTTCGGCATTCGGCGGGTTAGCCGGTCTTTCCCGCTATATGCGCAGCAACATGCTGGAGGTAATACGGCAGGATTATATCATTACGGCCAGGGCTAAAGGGCTGGCTGAAAGGGTTGTTATATATAAACACGCCCTGCGCAATGCCTTACTCCCGGTGGTAACTGTTCTGGGCCTATCTATCCCCGGCCTCATCGGCGGCAGTGTCATATTTGAATCGATATTTGCCATTCCGGGCATGGGACAGCTCTTTTACGGCGCGGTTATGGCCAGGGATTACCCGGTGGTTATGGGTGAGCTGGTCATCGGGGCGGTTCTGACTCTTATCGGTAACCTGATAGCGGATATCTCTTATGCCCTGGTTGATCCACGGATACGGGTGCGCTAAGTAATGAAGAGGGCATTAGCTAAAGAATTCTGGCAGCGGTTCAGACGCCATCGCCTGGGGTTAACAGGGGCCATGGTGGTCTTATTGCTCTTTATTGTCTCTCTGGCGGCTCCTGTATTTTCTCCATATGATCCAAGCTATATTGATATCAAATCTATCCTGGAACCACCCAGTTATGAACATCCCCTTGGCACTGACCAGTTAGGCCGCGATGTCCTCAGCCGGATTATCTGGGGAGGGCGCATCTCTCTTATGGTGGGGTTTGTAGCCGTGGGTATTGCTACGGTTGTTGGTGTCTTTTTAGGGGCTATGGCTGGTTATTACGCCGGTTATGTGGATACGATTATTATGCGTTTTGTGGATATTATGCTCTGTTTCCCGACGTTTTTTTTGATTCTGGCGGTCGTGGCCTTACTTGAACCCAGTATCTGGAACATCATGGTGGTCATTGGAGCGACGGGGTGGATGGGAATGGCCCGTTTGATTCGGGCGGAGATCCTGTCTGTAAAGGAGAGGGACTATGTCCTGGCGGCTCGGGCCTTAGGAGCCAGCCACGCCCGCATAATATGGAGGCACATTATACCGAATGCTATGGCTCCGGTACTGGTCGCTGCCACTCTGGGTGTAGCTGCGGCTATACTAACCGAATCTGCCCTGAGTTTTTTGGGTATCGGTGTCCAGCCGCCTACGCCGAGTTGGGGTAATATCCTTACCGCGGGCAAGGACAGTATTGAAGTAGCCTGGTGGCTTTCTTTTTATCCGGGTATGGCTATACTTATTACTGTGCTCGGCTATAACCTCCTTGGTGAAGGTATAAGGGATGCTATCGATCCACGGCTGAGGGATGGAAGAGGATGATAAGAAAGGGTTGTGTCCTTCTAATCTGTTTTTTCCTGATGGGGATTGCGGATGCAGCGGCAGCCGACAAGGTGTCGGGTAATAAGGCCGCTTCTCCGCCTGCGGTTCCCGGCCCAAGAATAATTATGAAACAGGAAGAGACGCCGCGATGGAAAAGCAAATGGGATCTGGCGCGTAAATTTACCCGCCAGAAGAAATATGACGTAGCCCTGGTTCTGTACAGGGAAGTATTGGAAATCAAGCCTACCCTGGATGACGCCCGCCTTGAGATGGCCCAGATATTGAGATACCTGGGTAAAGATACAGAGGCCATAGAGGCCCTGGAGATTTTTTTAGAGTCAAAGCCTGACCGCATCGATGCCATGCTTCCTCTGGCCGAACTTTTAGCTGCCCAAGGGAATGAAAAAAGGGCCGTCAAACTTTACGAACAGATACTTTTAAAGGAGCCCGCAAATTTTTCTGCCATGAAGGGTCTGGGAGAGGCCTATCTTAAGCTTAAGAGCTACTCAGAGGCATCTGATCATCTGCTTAAGGCCTTGAATTTAAACCCCCGCGACATGGATCTGATTTATAAGATAGCTATCTGTCTGGATAACCTGGGAAAATCCAGCGAAGCTGCAGCCTATTACCAAAGCCTGATCGGCCTTAAAGGCAACGACCCGGTTTTTGTTCACCGTTATGTGGATTCTCTTATAAATGCCGGTCGTGAGGCAGAGGCCATAAGTGTGCTCGCCGGATTTCTGAAAAATTATCCGGATAATCTGGCCGGCCACGAGAAGATTGCCCAGCTTTATCTTAAGAAAGAGAAGAAGAAAGAGGCGCTGCCTCATCTGAAAGAGATGCTGAGTAAAAATCGAAATGACAGTAAACTCCTTTTTAAGATAGGGCAGATTGAAAGTGAACTCGGGCTTTACAAGGATGCCGTATCCAACCTCCAGACCCTGTTAAAGATTGAACCAAAACACAAAGAGGGGATGGTTATATTGGCCCAGGCCCTTTCTGCCAGCGGACAATACCCTGCGGCCATAGAACAGTATAAGGCTTACCTGTCTCTTGCCCCAAAGAACGAAGAGGTCCGGAAAGGGCTGGCCGGGATTTACTTAAAGACCAAACAATATCCAGAGGCAGCCGCTATATATGAGAAACTAAGCCAGGAGTACCCGAAGAAAACAGGCTTTAAATTTGATTTAGCCGATGTATGGCTGAAAATGGGTGAACGAGAAAAGGCCCTTAAGTCCCTTGAGGATATTTTATCCATTGAGCCTGAGAATAAAGAGGCCCTGGTGAAGAGGGCCGCGGCACTACAGACATTAGGTAGGGTAGGTGAGGCTACCCAGGCCTGGCAGATGGTGGTCGAGGTTTATCCTGACCTTTCGCCGGCAAAGCTGGCCTTGGCCCATCTCCTTATTGAACAGGCCCGGGTGGCTGCGGCCCAAAAATTATTTCGCTCTGTTCTGGCAGATGATGGTAAGAACCTGGAGGCACTGAAAGGACTGGCAAAAACACATGAGGTAAGGGGTGAGCTGGATTTAGCCCTGGATACATTTAAGAAGATACTGGCTACCTATCCCGCTGATAAGGATGCAAAGTTCGGTCTGGCACGTACTTATGAGGGCATGAAAAATTATGAAGAGGCCGGGGAGTGTTATGCCCGTCTGCTTGCCGAAAATTCCGACTCGCAGGAGGCCCTACTTGGCCTCGCCCGTCTGGCCAGGCTCTCCGGTAACTACCATAAGAGTCAGACTATGTATTCAGACATTTTAAGTCGGTATCCTGACCTTGAAGCCGCCCGGACCGGCCTGGCAGAACTTTATATCGATGAGGGACGTACAGATTATGCCCGGGCTGAATATCAGAAGATGATCTTAAAAGATCCAGGTTCAGCTGCAGGGGGTCGGGGCCTGGTGCTTCTTCATCTGAGAGATGATAAGGACAAAGAGGCTGAGAATCTTCTAAAGAGTTATCTTGCTTCTCACAGTGGTAGTGATGGGGATCGTCTTCTACTGGCCCGAATACTTACAGGGCGCAAAAAATGGGACGAGGCCGCAGGTATCTATCAACCAATGTTTAATAGGGGAGAGGTGGCCGGAGAGGCGCGGATCGGGTTGGCCGAGCTTTACTATAAAAGTGAACAATTCCTGCAGGCCGTGGCAGTTTATAATGCGGCGTTACAGGAAACGCCATACTCAGCGCTGGCATTAATCGGACTCAGGAAATCTCTGTTTGAAGCCGGAGACGGCATATATTTTGAGATTATTGACCTGGAGATCGAAAAGCTATGCCAGCGCCGTCCCGACATTTTTTGGAATGATGACTTATTTAAGAGTGAACTCCTTGACTGGCCGGAGAAGGTGGCCCTGTACCAGAGGATCAAAGAGAACAATCCCGAACACTTCCTGGCCGGATGGTTTTTGGCCCGGGCCCTGGAGCATGTGGATGTGGATAAAGCACTAAAGGAATATGAAGACTGGGTGGAGAAATATCCGGATAATGAGGGCGGGTTGCTCAAGCTGGCCCGGCTTTACGTACGGAAGTTCGCCTTTTCTAAGGCCCTGGCCCGGTATGATAAGCTTCTGGCCATCGATCCCAATAATGCCCCTTACCAGGGCGAAAAAATACAACTGTTTTTTGATTGGGGGCGTGGCGATAAGGCCCTGGCTCTTTTAAAAACGCTCCTTATCCCTCATGTCGATGACGTAATTGAAGAGAAACTTAAACAACTAGCGGAGAACGAAGAGGATCAGGAGATAAAGGATAAGCTGGTTCGCTTTCTTTCCAAAAGATCTAAGGGTTCTGTCTATTGGTTGTATGAAAAATTTTTCCGCGAGATTGAAAAGAAAAGGTTCCCGGAAAAACTCCTCCCCGGGATGGAGCGAATTCGTCTGGATCTGTATGGAGATTACCTGATTCAGAAAAGAGCGCATGATAAAGGAGGGATATTTAGCATCATTCCCCGGAGGTAGATTTTGAGGGGAAAGAATGGGGATGGCATCTGAAGAATCAATATATGAAAAGAATCCCATTTCTGTTGCTGGTTATTTTCTTCCTCAACGGCTGTGCCGGCCTTTATTTTAAAGAGTCTGAAGTTTATGCCCCGCCTCCGCGTGTAGAGGACATTTCCCGGTTAGACTTTCGTGAGCAGTGGTTTGGCGTCATTTTTAACGGTGATAAGATCGGATTTAGTCACCTCAAGATTGAGGATGCAGCGTCTCCGAATCTTTTCAGAGTAGAGTCGGAAGGAACAGTTTATCTGAACTTCATGGGGTTTAAGAAAGAAATCATTATGAAGAGTACGGAATGGGTGAATCCTGATCTGACGCTGGTCCAATTTGAGAGCAAGCGGATCATGGACAGGGAAAAGATATTGGCAAGAGGATGGGTCGAAGTAGGACGGCTTCAGGTAAAAGTTAGCGGGGAAGGATACGAGGAAGAAAAAGCCTATGAACTGTCCGGCCCCTTATACGGCATGGGTCTTATCAACCTTATCCCTCATTTTCAAGGACTGGAGGCGGGAAGGACATATCGGAATTGGGTATATGATGTCCAGTCTCAGGGGCTTGAGGAACTTACCCAGAAGGTCGTGGGCCTTGAAGAGAGTAAACTACTCGATGAGCCGGCCTTCCGGATAGAAACAACGCTTACCGGCCTGTCCACCACGAGTTGGGTCAATACCCGGGGCGAGACCCTTCTGGAGACGGCCATAAATGGCGTCTTAATAACGGCCAGGGAAAATGAGACCATGGCTAAGGAGTTTATTTATCAGGGTAGCCTGGGCAAGAAAGACCTGCTCCTTGATTTTAGCCTTATCAAGACAGAAGTAAAGATTCCTTGCCCGCGCCAGATAAGGAAACTGGATATAATCCTTACCGGATTAGATAATGGGGTCTTTTTAAATGAGGATGAAAGGCAGAAAATTAAGGTTGTCTCGCTGGATACGGGCAAGAATTACCAGTTCCTGGTAGAAGTTCCTGATCTTTCCGGGTATAAAAGCGAACCCATTCCTGTACGGGATGACAGGTATAAAAAATATCTCCTCCCCACCGGCTCTATCCAGAGCAACCATCCGGATATCGTAAAACTCTCCACTGACATTATTGCGGGAGAGACAGACGCCCTTAAGGTGGTAGAAAGGCTTACTTCCTGGGTGGACAGGTAGATAAAAGACAGTCCGGCGGATTCTTTTACCGCAGTTAACGTCCTTCGTTCCCGCGAAGGGGAATGTCAGGCCCATACCTATCTATATGCGGCCCTGGCCCGGGCCGCAGGTATACCCACTAAGATTATTTCTGGTATTGTCTATGTGGAGGATACCGGTTTTCTCTACCATAGCTGGGCGGAAAGTTATGTGGGTTACTGGCTCTCTGTGGACCCCACCCTGGGTCAGGTAAACGTAGATGCCACACACATAAAACTGATCGAAGGAGAGGATGTCCAATCTTTAAGTCCGCTGGTAAATATCGTGGGCAGGGTGCAGGCATCTATTAATGGCTATGAACCGCAATAGCGAGCGCTAACCTCGCTGCAAACAACGGGGAATGCGCTCGCTATGCATGTTCAAGAGCTTGAAGAAAAAGTATCTGCCCTTGGGAGTATGTTGAGTATAAAAACAGAGATTTTGTTTGACCCCTGTTTTTTTAGCTATCCATTTTGTCAAATCTGACTCTGCTCATTGCTTTTTGACTAAACCCTTGCCCCAGAAGCATGTGCGCAATGCATCCAAGAAATCTGCCGAATATATCAGTAGCGGTGGTGGATACAGCTAAAAACGTTGTTTCTCCGTAACAAAGCATGCTATAAAAGGTAATCGCAATTATTAATCGGCAAGAAATTTAATGCGTTGGCTGCGAATGGAGGTGTCTATGGTCAAGAAACGATTGATGCCAGACAAGTGTATGAACAAGATAGACAAAACGGTGAAGGAGTTTTCAAATGCCTTAGGATTTTGTCATTCTATAGAAGACAAATATAAGTTGTGGAATAAGTTCATGCGTGAAATGATAAAATGCAATATAGGTTTGATTCATTGTTTATATCTATTGAACGAACATTTCATTAAGGAAACGGTTCTGAAAAGTATTCTCGAAGATGATGATCTTATAGGTGAATTTTTCGAAAGTGAGCTGTCGAATAAAAAGGATAAACTGGTCGAGAGATTTAAGAAGATAAAACGATCACTTACAAAAAGCCCCGTTCGAGAAAGGGTCCAATCGCACCTTATTGAGGCGACATATTGTTACCTATATGGCTTTGATCAAGCTGCGATTGCTCTTTGTAGAGCCAGTCTTGATTTTGCCTTGAAGGGCCAATTACATAAACAAGATAACGATCGCATTTCCTTGGAAAAATTGATTAATGAAGCCGTTACTAAAGGATACTTGGAAAGCCATGGGCCTGTTGCTCACAACATCAGGCTGCGTGCTAATGAGGTAATGCATGAGAGTCCTTTTAAGTCTGATCCACTGAAAATAATAAACGATACGCGAGAAGTCCTTGAAATACTTTATAAACCTAGACAGGCGTAGAGGTGTATAACTAACCTTCACATAATTCTCACATTATGCTACGATTCCTCTATGAGCTAGCAATGAAAGACCCTTACTCGGCTTCACAAGGCCTGGAGTTGCAATAACGGGAGGGCGAATACTATGCGCCAGCATAAATTATTACTGAAGGATTTTTATCTAATAATATCCTTATGCTTCTCATTCTTTGTGATGACACCTGCTTTTTGTATGGCGCAGGTAGATGCGCCAGCATTGTTGAAATCAGCAAAACCAGCTTTGGTGGTAATCACAACCTTGGACAAAAAGGGAAATCTGTTACGAACAGGAGCAGGATTTTTTATAAATTCCAAAGGTGAGATAATAACCAACCTACATGTCATGGAGAAAGCTGTCTCCGCGACTGTCCGGTGCATGGATGGAAAAACCTACGACGTGCTGGGAGTTATTAGAGAAGATGAGGACTGGAACTTAGCAAAGCTTATGATTGACCTGAGAGATAAAGAGATTTTCCCATTCTTAGAATTGGCAACCAAACTTCCCCAAGAAGGAGATAGAGCCTTTGTCATAGAAAACTTAACGGACTCTGAGCAAAGGGTATTTGATGGGTTGGTCTCATCAGTACGCACGGTTCCAGACTTAGGTCCAATAATTCAGATAAGTATCCCTATGCCAGAGACCTTAAGCGGTAGCCCTGTACTAGACGGAGCGGGTAAGGTTTTAGGTGTAGCAGTGGTACTGACTAAGGAGGGAAAGAGCGTTAGCTTAGCAATTCCGTCGCAAAAAGTAGCTGAGCTTGAATCAGGTGATAGTTTTTCTCTGTACCCGGTTTATGCAACGCCTGAGAAGCTGTACCAGGCTGCCTTAAACAGGATAAAAAGTATGGATTATGTGAGAGCACTATTCTTAGCAGAAGAGCTGGCTGGTAGTGGGATTCGGCTGTTCGGGAACCCCGAAACCACGGACGATCTCCAAAAAGTAAAACGAGCGGTAGATCTGTGTAATAAAATTATCCAGAGCAAACCTGACCTAGCCGATGCTCATTATAGTCTTGCTACCCTCCTTGCCCGATTAGGCGACACCAAAGGGGCTATAGAAGCGTGCAAGAAAGCCATAAAACTTAACCCAGACGACCCCATATATTATAGCGAGCTCGGTGATTTGTACTTAGAGCTTAAAGAGTATCAAAAAGCCATAGAAGCTATCAAAATTTCGATCAAATTAGAACCGGGCCCTTTCCACTATGTCCATCTTGGGAAGGCATATCTTGCAGGTGGTCAGCCCAGGGAGGCCCTACGAGCATTTTTTACGGCGGTAAAAACGGTGCCCACATCGGAGATGGAACCCCATACTCCCCTTGCCCCATATCCCCCATATCTCAGCATAGATTCTGCTTATTCTATACACAGCGAGTATCAAAAAGACGCCGTTGTGGTTTTCCAGAAGGCAGTTAATACGCTAAAGGCTGATCCAAAAACACCGCCGGGTTACTTAGCCCAAGCTTACTTCCACCTTGGTGAATCTCATGAGAGACTTGGCTACCATGATAAAGCTATAGAGGCTCTAAATCAAGCCCTTAAGATTGAACCGCAAAACCCTTCCCGCTATGTCCGTCTTGGCAAGGCATATCTTGCAGGTAATCAGCCCGAGGACGCCCTACAAGCATTTCTTGCGGCGGTGAAAATGGGACCTACGTCAGAGCTGACATCTCTATATTGCAGTATAGGTCTTGCTTATTCTGTGCATAGCGGGCATCAAAAAGACGCAGTTAAGTTCTTCCAGGAAGCAGTTAATATGCTAAAGACTGATCCAAAAACACCCCCCAGTTACTTAGCCGAGGCTTACTTCTACCTTGGTGAATCTCATGAGAGACTTGGTCAACATGATAAAGCTATAGAAGCCTTAAAAGAGGCCGTTAAGATTAAACCTGGTGATGAATCTTACGTGCATAAGATAGCTGATGTCTACATACAATGGGGTCATTCCTATTCCAAGCTTGGTAAGTACGTTGAAGCCATCAATACATATAAGAAGGCAAGAGAGCTTGACCCGGAAAACACTGCCGCATTATTCCCACTTGGCTTATTATATGTTGGCCTTGGCCAGTATACAGAGGCCGTAGCAGCCTTAACTCAACAAAGGTAAGCCACTGGTTCTACCAGTGAGACTTGAAAAGGTTTGACCGTTGAGGGATAACATCCTCCTGTGGCTTGATGAGCAAATGTCACAGGAGGATGTCATGTCAGAATT
>Ga0129302_1001609_pt1 | contig 16717 bp, 16 predicted proteins | sample BlaSprsedimmetaG_FD_94476 | JGI IMG/M metagenome (GOLD analysis project Ga0129302, IMG submission 94476) | Hot spring sediment bacterial and archeal communities from California, USA to study Microbial Dark Matter (Phase II) - Blank Spring... | ecosystem: Environmental > Aquatic > Thermal springs... | reverse complement strand
GGCCCGGTGGCGGCCTGAGGAGGCGGTATGGATCTGTTCCCGATCTTTATGAATGTGCGCGATCGCGAGTGCCTGGTGGTCGGTGGCGGGCCGGTGGCAGCCCGCAAGGCCGACCTGCTGGTCAAGGCCGGTGCCCGCGTGGCGGTGGTGGCGCCCGCCCTCGGTGGCGAGATGGCGCGCCTGCGCGCACTGGGCCGCATCCGGCACCTGCCGGGCGAGTTTGCGCCCGCACTCATCGATCGGCAGGCCCTGGTCATCGCCGCCACCGACCAGCCCCTGGTGAACCGCCGCGTGCACGCGGCCTGTGGCGTGCGCAACATCCCCGTGAATGTCGCCGACGCACCGGAGCTCTGCAGCTTCGTCTTGCCGGCCATCGTCGACCGCGCGCCGCTGACCATCGCCATCTCCAGCGGCGGCGCCGCCCCCGTGCTCGCCCGCTGGTTGCGGGCACGACTGGAGACGCAGATCCCGGCCTCCTTCGGCGCGCTGGCCGGGCTGATGGGCCGCTTTCGCGAGCGGGTGCGTCGGCGTTTTCGTGGCACACGCGAGCGCCGCCTGTTCTGGGACGCGATGCTCGATGGCGCCGCCGCCGAGGCGGTCCTCGCCGGGCGAGAGGAGGAGGCCGAGCATCTGCTGGCGCGGTCCCTCGCGGAGGGCGATTCGACAGGAGAGCGCGGAGAGGTCTATCTCATCGGTGCCGGGCCGGGCGATCCCGACCTGCTGACCTTCAAGGCCCTGCGCCTGCTGCAGAAGGCCGACGTGGTCGTCTACGACCGACTGGTTGCGCCTCAGGTGGTCGATCTGGCCCGCCGCGAGGCTGAGCGCATCTACGTGGGCAAGCAGCGCAACGACCACAGCATGGCGCAGGAGGACATCAGCCGGTTGCTGGTGGAGCTCGCCAGCCAGGGCAAGCGGGTGGCGCGTCTCAAGGGGGGGGACCCCTTCGTCTTCGGACGGGGGGGCGAGGAGATCGAGCTGATCGCCCGGGCCGGCATCCCGTTCCAGGTGGTGCCGGGTATCACGGCGGCCACCGGTTGCGCGGCCTATGCCGGTATTCCGCTCACGCACCGCGACCACGCGCAGTCCTGCCGCTTCATCACGGCCCATCGGCGCGCACAGGGGCTGGATGTGGACTGGCCCTCGCTGGCCGTCAGCAATGAGACACTCGTGTTCTACATGGGGCTGTCGAGCCTTGCCGAGATCTGCGCGCAGCTGGTGGCGCACGGTATGAGGCCCGAGATGCCCATTGCCCTGGTCGAGCAGGGCACCACAGTCAACCAGCGTGTGCTCACCGGCACCCTGGGCTCCTTGCCCGACATCGTCGAGCGTGCCGGGGCCCGCAGTCCGAGCCTGATCGTGGTCGGGGAGGTGGTGCGGCTGCATCGCACCCTGTCCTGGTTCCGGGCCGCGGCTACGGACGGGCCCACGGCATTCGTCCCGCGTCGCCCGCAACCGGAGCCCTGCGATGCCGCCGTGGCCTGAGGGATTTCGCAGCATCGCACCGCTTCTGAGTGGTCGGGTCATCGCCCTGCCGGAGATGCGCGAGAGCGCGACCCTGGCCGCGTTGATCGAACGCCGCGGCGGACAGGTACTGCACTGCCCACTGGTCTCCATCCTCGATGCCCCGGACGCCCCGGCCATCGAGGGCTGGCTGCGGACCTTCATCGCGCGGCCACCGGCGGTGTTTGTCGTCTTTACGGGCGAGGGCGTGCGGCGATTGTGCGGCTTTGCCGAGCGTGCCGGCCTGCTCGACGATTTCGTCCATGCCATGCGCGAGACGACGATTCTGGCGCGGGGACCGAAGCCGGGGCGCGCCCTGCGCGAACACCGGGTGGCGGTGGATCTGCACGCGCAGACGCCGACCACGGAGGGGGTCATCGCGACCCTGGCCTCGCTCGCCCTTGAGGGCAGGGACGTGGCCGTACAACTCTACGGCGATTACCCGAATCCGCCACTGCGCGAGGCGCTCGCGTCCCAGGGTGCCCGGGTCTCGGTGGTCGCGCCGTACCGGTATGCACCGAAGAGCCAGGACCGGCAGGTGCTGGCGCTTATCGAGGCCCTGGCGGCGGGGCGGGCCGATGCCATGATCTTCACCAGCAAGGCGCAGGTGCAGCGGCTGTTCGCCGTCGCGGATGGCCACGGTGTCACGACATCCCTGGTCCGTGCGCTCGGGGCCATACTGGTGGCCGCCGTGGGGCCGGTGGTGGTCGACGAGCTCGCGCGCCATGGTGTTGCCGCCGACGCGGTGCCGGCGGCGCGCTGGTTCATGAAGCCGCTGGTATCCACCCTGTGCGAGCACCTGGACAAGCCGCCGGGGAAGGGCGACGTCCTCCCGCTTTGACGCTGGTCGGGGCGGCCGCTATCATTACCCGCCCCGTACCTGCGGGGACACCCAGGCAGCTGGCGGATGCTCCCGCCATCACACATTCGATCATGCGGCCCCTCGTATCGGTCGCCACTGGAGAGGTCTCAATGCCCGTCATTACCCTTCCCGACAATTCCAAGCGCGAGTTCGACCGTCCCGTGTCCGTGGCCGAGGTGGCCGCCGATATCGGCCCGGGCCTGGCCAAGGCCACACTGGCCGGCAAGGTCGACGGCAAGCTGGTCGACGCCGCCTATGTCATCGAGCACGACGCCGAGCTCGCCATCGTCACCGGCCGTGACGAGGAGGCCCTGGAACTGATCCGCCACGATGCCGCCCACGTGATGGCGCAGGCCGTGCAGGAGCTGTACCCGGGCACCCAGGTGACCATCGGCCCGGCCATCGAAAACGGCTTTTACTATGACTTCGCCCGCGACGAGCCCTTCACGCCGGACGATCTGGAAAAGATCGAGGCGCGCATGCACGAGATCGTCAAGCGCGACCTGCCCATCGAGCGCGAGGTCTGGGACCGCGACGAGGCGAAGAAGACCTTTGCCGAGCTGGGCGAGACCTACAAGGTGGAGATCATCGACGAGGTGATCCCGCAGGGCGAGGAGCTGACGATCTATCGCCAGGGCGACTGGTTCGACGTCTGCCGTGGCCCGCATCTGCCGTCCACCGGCAAGCTGGGCGACGGCTTCAAGCTGATGAAGGTGGCCGGCGCCTACTGGCGGGGCGACTCGCGCAACCCGATGCTGCAGCGCATCTACGGCACCGCCTGGCCGAACAAGAAGGAGCTCAAGGCCTACCTGCACCGCCTGGAGGAGGCCGAGAAGCGCGACCACCGCCGCATCGGCAAGCAGATGAGCCTGTTCCACACTCAGGAAGAGGCCCCGGGCATGGTGTTCTGGCACGACCGCGGCTGGAGCATCTATCTCGCATTGCAGCAGTACATCCGCGAAAAGCTGCGCGCCCACGGCTATCAGGAGGTCCATACTCCGCAGGTGCTGGACCGCTCGCTGTGGGAGAAGTCCGGCCACTGGGACAAGTTCGGCGACATGATCTTCACCACCCAGTCCGAGCACCGCGACTACGCCATCAAGCCCATGAACTGCCCGGCTCACGTGCAGATCTACAACCAGGGCCTGAAGAGCTACCGCGACCTGCCGCTGCGTCTGGCCGAGTTCGGCTCCTGCCACCGCAACGAGCCCTCCGGCACGCTGCATGGCCTGATGCGGGTGCGCAACTTCGTGCAGGACGACGCCCATATCTTCTGTACCGAGGACCAGATCCAGTCCGAGGTCTCGGCCTTCATCGACCTGGTGTTCGAGGTCTACCGCGATTTCGGCTTCGACCAGGTGCTGGTGGCCCTGTCCACCCGTCCGGACGAGCGCGTGGGCGAGGACGCCCTGTGGGACAAGGCCGAGCACGCGCTGGAGAAGGCGCTGAACGACAAGGGCCTGGAGTGGAAGCTGCAGCCGGGCGAGGGCGCCTTCTACGGGCCGAAGATCGAATTCGTGCTCAAGGACTGCCTGGGACGCGAGTGGCAGTGCGGCACCATGCAGGTGGATTTCTCCATGCCGGGCCGCCTGGATGCCGAGTTCGTGGGCGAGGACGGCAACCGCCACGTGCCGGTCATGCTGCATCGTGCCATCCTGGGCTCGGTGGAACGCTTCATCGGCGTGCTCATCGAGCACTACGCCGGACACCTGCCGCTGTGGCTGGCCCCGGTGCAGGCCGTGGTGGCCAATATCACCGACCGCCAGGCCGATTATGTCCGCCAGGTGGAAGAATCCCTGAAAAAACAGGGGCTCAGGGTTATTTCCGACTTGAGAAATGAGAAAATAGGCTTTAAGATTCGCGAGCACACGTTACAGCGCGTCCCGTACCTGTTGGTGATCGGGGATCGCGAGGTGGAAACGCAAACAGTGGCCGTGCGCACGCGAGCCGGTGAGGATCTGGGCAGCATGTCGATCGACGCGCTGGCCGCACGCCTTGCCGAGGAGGTCGCGAGCCGCGGCCGCTCTGTTTTGGAGGATTGAAGCATCAGCACTGGAAAAGACACTCGCCTGAACGAGGACATCCGTGTCCCTCAGATTCGGCTGATCGACGCGGACGGCGAGAATGTTGGCGTCGTGTCTAACGCGGAAGCTCAGCAAGCGGCCCTGGATGCCGGTCTCGACCTGGTCGAGATCGTGCCCAACGCGGATCCGCCCGTTTGCCGCATCATGGACTACGGCAAGTTCAAGTTTGAAGAGTCCAAGAAAGCCCAGGCGGCACGCAAGAAGCAGAAGCAGATCCAGGTCAAGGAAGTCAAGTTCCGTCCGGGTACGGAGGAAGGCGACTACCAGGTGAAGATGCGCAATCTGCGCCGTTTTCTCGAAGACGGCGACAAGGCCAAGATCACGATCCGCTTCCGCGGGCGTGAGATGGCCCACCGCGAGCGCGGTGGTGAGCTTCTCGAGCGTATCGAGAAGGAGCTGGACGATCTGGCCGTGGTCGAACAGCGCCCGAAGATGGAAGGGCGCCAGATGATCATGGTGATGTCGCCCAGGAAGAAGTAGCGACAGGGTAAGTAAAGGTCCCCATGTCGGGGGCACCCCGAGCACAGAGAGAGTAGAATCATGCCCAAGATGAAGACCAATCGCGGTGCCGCGAAGCGCTTCAAGAAGACCGGCTCCGGCGGCTTCAAGCGCAAGCAGTCGCACCTGCGCCACATCCTCACCAAGAAGAGCACCAAGCGCAAGCGTCACCTGCGCATGGGCGAACAAGTGGCCGAATGCGATGTGCCGATGGTGCGTCGTATGCTGCCGTTCAGCTGACAGGGGAGGATAAGACATGCCACGAGTTAAACGCGGTGTTACCGCCCACGCCCGTCACAAGAAGGTCCTGAAGAAGGCCAAGGGTTACTACGGCGCGCGCAAGAACGTCTATCGCGTCGCCAAGCAGGCCGTTACCAAGGCCGGCCAGTATGCCTATCGTGACCGTCGCCAGAAAAAGCGCCAGTTCCGCGCCCTGTGGATCGTGCGTATCAACGCGGCCGCGCGCCAGTTCGATCTGTCCTACAGCCGGATGATCGACGGTCTGAACAAGGCCGGTGTCGAGATCGACCGCAAGGTCCTCGCCGATCTGGCGGTGCATGACATCGCCGCCTTCGGTCAGATTGCCGAAAAGGCCAAGGCCGCCCTGGCGAACTGATCGAATCCCGGGCCGACGGGCGGTATGCCGCCTGTCGCCTCGGGCCCGGAAGATGCGAAGCGGGGGAAGGGCCATGGCCTTTCCCCCGTTTCGTTTTCATCCCCCGCTCATTACAGGGAAATCCAGGTGCAAGACCTTACCCAGTTGATCGACGAAGCGAAGCGCGCGATTGCCGAATCGGCAGACCTCGCCGCGCTCGATCAGATCCGCGTGCAGTACCTCGGCAAGAAAGGGGTGCTCACCGAACAGTTGAAGGGCCTGGGCAAGCTCTCGGCCGAGGAACGGCCGAAGGCCGGGCAGGCCATTAACGACGCCAAGCAGGCGATCGCCGGGGCGCTGGAGGCGCGCAAGGGCGCGCTGGAGGGGCAGGCCCTCAACGCCCGCCTGGCCGGCGAGGCGGTGGACGTCACCCTGCCGGGGCGCGGTCAGCCGTGCGGCGGCCTGCATCCGGTCACGCAGACCGTGGGCCGCATCCTGTCGCTGTTCGCCCAGCTCGGGTTCGAGGTGGCCGAGGGCCCGGAGGTGGAGGACGACTACCACAACTTCGAGGCGCTTAACATCCCCTCGCACCATCCCGCGCGTGCCATGCACGACACCTTCTACTTCGGCGAGGGCACCGTGCTGCGCACGCACACCTCCCCGGTGCAGATCCGGGTGATGGAGAACAGTCAGCCGCCACTGCGCGTGATCGCGCCCGGGCGCGTCTACCGTTGCGACTCCGATCTCACCCACAGTCCGATGTTCCACCAGGTGGAAGGCCTGCTGGTCGATGAAAACGTCACCTTTGCCGACCTCAAGGGCGTGCTTGGGCAGTTCCTGGCGGCCTTCTTCGAGCAGGACGATCTCAAGACCCGCTTCCGTCCGTCCTATTTCCCCTTCACCGAGCCCTCGGCCGAGGTCGACATCCAGTGCGTGATGTGCGGCGGGGAGGGCTGCCGCGTGTGCAGTCACACAGGCTGGCTGGAGGTGATGGGCTGCGGCATGGTGCATCCGGAGGTGTTCCGCCACGTGGGCATCGACAACGAGGCCTACACGGGCTATGCCTTCGGCCTGGGCGTCGAGCGGCTGGCCATGCTGCGCTACGGCGTCAACGACCTGCGCCTGTTCTACGAGAACGATCTACGCTTCCTCAAACAGTTCAACTGAGCCAGCCGCCGCGCGGGTGGACAAGCCTGGAGCTTAGTGCATGAAATTCAGCGATCAATGGCTTCGTGAATGGGTCGACCATGGCCTGAGCCCGGAGGAGTTGGGACACCGCCTGACCATGGCGGGCCTGGAACTCGATTCGATCGAGCTGGCGGCGCCGGCGTTCACCGGTATCGTGGTCGGTCACGTGGTCTCCGTGGAGCCGCACCCGGACGCCGACAAGCTGCGTGTCTGCCAGGTCGATGATGGCAGCGGCGAGCCGTCGCAGGTCGTCTGTGGCGCGCCCAACGTCCATGCCGGCATGCGCGCGCCCTTTGCCCGCATCGGTGCGGTGCTGCCGGGCGACTTCAAGATCAAGAAGGCCAAGCTGCGCGGCGTTCCCTCCCACGGCATGCTCTGCTCGGCCAGGGAGCTCGGGCTGGCCGAGGCCAGCGAGGGCCTGATGCCGCTGCCGGCCGATGCGCCGGCCGGCGCCGACGTGCGCGAGTACCTGGGGCTGGACGATGCGATCCTCGAGGTCGACCTCACGCCCAACCGCGCCGACTGCCTGAGCATCGCCGGCATCGCCCGTGAGACCGCGCTGCTCACCGAGCGTCCGCTCCACGTGCCGGCCATCGAAGCGGTGGCGCCGACCCAGGATGCGTGCCTGCCGGTCGACATCCAGGCGCCGGGCGCCTGCCCGCGTTACGCCGGGCGTGTCATTCGCGGCGTGAACCCGCAGGCCGTCACCCCGCTGTGGCTGAAGGAGCGCCTGCGCCGCAGCGGCATCCGCGCCATCAGCCCGCTGGTGGATGTGACCAACTATGTGCTCATCGAGCTTGGCCAGCCGATGCACGCCTTCGATCTGGCGAAGCTCGACGGCGGCATCGTCGTGCGCCGGGCCCGGCCGGGCGAGGAGCTCATCCTGCTGGATGGTCAGACCGTGACCCTGGACGAGGACGTGCTGGTGGTCGCCGATCACCAGGCGGCCCAGGCCATGGCCGGCGTGATGGGCGGGGCGGGCAGCGCCGTCTCCGATGCCACCACCGACATCTTCCTCGAGAGCGCCTTCTTCGCCCCCGAGGCGGTCGCCGGGCGTGCGCGCCGCTTCGGGCTGCACACCGACTCCTCGCACCGCTTCGAGCGCGGTGTGGACCCCGCACTCCAGGTCCGCGCCATCGAGCGGGCCTCGCAGCTCATCCTGGCGATCTGCGGCGGGGAGCCGGGCCCGGTCATCGACATCGAGAGCGAGCACTGCGAGTGGGGAAAGGCGTCGATCACGCTGCGTTCGGCCCGCATCGAGCGCCTCCTGGGTGTGAAGATCTCCAGTGACGAGGTTGCCGGCATCCTCGAGCGTCTGGGCTGCCAGGTGCGGGCCGACGCCGAGGGTTGGCAAGTCATTCCCCCGAGTTTCCGCTTTGATCTGGCCATCGAGGCCGACCTCATCGAGGAGATCGCCCGCGTGCATGGCTACGACAGCCTGCCGAGCCGCGCCCATCCCTATGCCCCGGCTATCCGCCCCGAACCCGAGGCCCGGGTGGCGGTGGACCGCCTGCGCGAGCTGTTGGTCGATCGCGGATACCAGGAGGCCATTACCTTCAGTTTCGTTGACCCGGCCGTGGAGGCGCTGTTCGCCCCGGATGCCGAGCCCCTGAAGCTGGCCAACCCGATCTCCTCGGAGCTGGCCGTCATGCGCTCCACGCTCTGGTCGGGCCTGGTGAAGGCCGTGCAGCACAACCTCAACCGTCAGCAGGATCGCGTGCGCCTGTTCGAGACCGGGCTGAGCTTCGTCGGGCAGGGCGCAGCCCTGGCCCAGATCCCGCAGCTGGCCGGTATCGCCTGCGGCGACGTAATGCCCGAACAGTGGGGCGAGCCGGCGCGCAAGGTGGATTTCTTCGATATTAAGGGCGATGTGGAAGCCCTGCTGGGGCTCGCGCATCTGACTGAAAGGCTGGAGTGGCGCGTCGAGCCGCATCCGGCGCTGCACCCGGGGCAGTCCGCCCGCATGGTGCTGGACGGCCGGCCGATCGGCTGGCTCGGTGCACTGCACCCGGGCCTGGAGAAGTCCCTGGATCTGGGCCGCCGGGTCTTTGTCTTCGAGCTGGAATTGTCAGCAATTACCGATGGTTGCGTGGCAAAGTTCGAGCCGCTCTCGAAGTTCCCGGCGATCCGCCGCGACATCGCTGTTCTGGTGGACGAGGCGGTGCAGGCCGGCCAGCTGGCTGCGGCGGTGAAGGCCTGCGCCATCCCGGAATTAAGAGAATTCCATGTATTTGATACATATACAGGGAAAGGCGTACCTACTGGTCGAAAAAGTCTCGCTTTAGGCTTGATTTTACAGGATTTATCGCGCACCCTTACTGATGACGAGGTCGAGAGCATCGTCAAGACGGTCGTCGCCCGCCTGGGTGACGACGTGGGGGCAGATCTAAGGGTATAGTTGAATGGCGTTGACCAAGGCCGATATGGCGGAAAAGCTGTTCGAGGAACTGGGGCTCAACAAGCGCGAGGCCAAAGAGCTTGTCGAGATGTTCTTCGAAGAGGTCAGGATGGCGCTCTCCAACGGCGAACAGGTGAAGCTCTCGGGTTTCGGCAACTTCACGCTCAGAGACAAAAACCAGAGACCGGGCAGAAACCCCAAGACAGGCGAGGAGATTCCGATCAGCGCCCGTCGTGTGGTGACCTTCCGTCCGGGACAAAAACTCAAAGCTCGAGTCGAGGCATATGCTGGAAGCGGGGAACAATAACGAACTTCCTGCCATACCCGGTAAACGCTATTTCACCATCGGCGAAGTCAGCGAGCTCTGTGGGGTCAAGCCCCACGTGCTGCGTTACTGGGAGCAGGAGTTTCCGTCACTCAAGCCGGTGAAGCGTCGCGGCAACCGCCGCTATTACCAGCGCCACGACGTCCTGCTGATCCGCCAGATCCGCAGCCTCCTCTACGAGCAGGGCTACACCATCGGCGGTGCTCGCCAGAAGCTCGAGGGCGAAGAGGCGAAGGACGACGCCAACCAGAGCCAGCAGCTCATCAAGCAGATGCGCATCGAGCTCGAGGAGCTCCTCCAGCTTCTCAAGCGCTGAGCGCTCCCGGTCCTTTCCTTCAACTGCTGATTCGGGTATTCTTCCCAGCCTTCGGGGCGTAGCGCAGTCTGGTAGCGCACTTGCATGGGGTGCAAGGGGTCGCAGGTTCAAATCCTGCCGTCCCGACCAAATCCGAAGACAACAAAAAAGGCCCACCGCGAAACGGTGGGCCTTTTTTGTTGTCTGTGAGGCGCGAGGGGGCAATCTATGCGCCACAGAGATCACAGAGGTCACAGAGGTCACAGAGTAGGATTACCCATGCTTGCCGTATCCCGGCCCTCACCGTATCTTGAATACTACCCAGCCACGGGAGGACATGAGACATGATGCTGCGATCCGTACTGATGATGCTGTGCCTGCTGGTTGCCGCCCCGGTGCTGGCCGACGTCTCCGTCGATGAGCTGCTGGCGCGGGATGACGCGCCCGAGGGGGTGGTGTTCGAGATCATCGGCAGTGAGGATGCCCTGCCGGACCTGATCCCGCAGGTGCGCAGGGAGATCACGGCGCTGCGTGATCGCTGGCCGGGGCTGGAGATCGCCGTCGTGAGCCATGGCAGCGAGCAGTTTGCGCTGATGCGCGGCGAGGCGGCGGTGTATACCAAGATGCACCGGGAGGTGCAGCAGCTGGTGAGTGACGAGGACGTGCCGGTGCATGTCTGCGGCACCCATGCGGAGTGGCGGGGGGTGACGGCGGAGCAGTTTCCGGATTACGTCGACGTGGCCGCCGCCGGGCCTGCGCAGATCAATGACTACCGTGCCCTGGGATACGAGCTGGTGGTGGTCAGCGACTGAGCCGGCCCCTAGCACTGCTCCCAGGGCAGGCCGTGAAAACGCCAGCCCCCCAGCGTGCTGCGGTGGTGCTGGGCGTCCAGTTCCCCCTCGAAGCCTTCGTCCACGTAATACACTTCCCGGAATCCGGCCCCGATCAGGGCCTCGCCGGCCTCGATGGAGCGCTTGCCGCTGCGGCAGATGAGGATGAGGGGCGCACAGCCCTCGCTGTGACAGGCGATGCCCCCGAGCATGAGCTTGCGCACCTCGGTGACGAAGTGCGGGTTCACGGTCCAGTCGGGCTCGTCGATCCAGGGGATGTGCACCGAGCCGACCGGGTGGCCGATGAACAGGTGCTCCATGTTGGATCGGATGTCGATGAGCACCGCGCGCGGGTTCTCCTGCAGGATCTGCCAGGCATGGCGGGGCGCCAGGGGGCTGGGGGCGTGCTCGGTCATGGGTCGAGTATAGCGGGCTGGCGTGGTCCGCTATAGCCGCGCGCCTGCATCCACCGGGGAGCGCGTACCGCGCAGTTTGGGCCAAGGGCCTACGATGACCTAGAATACCCGGCCGGGCCCCGTTGGGCCGCCGCATCGATGCGTCATGCCTAGATCGCCAAAACCCGAGATCACCCTGCTCGTGCCCGGCCTGTTCGAACGGTTGGCCGAATGGCAAAGGGACTACCAGTACACCCTGCAGACCCCCTCCCTCGATCTGCTGGCCCGCCGCGGCGAGCATGACCACCTGGGCACCGCGAGTTTCGAGGAGACCGCCTGCCGGCTGTTCGGACTTTCCCGCGATCCCGACCGCGACCTGCCGATTGCCGCACTGACCTACCCGCTGGACCACGACGGCCAGGCCCCCGAGGGCTTTTGCCTGCGCGCCGACCCCGTGTTCCTGGAAGCGGGCATCCGCGAACTGGTCCTGCAGCCCACCGAGGCGCTCGACCTGACCATGGACGAGGCGCTCGCTCTCACCGAGACCCTCAACCGGCACTTCGCCGAGGACGGCCTGCGTTTCGAGGCGGCGACGCCGGATCGCTGGTACCTGCACCTGGCCTCGCGCGAGAAGCTCGCGACCTTCCCGCTGTCCCATGCGGTGGGCAAGGACGTGCATCCGCTGCTGCCCACCGGCAAGCGCACGGCCTACTGGCATGGCCTCCTTAACGAGCTGCAGATGCTGCTGCACCAGTCGCCGGCGAACCAGGCCCGCGAGGCGCGCGGGGTTAAGCCGGTGAACAGTGTGTGGCTATGGGGGGCGGGTGAGCCGCCGGGCAAGCTGCGTGCCGACTGGACCCACGTCTGGAGCAACGACTTCATCGTGCGCGGCCTGGCGCTGGCCGCGGATGCGGCCGATCGCCCGTCGCCGGATACCTGCGCCGACTGGCTCGCCGGGCTCAGGGGCGACCGCCACCTGCTGGTGGTCGAGCCGCTGTTCGCCCCGGCCGCCATGGACGATTTCGAGGCCTGGCAGGGGGCGCTGGCGCAACTGGAAAGCGACTGGTTCGCGTCGCTCGTCGCTGCCCTGCGGCGCGGGCGCATCCGTCGCCTGGCGGTGGTGGGCTCGGAGGGCTGCCGGCTCACGGCCGACCGGAGGCAGCTCGGGCGCTTCTGGCGTCGGCGCCGCGACCTCGTCACCCTGTGCCGGGCCCCGGCGGCATGAGCGTCACCCGCGTGATCCGCCGCCGCTCTCCGGTCGCGGCGCTGCCGGACATCCCCGGCCTGCACCCGGTGCTGGCGCGCGTGCTGGCGGCCCGCCAGGTCGCCTCGGCAGACGAGCTCGACTACTCGCTCGGGCGCCTGCATCCCTTCGATGCCCTGGGACAGATCGAACAGGCCGCCGATCTCATTGCCGCGCACGTGGAGGAGGAGAGGCGCATCGTCATCGTCGGCGACTTCGACGCCGACGGGGCCACCAGCTCGACGCTGGCGATGCGCGCGCTCAGGGCCATGGGGGCGGAGGAGGTGAGCTACCTGGTGCCGAACCGCTTCGACTACGGTTACGGGCTCACACCGGAGATTGTGGCGGTGGCCGCCGGGCGCGAACCGGAGCTGCTCATCACCGTGGACAACGGCGTCTCCAGCATCGAGGGCGTGCGCGCCGCGAATGCCGCGGGCATCACCGTGGTGGTCACCGATCACCACCTGCCGGGCCGTGAGCTGCCCGAGGCCGCGGCCATCGTGAATCCCAACCTGCACGGCGATCCCTTCCCGAGCAAGGCCATTGCCGGGGTGGGCGTGATCTTCTACGTGATGCTGGCCGTACGCGCACGCCTGCGCCAGAGCGGCTGGTTCGAGCGCCGTTCGCTGGCAGAGCCGAACATGGCCGGGCTGCTGGACCTGGTGGCACTGGGTACGGTGGCCGACGTGGTGCCGCTGGATCACGTCAACCGCCTGTTCGTGGAGCAGGGCCTGCGCCGCATCCGCGCCGGCAAGTGCGTGCCGGGCATACGCGCCCTGCTGCGCGTGGCCGGCCGCAACCCCGAGCGACTGGTGGCCAGCGATCTCGGTTTCGTGGTCGGGCCGCGCCTCAACGCCGCCGGCCGGCTGGAGGACATGTCCATCGGCATCGAGTGCCTGCTCACGGACGACGAGGCCCGCGCCGAACAGCTCGCCACTGACCTCGACCGCATGAACCGCGAGCGCCGGGCCATCGAGTCCGAGATGCGGGACCAGGCCCTGGCCGCGCTCGGCGAGCTGCATCTCGACACCAACGCGCTGCCCATGGGGCTGGCCCTGTTCGAGGAGGAGTGGCACCAGGGCGTGATCGGTATCCTCGCCTCGCGCATCAAGGAGCAGTTCCACCGCCCGGTGATCGCCTTCGCCCCGGAAAATGCCGACAGTGAGCTGATCAAGGGCTCGGCGCGCTCAATCCCCGGTCTGCACATCCGCGATGCGCTGGACAGCGTCTCCACGCGCCACCCGGGGCTCATCACCAAGTTCGGCGGCCATGCCATGGCCGCGGGCATGAGCCTGCCGCGCGCACACCTCGACCGCTTCCGCGTGGCCTTCGACGCGGTGGTGCGCGAGGTGCTGAGCGAGGACGACCTCAAGGGCGTGATCCACAGTGACGGCGAGCTGGCCGCCGCCGACCTCACCCTGGAGCTGGCCGAGGCCCTGCGCGGCGCCGGACCCTGGGGGCAGGGCTTCCCGGAACCGGTGTTCGACGGCATCTTCCGGCTCGATGAGCGGCGTGTGGTGGGCGAGCGCCATCTCAAGGTGCGCGTGGCCCCGCTGGATGGCGGCGCAGGCCTCGACGGGATCGCCTTCAACGCCGACTTCGCGGCCTGGCCCGAGGCCGGCCAGCCGGTGCGCCTGGCCTACCGGCTGGACGTGAACGAGTTCCGCGGCGAGCGCAAGGCCCAGCTGGTGATCGAGCACGCCGAACCGCCGCCGGCGCGGTGATATTCGTCCCTAAAGTGTTGTATCATTGCGCCTTTTTTCGGCGACGGAAAACCCGGCGGATATCACATGGAACTCAACCCGATCTACACCCAGATCAAGGACCTGCAGGTGCGTGTCGACGCGCTGAGGGGGTATCTTTGACTTCGATACCAAGCGCGAACGCCTGGAAGAAGTCTCCCGCGAACTAGAAGACCCGGGCATCTGGAGCAATCCCGAGAAGGCCCAGGAGCTGGGGCGTGAACGCGCGCGCCTGGACGAGATCGTCTCCACCATCGTGGAGATCGACGCCGGGCTGACCGACGCGCATGAACTGCTGGAAATGGCCGAGACCGAGGACGACGCCGATACCGTGGATGCGGTGCAGGCCGATCTCGAAGGCTTCGAGCAGCGCGTGGCCGCGCTCGAGTTCCGCCGCATGTTCTCCGGCGAGATGGACGAGGCCAATGCCTTCCTCGACATCCAGGCCGGCTCCGGCGGCACCGAGGCCCAGGACTGGGCAGAGATGCTGCTGCGCATGTACCTGCGCTGGGGCGAGCGCCGCGGCTTCAAGACCGAGCTCATCGAGGTCTCGCCGGGCGACGTGGCCGGCATCAAGAGCGCCACGGTGAAGTTCGAGGGGCCCTACGCCTTCGGCTGGCTGCGTACCGAGACAGGCGTGCACCGCCTGGTGCGCAAATCGCCCTTCGATTCGGGCAACCGCCGACACACCTCCTTCTCGGCCGTGTTTGTCTCGCCCGAGGTGGACGACGACATCGACATCGAGATCAACCCGGCCGACCTGCGTATCGACGTGTACCGCGCCAGTGGTGCGGGTGGCCAGCACGTCAACCGCACCGAATCCGCCGTGCGTATCACGCACCTGCCTTCGGGCATCGTGACCCAGTGCCAGACCGACCGGTCGCAGCACAAGAACAAGGACACGGCGATGAAGCAGCTCAAGGCCAAGCTCTACGAGATGGAGATGCAAAAGCGCAACGCCGAGGCCCAGGCTCTGGAAGACAGCAAGTCTGACATCGGCTGGGGCAGCCAGATCCGCTCCTACGTGCTCGACCAGTCGCGCATCAAGGATTTGCGCACCGGCGTGGAAGTCGGCAACACGCAGGCCGTCCTGGATGGCGATCTCGACGGCTTCATCGAGGCGAGTCTCAAGCAGGGGCTGTGACGGCCCCTCGCGTGTCCGTGATGACAGGGGCACGATCAATCAGGTGAGTGACACAATGAACGACAAGACCCAGACCAGGCACGAGGAACAGGACGAGCACAAGCTGATCGCGCAGCGCCGCGAGAAGCTGGCGAAACTGCGCCAGGAGGGCATCGCCTTCCCGAACGACTTCCGCCGTAACGTCATGGCCGGCGAGCTGCACGCCGAGTACGAGCGTTTCGACAACGCGGCGCTGGAGGCCAATCCGGTGCGCGTGTCCGTGGCCGGTCGCATGATGCTCAAGCGCGTGATGGGCAAGCTGAGCTTCGCCCACATCGTGGACATGTCGGGCAGCATCCAGCTCTGGGTGGAGCGCGATGCGCTGCCCGAGGGCCTGTACCAGACCTTCAAGAGCTGGGATCTCGGCGACATCATCGGCGCCGAGGGTACCCTGATCCGCACGCAGAAGGGCGAGCTGTCGGTGAAGGTCGAGAGCCTGCGCCTGCTCACCAAGGCGCTGCGCCCGCTGCCCGACAAGTTCAAGGGGCTGTCGGACACCGAGCAGCGCTATCGCCAGCGTTATCTCGACCTCATCATGAACGAGCCGTCGCGCGAGACCTTCCGCATGCGCACGAAGATCGTGCGCTACATCCGCAACTACCTCGACGACAAGGGCTTTCTCGAGGTCGAGACGCCGATGATGCAGTCCATCCCGGGCGGCGCGACGGCGCGGCCGTTCACCACCCACCACAACGCGCTGGACATGCAGCTGTTCCTGCGCATCGCGCCCGAGCTCTATCTCAAGCGCCTGGTGGTCGGTGGCTTCGAGCGCGTCTACGAGATCAACCGCAACTTCCGCAACGAGGGGCTGTCCACCCGGCACAACCCCGAGTTCACGATGCTGGAGTTCTACGAGGCCTATGCCAACTACCACGACCTGATGGACCTGACCGAGGACCTGCTGCGCGGCCTCGCGCGCGACGTGCTCGGCAGGACGACGATCGAGTACCAGGGCGAGACCTATGACTTCGGCAAGCCCTTCGACCGCATGACCGTGAAGGAATCGATCCTGCACTTCAACCCGGACATCACCGAGGCGCAGATCGACGACCTGGAGGCTGCCTGCAGGATCGCCGAGGGTCTGGAGATTCCGCTGAAGAAGGGCTGGGGCCTGGGCAAGGTGCAGATCGAGATCTTCGAGAAGACCGTGGAGCATCGGCTGAAGCACCCGACCTTCATCACCGCCTACCCGACCGAGGTGTCGCCACTGGCGCGCCGCAACGACGACGACCCCTTCGTCACCGACCGCTTCGAGTTCTTCGTCGGCGGCCGCGAGATCGCCAACGGCTTCTCCGAGCTCAACGACTACGAAGACCAGGCCGAGCGCTTCCGCAAGCAGGTGGCCGAGAAGGAAGCGGGCGACGAGGAGGCCATGCACTTCGACGCCGACTACGTACGCGCCCTCGAACACGGCATGCCGCCCACCGCCGGCGAGGGCATCGGCATCGACCGCCTGGTGATGCTCTTCACCGACGCCCCCTCCATCCGCGACGTACTGCTGTTCCCGCACATGCGCCCGGAGGGCAGTGAGGGGGGGTGAAGTCGCAAGTCGCAAGTCGCAAGTCGCAAGTTACAAGTC
>Ga0129302_1001608_pt1 | contig 16723 bp, 9 predicted proteins | sample BlaSprsedimmetaG_FD_94476 | JGI IMG/M metagenome (GOLD analysis project Ga0129302, IMG submission 94476) | Hot spring sediment bacterial and archeal communities from California, USA to study Microbial Dark Matter (Phase II) - Blank Spring... | ecosystem: Environmental > Aquatic > Thermal springs... | reverse complement strand
TCTTTGTATTTCTCGGGGGTCAGGACGGCGACGATGACATCGCCCGCAGCGCGAATATGATCCGCAACCAGCCAGTTGCGCCTTTCTATGGAGTCCACGTCCGGCGTGTCCATTAGTGCAAGCGAATCCGGCAGCGCGGGGGATTCCGCCACCCATAGCGTGGATTCCGGCATGTCGCGGCGGGTGGCGTTTTCCGGCGCTTCAAGCGCAAGCGCAATAAACTCCGGCAGCAGGCTTCCCCGCAACGCCGCGTCATGGCGGGAATTGCTGGTGGTCAGCACCGGCGAAGAGGTCGCGGCGGCTGTGCTGCAGGCCGCGCTTTTACGGGCGCCCAGCAGCAGATTGTAGACGGTGGACTTGCCGGTGTTTGTGCCGCCCGCCACGGCGACAACAAGACAGCCGTCGCCGGAGAGCTGCGGCGCAAGTTTATGTTGCAGCAGACGGCGCCATTCGTCGCAGTCGTCAAAGACGGCGTCGCGAAGCCTGGGATATACGTCCAGCGCCAGCGCAAACCCGTTCAACACGTCGTTGAAACCGGAAATACCGTCCTGGAAGGACTGGCGACGGGTATGTGTAATTTCAAGCGTGTTATCCAAACGGCGTTATCCTGAACGGCTTGTAGAATCTTCCGATGCGGGATATTGCCCACACACCGCACGCGCACATCATTGCGAACACCGCGAAACGGAACTTCGCGAATCGCAATTGTCGTTGCGATGCCGGCAAGTTTAGAGCGCTTCAACGTCACGATTTTGACGGCAGTATTTTAACGCCAGAGGGCAATCATCCAAAATGCGGTTGCCGATAGAAGCAAGTTATGTTTATCATTGTACTCATTTGATGATGTTGAAAACCATAATGTACAGGCGCGCTTTTTTGTTACGCAATGCGCTCGACGCCCACCGGCGTGGCTGCGGCAACGGAAATGCGGAAGTTGACGCCTTTTTGTTTCAATCCCTCGGCAACGCGAAGCGCCTGTTGTTGTGAGCGGCAAACACCGAACAGCGTGGGCCCGCTGCCGCTCATGGCGGCGGCTTCACAGCCGACGTTCAGCAGGGTGGCCTTCACGTCCGCAAGCCCTTTGTGTGCTTCAAAAACAGGCGTCTCCATGCGGTTAAACACCACAGCCCTCATATCGGCGCGGGCGAGGGCGCGGATGGCATTCCGGAACGTCGGTGTGCGTCCCGCAAAGGGGCGTTCGCTGTTGCGACCGAGCCGCGGACTGCCGTAAATCTGACCGGCGCTCACGGCGATGGGCGGATGCGCCAGCACAAACCATAACCCTTCAAGGGGCGGCAACGGCGTGAGGCAGTCTCCCCGAAGCCGCGCCGCCATCGTGCCGCCATACAGGCAATAGGCGACGTCAGCGCCGAGCCTGCGCGCATAGGGAAGCAATTGCGGCAGAGACAACCGCAAGTCCCACAGTTTGTTCAAGGCGACAAGCGCCGCGGCGGCGTTGCCGCTTCCCCCCGCCAGTCCGGCGGAAACAGGGATGCGTTTCTCCAGATGGATGCGCGCGCCGCCGGGATAGCCTTCGGCTTCTTTGAGCAACGTGGCGGCGCGGTGTACAAGATTTGACGTGCCGGTGTCGAGGTTCTCGCCCGAGCATGTCAGGCTGATGTGCGTATCCTCGAGAAAGGTGAGTTCATCGGCGAGGCTGACGGTTTGAAACAGGGTCTCAATATTGTGATATCCGTCACGACGTTTCCCGATGATATCCAAGTATAAATTCACTTTTGCATAAGAACGCCATGTCATTGAGGCGTACACCGATGACCCGCGTCCTGCCGGCACGTCCATGAACAGTACTCCTGTCGAAGATTCCCAAAAGAATGCACAACCACGGGTATGATACCATGTTGCCGCATACATTCGGAAAGAAGAGCGCATTCGCAAGGTTGCCGTCTTAAGGTGTGAAGGGTATAATGAAGCCGGGCCTGTGGCGGTTTCTTACACATGGAGATTGTATTATGCGATATGTAATCTTGATAGTGAGTGCAATGGCGGTTGTTTCTGTTCAAGGCGAATCACTGGAATTATACGTGTCGCCCGACGGCAATGACGCATGGTCCGGCGCGCAGGCCGAAGCCGATACTGCGGGAGCCGACGGACCCTTGGCGACTATTGCCGGGGCGCGAAACCGTCTTCGGCGGCTGCGGGCGGCTGACGAATCTCTTGTTGGCGCGCCCGTGAAGATACTGGTGCGCGGCGGGGTGTATTTCATCACCGAGCCGATTGTCTTCGAACCCGAAGACTCGGGCCGCGAAGGCGCTCCTGTGGTGTATGCCGCTTATCCCGGCGAAACGCCGGTGCTGCATGGGGGGCGTGTCATTACGGACTGGCGCGTTGAGAACGGCGTATGGATTGCCGATGTGCATGAGGCAAAATCGAAGGACTACGCCGTCGGCGCGTTCTGGGTGAACGGCGAACGGCGCGATCCGGCGCGTTTTCCCAAGGCAACGCATACGGCGGGCGATTATCCCGAAGACAGTGACTTTTTTTACGCGGACGGCCCCGTCATGGAGAAAAAACCAGACTCCGACGAAGAGGTGAAAAGCAACACGCAGTTCCGGTTCCGAGAAGGCGACGTGAAACAATGGAAACATCTGGACGCCGCGGTCTTTGTGATTTTTCATTCTTGGGCGACTTCCCTGCATCGCGTCAAAACAATTGATATGGAAAACCGTATTCTCGAATTTACAGGCGCCGCCCGGTGGCCTTTCACGCGATGGAAAAACGACCAATGGTATTTCGTGGAACATTTGCTTGACGCGCTCGAGCAGCCCGGCGAGTGGTGTCTCAACCGGGGCGAGGGAACGCTGCATTATATTCCCATGCCCGGCGAAACCCCCGACACAGTCGAGACTGTTATTCCTTTGACCCGGCAGTTTATTTTGTTAAACGGGAATCCCGACGCGGAACAGTTCGCATCCCACCTGCATTTCAAAGGACTGAACATGCGCTATGGCGACTGGCCTGTAGGCGCGGCGGGGCACAGCGACGGTCAGGCCGAGACCAGTGTCGAGGCGGCGGCGCAGATGGTCGGCGCGCGACATTGCCGCTTCGAGGATTGCGAAATCGCCCATGTCGGCGGGTACGGCGTCTGGTTCCGCGCGGGCAGCCAGCATAATCTCATGCAACGTTGCGCGCTCTTGGATTTGGGCGCGGGCGGCGTGCGCATCGGCGAGGGCGGCGACCCGGCCACGCCCGCGCATATCACATCGAATAACACGGTGGACAACTGTTTTCTCCACGACGGCGGGCGCGTCTATCGCAGCGCCGTGGGCGTGTGGATAGGCCGCAGTTCGCACAATACCATCTCACGCAACGAGATTTGCGACTTCCGGTATTCAGGCGTGTCCGTGGGCTGGTCGTGGGGCTATGCGGACAGTTCGGCGAACCACAACATCATCGAGTACAACCACATCCACAACCTGGGCAAGGGACAACTCAGCGACATGGGCGGCATCTACACCCTCGGCGTGTCGCCGGGCACGGTCTTGCGCAACAATTACATCCACGACATTTTGTCCAACCCGAAGGTCTCCGGCGGCTGGGGACTTTACACCGACGAAGGCAGCACGGACATCTTGCTTACCCACAACGTGGTGCATAATACGCGCACAGGCGGCTTCCACCAACATTATGGAAAGGAGAATCGCGTGGTCAACAATATCCTCGCCTTCTCCCAGCGCGACCAACTGATTCGCTCCCGCGAGGAAGAGCATATCTCATTCTTTTTGGAGAAAAATATCGTCTACTTTAACACGGGCAATCTGCTGGGCAGCACATGGAAGAACGGCAATTTTGTATTGGACTACAATTGCTACTGGGACGCCTCCGGACGGGAAATCACCTTTGCAGGCAACTCTTTTGACGAATGGCGTGAGATGGGCTTCGACGAAAATTCCATTATCGCTGATCCGGGGTTTGCCGACATTATCAATCGTGATTTCACCTTGCCTGACGACTCGCCCGTATTCGCCCTCGGCTTCGAACCCATTGACCTGTCAGGTGTCGGCCTGTACGGCGACGAAGCATGGACGGCCCGCGCCAAAAACGCAAAACGCATGCCCGCGCCGCCTGTAGAGTAATCAACTGAATGATGTGAGGAGACTGCCGTGCGCCTGTTTGGATTATTTATGAGTGTGTCGCTCTGTTGCAGTATTGCCGCCTCTGACAGCGGCGCGGTTTTTCTTGAAGGGGAAAGTGTGCGCGTTCCCAGGCCGGACACATTGGAAATCGCTGCATGGCGGGCGCTGGACGACCGCTTGACTGAAGTTGCGACCGGCGCATGGGCGCAGGATGATGAAAAAGTGGACTTGGCAACGTTGCCTGTGGGCTGGTATCGCATTGAATTTCTTGATGCTTCCTCCACGATTATCGGGTTCACGACGGCAGCCGTCCTGGCGCCTCTTGCGGAAATGCCGCCGCCGGATTCCCCCGTGGCAGTGGATGTGGCCATGTCGTGGGTTCCCGAGCGCAACCCGGAGGTGTGGGACGTTTGCGCGCGTCTGGCAAAAATGGCGGGCGTAACCATGGCGCGCGACCGGCTGCGCTGGCAGGAGATACAACCAGAGCGGGACGCGCCTTTGTTAAGCGATACAAGGTATGATCAGACCGCCAATCTGCAACGGGAACACGGTTTGCGCCTATTGCAGGTCTTTCATGATTCGCCACCGTGGGCATGGGCAAACGATAAAGGGCGCGGGCGCATCCCGACGGACCTGCGGGACACCTATTGCTTCTGCCGCGACATTGCGGCGCATTTCGAGGGACGCGTTCAGGCGTGGCAACCGTGGAATGAGGGAAATGTGCGCAACTTCGGAGGCCACACCATGGATGAACTGTGCTCGCATCAGAAAGCGGCGTATCTGGGATTTCACGCGGACAATCCCAAAGCGACGATTTGCTGGGCGCCCATGGCGGGAGTGCATACCGAAAGCCATTATAACGCCATCATCGCCAATGCGGCACTGCCCTATTTTGACGTTTTCACATTCCATTCCTACGACTGGTGTCACAGTTATCCGGAACTGCGAACGTGGGCCATTAAAGCCGCCCAGGGAAAATCCATTTGGGTGACGGAATGCGACCGGGGCATCACAGCGGACCCCGATTCTCCTGTGGGCGACCTGACACACGAGATGGAACGGCTCAAGGCGGAGTTCATTACCCAGTCTATCGTGTCCAGCCTTGCCACGGGCGTATCGCGGCATTTTCATTTCATCCTGCCCCAATATATGGAACAGAACAACACGGTGCAGTTCGGATTGCTGCGCCATGACAACACGCCGCGCATGGGCTATGTAACGCTGGCGACGGCGGGGCGTTTTCTGGCGGGCGCGAAGTATCTCGGACGCGCCGGCGACACGGCGCAGCCCGACGTGTATGTCTTCGCCTTTCGCGCGCGACCGGATGGCGTGGCGCGTGACGTGCTGGTTGCGTGGACGGAAGCGCCGGTGGACTGGCCGGAACGGGGCCGCGCCGTGGCGGACTTTGCGCTGGACGCGGATGTGCAGCCTGTGGGTGTGTGGGATTACATGGGGCGGCCTTTGGAAACCGCGCTGCCCCGGCGGCTGACCAGTGCGCCGGTGTTCATCGTGCTGCCCAAGGGGACGGCGCAGGCGCTGGCGTTACAAACGCTGCCGCCCGTCGCGCCCGCGCCGGTGGAGCCGGCAGCGCCGGTGGTGCTGCAACTGTACGCGCCGGATATGCCGTTGCGCGAGCACAGCCACAACTGGTCATACAAGTACGACCGCACCATGAACAGTGGCGAGAACGAAATCACCATTGCCGCGTACCATTTCGGAGAAGGCACAGCCACGGGTGTCTTCAAACTTGCGGCACTGCCGTCAGGCTGGCATTGTGAACCGGACATGTGGGAGGCAACCCTCGAGCCCATGCAGCGCCACGACCAGACCCTGCGCCTGCATATACCCGAAGGCGGCATTTCCGAGGACGCCGGCGCATGGTTGCATTTTGAAGGCGATTTCGGCGCGGCGGGAAAACCGCGCCTCGCATTCCGCGTCATGGCTGAGAAAAAATAGCCGATGATAAAACAACCCGCATCCAACCGCGGACGGAGTTGATAAGGCAGAGGTTATTGATGCGGCCGAGGTCGTCTTTGCGGATGACGCCTTCCTGAATCGCGCCGGAGCGCAACAGGCGCCCGCGCATGACGTCAGAGTGAAAGCATGCCTATTTGTTGACGGATACACCGGGCGGTTTGTTACAATTTGCCTGTGAAAAAATATACGGTGAAAATAAAGCCGCGTGCAGTCCGAGAACTCAAATGCCTGCCTGAAAACGTACAACGGCGGGTAATAGCGGCACTTGAAAAACTTGAGAATGGACTGTCGGGCGATGTTAAACGCCTCACGAACTATACGCCGGAGTATCGCGTGCGTGTTGGCGAGTACCGTGTACTTTTCGAAGTGGAAAAGGACAGCGTGGTAGTATATCGTATAAGTCTGCGGCGCGATGCTTACAGACGACAAGGATAAAGTCATGCTTGACATACATCCCAGCTATATCGAAAAAGACGGGCGCGCCGAATTTGTTGTGCTCGCAATCGAAGAGTTTCAGGCGTTGCAGCAACAAATGGAAGACCTGGAAGATCTACTTGATTTGCGCAACGCCAAACAAGAAGAAGCAGACGCACCGACCATTACCCTCGACCAGATTAAGCAAAAACCATAGTCCCTCAGTTTTGCTTCGCTAATAGAACAACCCGCATCCAGCCACGGACGGAGTTAATGAGATATAGGTTATTGATGCGGCCAAGGTCGTCTTTGCGAATGACGCCTTCCTGAATCGCGCCGGAGCGCAACAGATGCCCCCGCATGACGCCGGCAAGCAGGCCGCAGGAAACAGGCGGCGTAACGAGTTTGCCGTCCAGCTCCGCCACAATATTCGCGATGGCGCTTTCGGTGAGTTCCCCTTCTTCGTTCCAGAGCAGCACGTCATCGGTGTCAGGAAGGTTTTTCTTTGCTTCTTCGTACACAACGCGGTGGGTGGTTTTGTGGTAGAGGAACACGTTGTTCTTGTCTATGGGCGTTGTTGCCGGCGCCGCCCTGACTTCGGGGATGTCATGAGGCGGCATTGTTGCTTGAGTCCGAAATTGCCGCTCAGGCGCTGTCCCCGGAACAAGCGGCGCGGCTTCCATAGTATGCGCGCCGTCGCGATGCGCCAGCAAACGGATTTTCCAGCGCCCTTCGGACAATTCCCGACCATGTCCCAGCAGCGCGTCACGGAGGCGCTGCCGCTCCACAGGCATATCGAAATAAGCGGCGCTTGCGCATAATCGGTCAAGGTGTTCCTCCAGCAGGAAATACGCGCCGTCATACAGCAGGGTTTCCAAAAGGCTGAACTGCGGGCTGGGCTGGGTCACGGCTCTGGCCTTGGCGACGCACTCCGCGTATTCGCCCTCGGCGTTGGAGTACCAGGTGATGCCGCCGCCCACGGGATACGTTGCCTGTTGGGTCTGCGTGTCCAAGGTGATGGTGCGTATGGCGACATTGAAGGACGCGGTGCGGTCGGGACCCCACCATCCGACGGCGCCGCAATAAACGCCGCGCGGGAAAGCCTCCACTTCGTCTATGATCTCCATACTGCGGATTTTCGGCGCGCCCGTTACGGAACCCGAAGGAAACAGTGCGGTAAATACTTCGGAAAACGACGCGTCCGTCCGGGAACGGATAGTGCTGGTCATTTGCCATACGGTGGCGTAGCGTTCCACATCAAACAGGGAATCCACCTGCACGGAATTGATGCGGCTGATGCGTCCCATGTCATTGCGCAGCAGATCAACAATCATCACGTTCTCGGCGCGGTCCTTTTCGCTTCGGCGCAATTGCTCCCGCGCCTGTTCGTCCGCTTCAGGATACAATCCCCGGGGCAGCGTGCCTTTCATGGGGCGTGTGATGAGTTCTTCGCCCGACAACCGGAAAAACAACTCCGGTGAAAGTGAAATGATTTTGTGGCGGCCCGTGTCAAGATACGCGGCGTGGTCTGTCGGTTGCGCGGCGTACAGTTGCCAGAACCATTGCCGCGGGTCTCCGTTGAAAGACGCCGTCAGCGGGAAGGTAAAGTTTACCTGATAGGTATCGCCCGACTGGATGTAAGCGCGGATGCGTCCGATGCCGATGTCGTACTCTTTCCTTTCCAACTGCGGACGCCATTCGAGGGGCGCCAGGAGCCTGGCCGGTTTCGCGGGCTTGGATGCGATGGATTGCGGGGTTTTGTGGACGCCAAACCACAATAACGGCAACGCCGGTGTTTTTCGCAGCAGGGGGCGTTCCAGAAGCGCCCAGCCCGCCTCATACGCCATGTATCCGGCCACATAATACCCTTGCGCGACAACATCGTCCAGCTGACGAAGCGCATTGTGAATTTCACCGGCGTCATCACATGTAATCACGGCTTCAGGCGCGCAAAACCGCATGCCGGCCCCGGAAGAAACGAAAAGCATTTCGTTATGAGTTTCAGGTTGCCGCATGTTCATAAGGGATGATGTTCTCTGTGTTGGAAAAGGGGTTGTGTCGCTATTCCCTATTGTAACCGATTGGCTTTGTAAAGGAAAAAGAAAGAAGGAGAAGGGCGATTTAAGGTATTCAACGTCCCGATTTTCCTTTTGCTCTTTTTCCATTGAAGTTTTCTGGTATTATATAGTCAGAGATATGGTTAGTATCTTGTCGGCCAGAAACCGCGATCAAGAAAAAGAAGTTGGGTATGTTGTTCACGCTTCAGCGTGCGGATATGGCACGCAAACTCTGAGTCATACACGCAACCCCGCACGCTGAAGCGTGAACAACATACAATATAGAATAGTCAAATCTGGGTTGCGGGCAAAGCCCGTCTTAGAATTATGGAGTTGCCTGTCATGAAGAAAGTATTGGTTCCTTTGGCGCCGGGCTGCGAAGAACTGGAAGCCGTTACCCTAATTGATATCCTGCGGCGCGGCGGTATTGAAGTAACGACGGCAAGTATGGACGCGCAGCCCGTCAAGGCAAGCCGTGGCGTCGTGCTTATTGCGGACACGACCTTGGAAAAAGCCCTTGCCGATGATGCCTTTGACATGGTGGTAATTCCCGGAGGCATGGGCGGCGCCACGGCATTGACCGAATGGGATGATTTTATTGCGTACCTCAAGAAAGTGCATGAATCCGGTCGTTATGTGGGGGCTATTTGCGCCGCTCCCATGGCGCTGGGCAGGGCGGGGTTGCTGGCAGGAAGTTCCTTTACCGCCTATCCCGGTGTTGTGGACGCCTCGCTGTATCCCGGGTCCACGCACACGGGGGCCGCAGTGGAAAAGGACGGGCGCATATTGACTTCGCGCGGCCCGGGAACGGCTTTGGATTTTGCGCTTGCCATTATCGAGACGCTTTTGGGGGATGACGTGCGCGACAAAGTTGAAAAGGAACTTGTACGCTCCTGACGTTTTTGTCGCCTCGTTTTATGGTGACAGTTGACTTGTCAACCCGCAACGGTTGATAATATCAGAAATAGCAAATTAAATAATGCATGTCACGCCGAGATTTTTTTGACATGCCGGTGCGGTAAGTGTGTTTTTTCATGCAGTTGTAGTGTAGAATACTATTTTGCGGTATTGCGAGATGTGAATAGATTCTTGACAACTGCGTGAAAAGCTGGCATTATGGTATCATATTGGGCCGGTGCGAGCCGTCCTGATGGTGGGAATTGGTAACGAAACGGCAGTCGAATGCGGTTTGAAGCGCAAGGAGTGCTTTACATGAAGAGTATGCGAACGCCTGTGGGCGCGATTGTGGTAGCGGCGTTGCTCTGTATTGGTTTGCAGGGATGCCCGCCCGATGTGGGTCTGCAACTTCTGGTTTCCTCTGATACGCTTGATTTTGGCATGGACAAGGAGGAGATGCGGCTGCGTGTGTATAAGAATTACACAAGCGCGGTCATGGCGCCGCTTGTCGTCTCAACAAACCAAGAATGGATACTGCCTCAAAACTGTAATGAAGCATCGGATAATTGTGTCAGCCGCGGCCCCCGAAACGCCATTCGCATCCCTGTTCAGATAGACCGCAACAAACTTGCGTTGGGCGTGAATGAAGGCAAAATTCGCCTGAATTCCGGAACCGCCGCCGAGGTGGTGGTAAAAGTGCTTGCCGATGAAATATTGCAGGCGGATTTTCAGGCGAAGGAGAGAAGCATCGGATTGGGACGCCCGGTTGAATTACTGGACATGGGTCTTGCCGCCGAGCGCGCCGGAGAAGTCAACCGCTGGCTGTGGGAATTCGGCGACGGCGCGGTATCAACGCGGCAGAATCCTTCGCATCTCTATTCCGCCCCCGGTGTTTATGATATTACGCTGACTGTCACCACAGACAAAGATGTCAGCCGCACAGTGGTCAAGCCCGCATATATTCTTGTGAAAACGCCGGATAATTTGGTGGATTTTATTGCCTCTTCAACCAATGTTGATGTTAACGAAGAGATATTGTTCACGGACACTTCCGTAATACAGGATGCGGCCGTACTTGCCCGTTCCTGGGATTTCGGCGATGGCAACGAGTCCACCGCCCTGGCGCCCAAGCACCGCTATGCCGAACCGGGCGTGTACACCGTTTCACTGACAATCACAACCAGCGCGGGCGACATGCGCGCCGTAAAAGAAAATTATATTGTGGTGCGCTCCGCGGGCGCGCTCAGAGCCAATTTTACCTATAACACCAGCGGCGGTTCGGCGCCTTATGTGGGAGAAACCATACAGTTCTTTGACATTTCAGAGGTGGGCAGGGGCGAAATCACGGAATGGCGCTGGGATTTTGGCGACGGCGTTTTGAGTGATGAACAAAACCCGCAGCACCAGTATGACGATATCGGAACCTACACCGTGAAACTGACGATTGTTTCGGATTACGGCGCGGATTCCACGGAAAAATCCATTACGGTGGTGTTTCGCCCGCCATTGGCGAAATTTATCGCCGAACCAACGGAGCAATGGGCCGGCAGTCCGGTTCAGTTTGTTGACCAGTCCGTGGCGGGTTACGGAGAAATAATTTCATGGGAGTGGGACTTTGGCAACAATGAGACCTCCACGGACCAAAACCCGCTTTACGTTTACGCGAATCCGGGCGTATATACCGTTTCGCTGACGGTTACCTCGGATGATTCTGAGGCCACCAGGGCAACGTTGTCGAAGAAAGACTACATCACGATTAATGCCGTGCCCAATCCGCCAAATCCGGCTTTTTCATATCAACCACGTCTCGCCTTGACGGAAGAACGGGTCTCTTTCGAGGCGGCGGATTCCACCATTACCGATGAACCGATACTGGAGTATCTGTGGGATTTCGGAGACGGCGAGGAAGCGCGCGGGCGCACCGCATCGCACCGCTACGCGGACCCCGGAAGATATGATGTCGTGCTTACGGTGATTACGGAATCAACCAGAGCCAATGAGCCGCCCGGCGTGTCCGTCATGTGCACGGTTGCCGTTGATCGCCCGCCGACTTCCGAGTTCTTCATCTGGCGCCGGGACGGCGACGACATTGTCAGCGCCGTTGACGGTTATACGTATGTTGACATGTTTTCCTTCAGTATTGCGGAGCAACCGGTTGATGCGCGTCAAATCAGGCAATACATCTGGGATTTTGGCGATGACGCCGGCAGCGACATGCCCGCCCCCACCCATACCTACGATTCTGAAGGGCAATACAGTGTAAACCTGACGGTTACCTTCCGGCACAGCGCCTCCCGCCCAAGCGATGAGGATTTGCGAAAGACAAGCGCCAAACAGTTGCGGATTAAACCGTCTATTTACGATTATGTTCACGAGGACGACGACTGTTTCTATTATTCCAACCCGAACCAACAGTCAATCATGTTGGGCGGACAACAGGTTGCAACGGCTTTTCTGATATACAATTTCACCTCGCAGTGCTGGAACCCGGACAATGCTGTTGCGTGGGAAACGCAAAGGTGGACCCATCCTGTGGTCATTTATGAACCGCGATACAAAATGCGTGATACTGCCATGTTGTTTATTGATGGGGGCAGTCGAACGTCAACGCCGCGCGTGGAAGAAGCGATGTGGCAGATAGCGGTTGTTACCGGAACGACAGTGGTTCATTTGAGAAATGTCCCGAGCCAACCCATTGTGTTCACCGATGAAATCATTCGCGCCGGCCAGGAAGACAATAATTCCGGCCAGAATTTTGTGTTGCGGTACCGCACTGAAGACGCCGCCATCGCATATACGTATGACAGGTATATGGATTCCTATGCGGCAACCGGCGGCAATCCCAATTACAGATGGCCGTTACTGTTCCCTATGGTCAAGTCGGCTGTTAAAGCAATGGATATGACCGAAGAGGTACTTGCCTTGGAAGGGGTGGAACTGGATGGTTTTGTTGTCGCGGGCGGGTCAAAACGCGGCTGGACAACATGGCTTACCGGCGCTGTAGACTCGCGGGTCAAGGCGATTGCGCCTATTGTGATTAACGTGTTAAACATGAAGCCGCACTTGGAGCACCATCGCCAGGTTTACGGATATTGGGCGCCCGCCATTTATGACTATGCCCAAGAACGCGTTTTTGACCGATTGGTGGGGGACAATCTTGCGCCCGGCGCCCGTGTATTGCTTGAATATGTTGATCCTTATGAATATTCGCGGCGGGGAAGATATTCCATGCCGAAATTTCTGTTAAACGCCACGGGTGATGAATTTTTCGTGCCCGACACGGCGGAGCTTTATTTTCACGATTTGGAGCCGGACGCTCACATGAGCTATGTTCCCAATGTGGGACACGGCATGGGTGGCGTCAGCAGCGGGCCGGATTTGACGCAACCACGCAATCCCACGGGAATGCTGCTGGCATGGTACATGGCTGTCACGCAGGAAGCCGATTTGCCGGAGTTTGCCTATACATTCGAGGAAAATGGCGCTATCCGCGTTTCAGTGGACCCGAATGACACAATTGTGGAAGCGCGTGTTTACAAAGCCACGGCGCAAGGTTCCCGCGATTTCCGTAACCCCAATCTGGGGCCGGCATGGACTTATCAAAGCCTTTTTGCGCAAGCGGGCGGTGAAACAGGCGCATATTACGTTACGCCGCCCATCGCCGAACCTGAGCCGGGTAGTTATACGGCGTATTTTATTCAACTTGAATACGCCAATTCGGCGGTGTTTCCAGATTCCGTCAGGACGCTATTAGAGGCGGCGGGTTACTCAGTGCCCAATATGGTGTTCACCACGGGCGTCAGGGTCATGCCCGAGGAATATCCCGAGTTTACGGGATATCTTGCCAATAGCGAACGTCCGGATGCCGTCTTGTTTGACGAAGACAAACTGCCGGTGATTGTTGTGTACGGCAACCCGGAAGAAATGGGCAATTATTACGGACAATTACTTGCTCCATACATCAATGCCTTCGTACGCGATTACACATCGTATTATCTTGAATTAACAGGGGCCACAGTGTCGCAGCTCAGGAGCGCATGGACGGCGATATCTCCCTTCCTTGACGCGCGAATGCTCCAAGAGATGCAGGGGATTGTTGAAGCGCCGGGCGTGAACATCACGCTTGAACAACTGCAAGTTGCGCATGCGGCGGCGCTTTTTGAAGTGCTGGGCACGAATACCAGTGTCGGCACAACGGCGTACCGTGAACTGATGGAAGGAAACGGCGGCGCTCTCGCCGCGTCGTTGAATTCCAGATTTCACCGTTACCAGTGCGCTGTCCTGTACATCCCCGATGACGGCGTTCCCCATACCGTTCTTACGCATGCCGGCCTCACTTTCGGCCGTATCGGCGTCAATCTCGGCGGCATATCGTCTTTGGAAATTGTTGATGTGCCTGTTTGGAATGAAGAGGCGGGCGAATGGATCGATCCTTATACAGGCGAGCCTTTCGCGTTTACAGGACTTGAGCCGAACGCTTTGCCTCTGACCAGGACAATTCTTTATGATTCGTTGAATTTGCGTGACGCCGTCGCTTTGGTGAAAGCGGCGCCCTTGCAACGCCCCACCACAATGCTGTTGAGTGATGGCCGCGCTGAACTGCGGAGCGCGCGCCTGCGGATGTACCCCGGGAACGAGGTGCTTGAAGAGCGATACGATTTGGCGTTAAGCGATTTTGAAATTGCGGATAAACGTGGCGTCGTATTTGGCGCGTTGTCGGAGTTGCAGCCGCCCTTACAAACGGCGATTGAAGAGTTATTGCCTTCTCGCATTACCTTTGAGGAGATGGTGGGCCTGGTGAATACAACGCCTTTTGCGCAACCGGGAGCCAATCCGATGAATGTGGTGATTGACGGAACAATGTTGAACATCTTCGTCAGTGTCGCCAAAGAAATGGGCGGCATCTATTTTGAGGCTTATAAGGATACGCCGGAAGCCTTCAACATGCAGTTGTTGCTTCCCTGATTTCCTTGGGAAATAATGACATGAAAAATCCCGGAGCGGCCGCGTGTCGTACCGGGATTTTGCTTTCGATACCCTCAGCGACGCGACGGCGGGATGATAATCTCATGTTTGGCTGCCGCGATTCGGTTGGAAAAGCGCCAGCAACGCCTCCTGCGTGGGAACGATATGAACCGGTCCGCCCGTTCGGAGACGGTCAATATCATGCCAGCCCCAGCCCACCGCCACCGGCAGCGCGCCGGCGCGACGCGCCTCAATCATGTCGCCCCGCGTGTCGCCCATGTAATAGGCGCAATAGCCGGAGAAACGGCGGCGGGCCGCGCGAATCTTTTTCACCTTGCTGGTTTCATCGTCTGAACCGAGCACATCCTTCACGTCGCGCAACTCATGGGCGTCCAGAAAGCGCCGGACCGTATGTGATGTGTTTGCGGTAATTATCAACACGGGGTGAATCGCGCTCAAATGCCGAAGCGTAGCCGTCATGCCGGGGAAGGGCTCGATGCGCGCATTTGCGGCTTCGATCACGGGCGCGAACTCGCGCGCGAGCGCGCGCAACTTCCGCAACGGAAATCCCGCCTTAACCAGCTGCGTCACCAGATTCCCGTCAAACAGGCGCAAAAACGCCTCGCGGGAATTCAAACGGTCAAAGCCCAACTCGGCGCAAGCGCGGGTGAACTCCGAAAAGTAAACGTCAAATGAATCCGCTATCACGCCGTCATAATCAAACAATAACAGCGGCGGCTTGTTTGTATGTCGGAATTTGAACCCAAGAAAAGGAAACATAACAAATCTTCACAAATTTGCATATAAGGCAACATGTTTGCAATGTGTGTATCCTTAAAAAGCAATTCGTTTATCGTCATTGGGAGCAATTATACGCGATGACTTTGTTTTGTTCGCCATGACGGTAACAATTTAATTCACACATGAGAATACACGAGCAGGATGCCAACGACGCCATATCTGATGACAACCTTAATTTTATTCACCCGATTGGAGAACGACGCATTATCCATTTACCGCCATATCGGGTTGTTGCGCACATTAAAGCGTGTGTTGCAGGATACAAAAAACAGCCCTGACTCCTTTAGAATCAGAGCTGCAATTTGTCTAACGCGCGATCACTTACCGAAACAGTTTGCCAATCATAACAGCCACTGTAGGCAACACAGGTTCGGTGCAGCCAGACATCGCCGCTTCTGCCGCGTCGCCGGATGGTTGTGATTCAACATCTACGCCGATGTAGCGGATAAACTGCACGTGACCATCCATAAACAGCACGTTGCAGCCGCCGGGCACATGGTTGAAATACTTGATGGCGCCCATGCCGCCAAACGTGTCACACATCACCCATAAAGAACTCTGCGCCATCGCCGAAGCGCCCGGATTGTTAATATCCGTGATCATGAAGCGTTCAACGCCTTCACGAAGGCGATAAATCATGTCACTACTTCCATTGCCTATGTTCATTCCTTGGAAGTTGCTATGCACCGGGGCGTCGCGTTCAAGTATCAACGCCACTGTCAGCACATCCTCGCTTGCATAAGCCGAGAGAGCATCCGGATACTTTTCAGCGAGGCCGTCCAGCGCTGCGCCAATCTGCGTGGGTACATACGGGTCTTCAGTAACACCACCCAAAAGCGGCATAATCAGTGTAAATTCACTGAATCTGACAGTTTCCTTCATCTTGTCAAAAGCCCAGCCAAGATAAATATAACTGTCGTCAATAATGGAAGGTTCCCATGTCAACAGGGGAGAACCTATCGGCAGTCCGGTCTCAGCCGCCTGTGCGGCGTCCTGCACATAAGCCTCTTGCTTATGGGTGCCAAGTTCGGGGTCGGAGGGGCACCACATGATTTCCATATCAGTCAAGTATTCCGGATAAATGGAATACACGGCGGGGCCGCCCGCAAGGTCAAAGTCATAAGTCTCAAAACGTTTGCGGTAAACTTGCAACGGCGGAAATTTTTCGCCTGGCGATTCATTTGCGTACATCTTGAACACCAGTCCCCATTGTTTCAGGTTGTTCTGGCAGCTGGAACGGCGCGCCGCTTCGCGCGCGCGCGCCAGCGCCGGCAGCAGGATGGCCGCCAGAATGCCGATAATGGCTATCACGACCAACAATTCAATGAGTGTAAAGCCTTTCTTCTTCATACAATATTCCTTTATGTTCTGGCGCACACTATTCTTTTCTCCGGGAACGGTCGGAGCGTTATGTCTCGTCTGCGCCGTGCGAGACATACAACGACAGCAATGAATCATTACACTTTAATTATGCATGATATTTTTGTCATAGTCAAGTTTTATTCCAAATTTTATATG
>Ga0129302_1001600_pt1 | contig 16760 bp, 13 predicted proteins | sample BlaSprsedimmetaG_FD_94476 | JGI IMG/M metagenome (GOLD analysis project Ga0129302, IMG submission 94476) | Hot spring sediment bacterial and archeal communities from California, USA to study Microbial Dark Matter (Phase II) - Blank Spring... | ecosystem: Environmental > Aquatic > Thermal springs... | reverse complement strand
TCGTCAAGTTGCGTTTGGGCAGCGGATAGCGCCATCTCGGCCGCGCGGAGGTCGTAACGCGCCTGATCCTTCGCCTCGTCGTCGTCCGATTCCCTGATCGTCCGGTCGTGTTGGATCAACGTGACCCGGTGTTGGAGCGCGGCCGACGCGACCTGGGCCTCGGCTGCGGCGATCTGCGCGTCACGGGGACCAGCGGCGAGTTGATCTCGCTCGGCGAGGGCGCTCTCTACCTGGGCTTCGGCCGCTCGTACCTCGGCCCTGGCGGCGGCGATTTCCCCCGGCCGAGGTCCTTCTTCAAGCTGGATCAGTTGCGCCTCTGCCAAGGCCAACGCTGCTTGAGCCTGGCGCACCTGGAGCTCCAACTGCCGGGTATCCAGCCGCGCCAATACGGCGCCGCCATCCACCCGGTCGCCCACTGCCACCAGCACCTCATCCACCCGGCCCGACGACTCGAAAGCTAAATTCACTCGCTTATTTGCTTCGATATTGCCGCTGGCCGAGACGACAACCAGCATTGTCCCGCGCTCGACGGTAGCGGCGCGAACACTCTGCTCCCCCTGCCCCGCCTGACGCGAGCGAAAGCATATCACGCCCCCCACCACGGCGAGCACGATGACGAGCAAGGCCGCGTAACGCGCAAATCGTCCCATCTTTCACCTTCCATTAGAAATATATTACGACCAAAGGTAACTGCTCAGGCCAGTCCCTTGCTGCGATGGAGAGTGGGGGTTTGGGTTGTTTGGCGGGTGCGAAGCACCCGCCAAACAACCCAAACCCGCCCATCTGCTGCAAACGGGCGCTAGGCTGAGCAGTTACGACCAAAGTTCAAAAATGACCAGGGTCATATTATAAGTAGAAAAAGGGGGATGTCAAGAAGGAAAAATCTAGATGTGTTTCATAAAAAGAAACCAGGTTTCTGAAAAACCTGGTTTCTGCCAACCTCAAGCAAAGCGTATTGAGATCAAGCCTCAAACTTTATCCACGAAGTATCCGATGATGACGCCAATGCCAATCAGGGTGACCACAAAGATGATGATCCCAGTCGCCCACCACCCCATCAAACCGACAATCATGCCCGCCAGAACGCCTACCGTCAACGCAGCCATAGCGCGGACAGCCTGATGCCCTCCCTCACGCAGTGGCTTGCTCGCTCTGAACCATACACCAAAACCGAGCGCCATACTCAGCAGACTGATCGCCAGAGAAATGCCAAAGACCTGACGACCGGTTAAGTTCGGCGCGTCCACCACGAGAATGCCGCACGTCCCCTGCTGAGAGGGCAGCGGATATCTACCCCGTACGATCACCTTGACGAGAATCAAGCGCTCGAATGCGGCGTCATCCGCCGTCACGCTCCACGCCAATTGCTGCGTCTCCCCTGGATCAAGGGGAACGAGATCGTTGATCTCTCTCATCAACGTGACGTAACCATCGGTGATGTGGGCCCGGACGTATCGCTTGATTGGCCTATCGAGCGGGTTTGTCAACGAAGCGCTCACGGTCCCGGTCTCTGACTTCGTGATCATCACAGGACACCGCAAGTACCTAATCGACGTATCCTGTCGCATACCAGGGTCAAATAGCGCCGCTTCGAAATCGGCCCAAACAACCAGTCCGAAGAGAAGCATAGCGATAAGAAGACCTGCCGAGAATAACAGTATTCCTAAAAGTCGAGCGAGTCTACTTGAGAGCTTTCTTGTTCTAGACATTTGAGTCACTTCTTGCGAACGTTGGTGTACATCGCCGTGCCGATGAGGCCCAGAAACAGACCTATCACTGACGAGAAGTAGGAGAGGATACTAAAAGTAAAGCTGGTCTCAACGATCCCAAGTATCATCAGAAAAGGGCCAATGAAGCCAAAGAGAACGAGCACAAAGCCAACGAGAATGAGCTTCGCAGGATACATATTTAGCATCGCAACCTCCAATCAAACAAATTTAGTATCTTCTCAATAAGTTGGGGAGCTGTGGCCGGTCTCCCGACCGAGCCACAGCGGGCACGGTCAGGAGACCGGCCCGAGCGAGTTTGCCCCGGTTTATTGAGATGATACCAAATTTGGCTCTTTGGGATTTCGCATGGTCGAAGGATTTGTGGCAAAAAATTGACTGCTTGCTAAGCCGAGCCTGCGAACTACGAGAGAGCCCAAATTTTTAGTGGGCAAAGGCAACCTACCTGTTGTGGTTATGCGAGCACAAGCACAACAGGTAGACACGACATTCCACTGGCTTCTCTTTTCTGTAAGCGTTTATGTGATTGAACGATGGGACACAGATTGCACAGATTTTTTCCATCGAGTGCCAAGTAAGGCCTGCTTGATGGCCTCAATCAGTGTGAATCCATGAAAATCTGTGTCCAATGCTCCCCTGGCCTAAACGGTTACCCTTTTCTTTCTCCACTATCGAGTCAAGAAGGCGTCTGTAGATACGTCGATCAGAGGCCCCTTTGGGGCAATCCCTGACCAGCGCCTGCCCGGCAGCCGGACTGTGGTCCGCACCGAACGCGAAACGGGGGCCAGGCCATCGCGCCATATCGACAAAGATTTGTCGATGTCGATCCTGCAAGGCTTAACGATGAAGCCAACAGGCGGCAAAGTGTTCCGGTTCTGGCTCGAAATCGGGTGGGATCTCCACTTCACACAAGCCTTGTATCATTCGAGAGCAACGGGGGTGGAAGCGGCACCCCGATGGCGGATTGACCAAGCTGGGCGGCTCACCGGGTGGGATCTCTTTCTGAGTAAGCGCATTCTGATAATCCGGGTCCGGAGTTGCCTCCAGCAGCGCGTGAGTATACGGGTGAAGCGGATTGGCCAACAATTCATGCACCCTGGCTCTTTCGATGAGCTTTCCGGCATACATCACGAAGATGTATTCCGAGAAATACCGGACCGTGGAAAGATCGTGGGTGATGTAGATGACGGCAAGGTCGTGGGAATCCTGCAACTTCTGCAGCAATCGCAGGATCTCTACCCTGACGGAGGCATCGAGCATAGAGACCGGCTCGTCCGCCACAATCAATCGCGGTTCCAGGATCATAGCCCGGGCGATGACCACACGCTGTTGTTGCCCCCCGCTCAACATGTGGGGGTATTTATTCAAAAAGTCATCTGCCGGCGTCATCTTGACCTCGGACATGACGTCACGAATACGCCGGTCGCGTTCCAGCTCGTCCTTTATCCCATGGATACGCATCGGTTCTTCCAAAATGCTTTGCACGTTCATGAAGGGTGGCAAGGCGCCGTAGGGGTCCTGTTGCACGTAACCCACGCTGGAACGGTAGGATTGCAGCGCCTGAGACCCAAACGTATCGACTTCACTACCCGCGAAGGACACTTCCCCTTCTGTCGGTCGATAGAGACCCAAAATCGTCTTCATCAACGTGGTCTTCCCACACCCGCTCTCGCCGACGATGCCAATCGCCTCTCCCCGGTGGAGATCGAAATTTACACCGTCCACCGCACGCACGTAACCGGCGTGCAAGAAACCGAAACGTTTCAACTCGAACCAGACGCGCAAATCCCTGACCGAAAGCAGCGCGCCGCTTAGTTTTTCGTACCCGCCCTTGTCGAGCAACGTCTCATTCTCGACTTCTTCTTCTCTATTCCTTATGTCAACAGACATGCTAAACTCCTAGACTCAACCGTATAGCCAGCATTTGACCCTATGCCCCTTTACCTCAAAGACAGAAGGCTCCTCCGCACACTTCTCGAACCTCGACGGGCAACGATCCGCAAATCGACAACCCGACGGAGGGCCAAGTAAGCTTGGGGGATGTCCGGTAATGAACGTCGGTTCCTGTTCCACCTTCAATCTCGGCACGCTGTCCATCAGCATCCTCGAATAGGGATGCAGCGGTTCTGCAAAGAACAGACTGGCGTGGCTCACCTCCACAATATGACCGGCGTACATGACCGCCACCCGGTCCGCCAGTTCGCTAGAGGTGGCGATGTCGTGCGTGATGAGGATGAAACTGACCTCCAATTCATTCTTGATCTGTTTGAGGACGTTGAAGATGTTCGCCTGAGTCAGCACGTCCAGCGCCGACGTCGGTTCATCGAGGAAGACCAGGTTTGGCATCGTCACCAGCGCCATAGCCAGGGCGACCCGCTGCCGCATCCCACCACTCAACTCGAAGGCATAACGGTGCAGAAAATCGACCGGCACACCGACGTGCTGGAACATGCGACGAGCCTGGGCCAACGCCTCCTCTTTGTCCGCCAGGTAGTGAGCCGTCATCGGTTCCGCCACCTGATCGCCCACCCGGAGCACAGGGTTCAGGGCGTTCATCGCCGCCTGTGGCACCATCGACATCTTGACCCACCGGACGTCCCGGCGAAAATCCCGATCGTCCAGGGCCATCACGTCTGTGCCATTCAGGTAAACGTGACCCGAATAGGTATCGACGTTGCGAGGCAACAGACGCAGGACCGCCTTGGCCAACGAGGTCTTCCCACAACCCGACTCGCCGAGCACCACGATTGCTTCGTTATAGCCAAGGTCAAGATCCACACCGTCGACAGCCTGAACCACGCCATTTCTGGTGCGGAAGTAGAGCCGCAGATCTTCGACACGCATAAGTATATTATTACCGTTATCTGACATCGGTGCTACATACCTCTCAGTCTGGGGTTGAAGATGCGATCGAGGGAAAATCCTAGCAGTGAAAAGGCCAGCGCCGTCAACATCAGCAGGGCGGACGGTTCCAGCACCCAGTAGTAAAAGCCATGGTACAGGGCGCCAAAGTTATACGCATCGGAGATGATCTTACCCCACGTGGGAAGGACCGGGTCGCCCAGCCCCAGCAGCGCGAGCGCCGCCTCGATGAATACGAAAGTGGGAACCAGCGTGACGAGGTTGGGAATCAACGTCGGGATGATGCGCGGAATCAGGTACCTGAAGATCAGACGGAAATTACCGGCGCCGTAAGCCTGGGCCGCCTCGATATACGGGGACTCTTTCACCTGGATAAAGATGGCCCGATAGATCTTGATCGCTCCACCGAAGATGGATAGCAAGATCAGCACCCCGAGCATCAACCAGATACTTCTCGAGTAGAACGTTCCGATCATGATCAAGATCGGCAGCATGGGCAGGATCAAGTTCACCTCCGTGACGCGCTGGATCAGCGCATCCACCCATCCGCCGAACCAGGTACCCACGCCGGCGATGATCATCGTAGTCATGGTGGTGCCGACGGCGGCGAGAAGGCCAAAGGCGAGCGCGATGGGGGTGCCCCACAACAGCGCCACCGACAATTCTCGACGACGGTGGTCCGTCCCCGCTATGCCGTGGACCTGACCGTAGATCACGACTTCGGCATCCAGGTCAGCCTCCGGCTCGAACACGACAGCCTCGATACGCAACGTATACGTGCCTTGAAGAGAGACCAGGTCATCTGCTTTCGGATCGACGGCGAAAAGCCCCTGATGAGGCGCAACCCCGCCCCCGAGCCTCCGCTGGAGCGTGCTGTCCTGGGAGATGCGGTAAGATTCCCTCACACCTACTGACTTGTCCGCAATCCGGATCTCTCTGCCATCGGGGGTCAACCAGGTGATCGAGACGTGAGGCTGCTTTCTCTCGAATTCAGCATTGAAAAAAATAGATATCTCCCGTGGAAAACCGTGATAGGGATAGTCGAATTCGAAAGACATGTGTATATTCGTCATATCTCCGGCGCCGACCTCAATGTCCTTCTCGATCGACTCGTCCCGGCTGTCCATCGTTATCGTCGTCGGGAGCTTCTGCTCCCGGAAGAGGTTCGTCCACGTCGGCGCTGCGTTCTTCGGCCTATCGTACCAGACATCTTCCCCCCCCCGCCAGAGCCGTACAGCCTCACTATACGGCATAGATGCGAGGGCGTAGATCGAAAGAACGACCAGGGCCAGGATAATCGCCAAGCCCATCAAGGCGCTCGGATAGTGAGTCAGTTCGCGAAGCGATTTCATCGTGTCCTCCCCTCCGCCCCAATTCGCACTCTTGGATCGACCAGGGCGTAGATGATGTCCAGTAGAAAGACGGTGCCGGCGAGGAGGTAAGCGAAGATCACCTGGGAACCGACGATCACCGACGTATCGAAGAGGCCGATCGCCCTGAAAAGCGTCCGGCCCAGGCCAGGCCAATTGAAGACCGTTTCCAGGATCGTGGCCCCCATCCACACGGCGATCAGCAGCAGGGCGAACTGGGTGATGATCGTAGGCAGCACCGGTCTGAGCACGTAACGCCGCTCAATCTCCCTGTCCGAGAGCCCCTTCGCCTTCGCCATTTCCACGTAGTCCTCGCTCGAGTAGATCAAGAAGAAGGTGCGGAAGTTAAACGTCTGCAGGAAGACAGAGCTGATCACGATCGCGGAGGTCGGTAGAATCAAATGCTTCAACACACTAAGCGCGTACAGGATCTTCGATTCCGGCGGCGGGGCAGCTACCATCCCCCCAAAGGGCAGGATCTGTAGCAGGGCGGCGAAGACGAGGATCAAGAAAAGGCCATAGAACCAGGCCGGCGCGGAGGACGTCGGGGCCATAGCGACGACAAACCTGTCCAACCAACTCCCATACTTCCTGGAGAGAAACAGGCCAAAGAAAAGACTGGCGAAGAAAAGGGTGACATTCGCCGCTCCCCACAGGAGCAAGGTGGGCGGCAGCCGTTCCAGGAGAATCAACTTCACCTGTTTCGATCCGGTGTCGCTCACCATATCTGAGGCAAAGCCCAGGTTGAGCGTGAGGGCCTGTCTGAGGAAATCGAAACTGCGCACGATGAAGGGCCTGTCCAGACCCTGACGCTTCACCTCAATCGCGACCCGTTCCCTGATGAGCGCCTGTTTCGCCTCGGTGCTCAACGCCCTCATCTCTGGGCTCTCGTCCTGGGAGATCTCTAACGATATCATCTGGTGGATATTCCCCCGCCGTATCTCGTCGACGTAGCCCCCCATGTTGGCGACGATTACGACCAGATAGACGCCCACCACCACGGTAAGGAACAGAAATACTAACCTGACAAGCGTGTATTTGGCCACCCGAGAGAGGGTTTCAAAGAGGGATCTCGTCTTCTCCAGCCCCACCCCCTCACTGGCCCCAACCAATGCGGTATCACTCATCCTAGTTCTCGCTTTCCATTATGATTTATTCGGCAATGTCACATTAAACTTCCAAAGTCTTCGACAGGCCCTTGTATCGGCTGAGTCCTTTTGAAAGCCAACTTTTCGCACGTTTCCAGACCCCTTTGACTTCGGAAGTCTGATGAAGGTTGCCGTCTGGTTGACTGACAAAACTACAGATGTCCAAATTAACCGCAGATAAACACGGATTTTTCTTTTCTTTCGATCAAATTCGACTTTCATCTGTGTGAATCCGTGGTTTCAAAAGATTTTCAGTCAATCAGAGGTTGCCACTCAGATGCGACGTACCTCGCAACTGAGTCGTAACACGTGAAGTGTCATCCATCCATCCGAACAAAATGCTGGGAGGCGAGTGAGACCCGCCTCCCAGCAGAGCAACTCACGTCACGTACGTTGTGCGGCTGCCAAAGCACCCCGGAGAGCGATACACGTCCCCCTCCGGAACAAAGCAGCCCACATTACTGGGTTATGAAGTCGACAGTCCGGCGCACCGGGATCAGCGCGTTCTTCGAGACGGCGATGACCACCAGCCGGTTAGAACCAGCCTCGAGTTCGCCCGTCAAATCCGCGTCGAGCACCGCCTGCCAGTAACCGTCCTCGACCGCCTCGCCGTCGCCCGTGTAAACGAGCTCACCAACGGCATCGAAGACCAGGAACTTGACCATGGAGATGTCCTCAACCGGATAGGGGACCCCCTCCTCGAGATCGACGAACACGTCATACACGGCCTCGTCACCGATGCCCACCTGCCCCGGCCCATCGACCACGACCTCCGGAATGGGCGCCTCGACGAAGCGCGCCCACCGGTCTGCCCTGTCGGGGTAATCCGGATTACGCTGCAGGATCAGCGTCCCCTCGACGGGGAAGACCTGCTGCAAGAAGAAGGGGCCGGTGGCGATATAGAAGTGGTTGCGCCGGCGGTACCACTCTTGCAGGTTCGCGTAACGCGCCTCAACCTCGTCAGCCGAGATATACTGGCTCATGGTGGGGGCGTACGGGATGAAGCCCTCTTCCTGGGCTTGATCAAGCTTGCTCTTCAGGATCGTGAGACTTGGTCCACCGATGAAGCTGGTATGCTCGACCTCGAGATCCGCCGACTTGCTGTCCGAGAAGGCCAACTCGTCGTTCTCCTCCGCCAGCCACGCCAGCGCCATGTTGTGCCAGGCGCCCTCTCCCTGATTATACATACCGCCCAAGCAGGGGTACATGGCGCGGAAGTTCGTGACGTTGTTTTCGACGTCGAGCCCGACGGCGTCGGTGTAATACTCGATCACCACCGGGTCCTCCGACGCGATGCGCCAACCTTTGAAGGCCTGCATGAACGACTGGAAGGAACCCACCGCGCCCTGGTCGAAGATGGGGCTGGCCTCGTTGGCCCGGTCGAAGTAGAAGGCTGCAGAGAAGACCATGTCCGCCAGGCTGAAGGGGCTTCCATCGTGCCACTTCACGACGTCCAGGAAGTCGTCGGGGAAGTACATGACGATCTTGGCCCTGGCGGTCTCCGTCTCCGTGTACTTCTCGCCCGCCGTGATAAAGACCTGGTTCTCGGCGTCCCAATCCACCCAGGCGTCGTCTGGAACGACGTTCTCACTCACGAATTCCAGGTTGGCCCAATCCAGCGTCTGCCCAACCGGTTGACCTTCCTTGACGTAGACATCGGCCCGCTCGAGCCGCATCGGTAAGAGCAACCCGGTGTAGGGATCGGGCACCACGGCCGAGCTCCCCATGCCGCGCATCGGCATCATGTCGTAGACCCAGTTGGAGCCGGCGACCGGGTTCCACGGCTGGGTCATCATGCTGGGCATGGCGATGTTCACCGAGCCCCCGACCTGATCCTTGTAGCGCAGCGTCTGCGCCCACAGGTGCACGCCGTAGACCGACCCAGACAGGTCGCTGGCTACCGAGAGTTCTGACCTGATGGGCGACACGCCCGTCCGGTCGGTCAGCCACACCCGCGCCGAGTCCTCCATGGCCCAATCGAGCGCCTGGGCCATCATCTCTCGACGCTCTTCCATACTCTCGAAATTGTTGTTGTCCAAATCGCGCGCTAGCTGGTAAAACTCCTCGGTGGGGGTGTAGTTGTCCCACAGCGGCACACCGACGTAACCATCCGGCGTGTAGAAGAACGAGAAGTTGCCACCCGCGTCACGGTTGATGGCGGTGCTCACCCAACCGCCGGTGTAGTAGCTGAAGCACCCCTCGTCCGGGTGGGTGCTGATCCAGCAGGGGCTGGCTTCGCCCGACGTCTTGTAGTCGCGCCGCACGGTAAAGCCGATATCCTCCAACTGGTTGCCGAAGTAATCGCCGATCTCCAGCCGCTCATCCTCTATACGAATGAGGCCGATGACCTCAACCGGCTCGCCGTTGTAAAGCCACAAACCATCCACCATCTCGGCCCCCAGGGCCTCCATTTCCTCGGTGACGATCTCCTCTGCCCTAGCCATATCGTATGCGTACGTCAACTCGATGGCTGAAATGACGTCCGCCAGAAGACCCGTATCATTCGAGGCAAAGCCGATGGGTGTGTATCGCGGCACAGCCATGCCGCCCTGGATCTCCCCCACGATATAGGTGCGATCCACCAGCCAGTTCATCGCCTCACGGATGCGCGGCACCGAGAAAGGATTGAGCCGGCCATCGTCGAACTCGGGGCCAGACGTGTTGAAGGTGAGCTCGTTATAGCTGCCATACGACGTCGCATAATCGAGCACGTTGGAATCGAAGATCCGTTGGGCGAGCGAGCTTCAGAGATAGCGTACGCGTACACGTCGATGTCGCCCGTCTCGAGTCGTGTGACTGCCGAATCAGACGAAGGCTCCTCGGACATGATGACTGTGTCCACCCACGTCCCCATACGGTCTACAGGCTCGGGCTCTACCGGCACCTCAACATCTACCGGTACCTCAACCTCTACCTCCTTGATCACCTCAACCGGTACCTCAACCTCTACCTCCTTGACCACCTCAACCGTTCTTTCGATGATCTCCGGTTCTGGCGTGCAGGATACCATCAACATACTCGCTACCACGATCAGGGTAGTAAGGCAAAACAACCTCTTGCTAAGCATTTTTTCTCCTCCTATAGGGCCTAACCCTTATCGAGCGGGCATTTGACCATTGTGACGAGATCCTTGATTCCAGCTCATCCCGGGTTAGCGTCTCATACAACAAAACGGTGTACACTCCAATCAGCACCTCTCACTTGAATACTCCAGTAGACACCTCCTTTCTATTACACGGTACGCACCCACAAACGACCTAAAGCGAGTCAACGCATGGGGGGGGTGGTACAGAAGATGAAACCAGCCAAGCTTTCACCTATTATACTGGCGCAGGCATCAAGAGGTTCAAACATTTAACCCCAAATCACAAAAATTACCTGTAAAATCGCTCAAGGGGGTATGGAAACTGGCTCGCAAGGATCGGGTTATCGCGTCGTGACCTTATGACCTTATGACATTGAAACCGGCGCTTCCCGTTCAAAGTATGACGTCAATTATTATACTCAATAGTTTCAAAAAACACAAATTTCCTTATCTCGCTACTATATGTGGGATGCTTTATCGGCTGTCGACTACCTGTAGCGGCGCTGATATCCAAAACCTGTTCAAAATAGGTTATTCCAATGCGTTGGTCGGACGTATGTTGTCCGCACGCACTTGGTGGTGATTTCAATCATCGGCGGAGCGGCGGCAAATGTTCTCCCTCAAGTTTTGTATGCGCTCGATCACAATGGGAAGTCGATGTAGGCCGCCGGCACGCGCCGGGCCAGGTAGACTGTCTCGTCCGCCCGGTAAAATGGGACGCCGGCCGCCCAGGCCTCGGTTGCCCGAACGGTCAGGACGATTGGCTTCTGGGTGTGACGCCCGCCGACGTTGACGGCCGTCTTCGTATCTGGCGAGAGATGGACGTACTGCCGCTCCATCGGCCGCAGTCCCTCGGCGCGAATCCTGGCTACCGCGGCAGGCGACGTCCCGTGGTACAGCAAGGGCGGCGGCTCACACGGTTCGTAAGCGATGGCCTGCGAGATCGTGTGACCGTAGCGCGCCCGGATGCGCCCACCCTCGACCTCGAAACGCCGCTTCCCGTCGCCGGTCTCTCCCGCCACTACCTTCATCACGTCCGCCTGGGTGGCCCAGCGGAAATTCGGCAACCCCTGCAAGATCTCCATCACCTCCGCGAAAGACGTCCAGCCCGCCTCGTCCAGTTCCACCGCGAAACGCTCCGGCTGGTGACGCAGGATCAGGGACAAAAATTTACTCAGCTTGACGAAACGACGGTCCATACGCTCCCTCACAACGCCGGTAAGTCCCCGGCCGACCAGACCACTGCCGCTCCCTTCTCGTTGTCGCGGTAGTGGCACCCCCGGCTCTGGCGGTTGTGTTGCGCCGCTTCGGCTACGATGAGCGCCGCCTGCACACTGTGACGCAGGCCGATCAGGGCGTCGTTCAGGCGGGTCACCCGGTAGAAGCTGTCGATGTCCTGGTTCAGGTGGGTCAAATCCCGCAGGGCCCGGGCCAGGCGCCGGGCCGAGCGCACCAACCCCACGTAATGCCACATCGTATGCTGGATGGTGCGCATATCGCGCCAGATGAGCGCTGGGTCGGCCGCCTCTTCCGTCCCCGCCTCCTCCCAGCGCGGCACGTCATCGGCCCGAACTACAGAGGCGGACAAACAACGTCCGTCCGCTCCCGCCCGGACGATGTCGCGCGCTGCCCGGTCGCCCCAGGCCAGCCCCTCCAGGAGTGACGTGCTGGCCAGGCGATTGGCCCCATGAATGCCGGTGCAGGCGACCTCGCCCACAGCGTAGAGATTCTCGACCGTCGTGTGCCCCCATGCGTCAGCCCACACGCCGCCGCAGAAGTAATGGGCGGCCGGGACGACCGGAATCGGCTGGCGGGTGATGTCGATGCCCAGATCCAGGCACTTGGCGTAGATGGTCGGGAACCGCTCCTGGATGCGTTCGGCCGACATGGCCGAATGGATGTCCAACAGGACGTGGGGATAGCCGTGCTCGACCATCTCGTGATGAATGGCCCGCGCCACCACGTCGCGGGGGGCCAGGTCGCCCCACTCCGGCGCGTACTCATCCATAAAATGCCGGCCGTCCGGCGTGTACAGGCGCCCGCCCTCGCCCCGCACCGCCTCCGAGATGAGAAAGCCCTCTCCATCCGTCACGGCCAACGTCGTCGGGTGGAACTGCACGTACTCGGCATTGATGACGCGGGCGCCGGCCCGGTAGGCCATCGCTAGGCCATCTCCCCGGGCGCCCGGCGGGTTGCTCGTGTAGCGAAAAATCCGCCCCAGCCCGCCCGCCGCCAGGATCGTGGCCCCGGCCAGGTACCGCCGCACCCGCGCCGCGCCATCCTGCTCGAACACGTAAGCACCGTGACACGCGATGGGTTCGTAGACCTTCAGCGGGTCGTTGGCGTGGTGCGGGAACGTGATCAGGTCGACCGCCGTGGCCCGGGTGACGATCCGCACGTTGGGCCGCTCTTGCAACAGCGCGATGAGCCGCTTGATGATCGCCCGTCCCGTCGCGTCGCCCACGTGCAAGACCCGGGCCCGTGAGTGGGCCCCCTCCCGCCCGTAGGCCAGTTCGCCGTTGGGCCGCCGGTCGAATTCGACGCCGGCCTGCTCGATGAGCACCTCGCGCACCAGTTCTGGCCCATCTTCCGCCAGGATCCTGGCCGCCAAGGGCAGGCTCAACCCCGCGCCGGCGGCCAGGATGTCCTCGACCAGGCGCTCGGCGCTGTCATCCTCTCCCCGGGTGACGATCCCGCCCTGGGCGTAGCGGGTGTTGCTCTCCTCCGGCTCCCTGGCCCGGGTCACGATGGTGATCTGCCGCTGGTGATTGCGCGACAGGCGGAGCGCCGCCGCCGCCCCAGCGATCCCACAGCCGATGATGAGCACGTCGGTCTCGTGAGCGTGTTCCTGCGTAGCACGGGTCGCGCCGGTCACGATCCCACCTCCAGCATGCGCTCCAGGGCGATCCGCGCGTCCCGGGCCACGTCATCGGGCACCATCACCTGGTTGACCAACTCGCCCCGCGTCAGCCCCTCCAACACCCGCGCCAACTTCTCCACCGTGATCAGGTTCATCGTCCGGCAGTAGCTCGGTTCCGGGGCCAGCGAGGCGATGAACTGCTCCGGGAGTTCGGCCTTCAATCGGTTGACCAGGTTGAACTCCGTCCCGATGGCCCACTTGGTGCCGGGTTCCGCCTCCTCCACGCGCCGGATGATGTAGGCCGTCGATCCCGCCTCGTCGGCCAGATCCACGACCTCCATAGAACACTCCGGATGGACGATGACGTTTATATCCGGCTCCCGCTCGCGCCACGCCAGCACGTGCTCCGGGCGGAAGCGCTGGTGCACGTTGCACCACCCGCGCCAGAGGAAGACTCGCGCATCCCGCAGGGTCTCGACGTCGTGCCCGCCGAAATCGCGGCTGGGGTTCCACAGGCACATCTCCGTCAGGGGGATCCCCATCCCCTTGGCCGTGTTGCGCCCCAGGTGCTGGTCGGGGAAGAAGAGCACCCGCGGCCGCCGCGCCAGCGCCCATGCCAGGACGTCGGCCGCGTTGGACGAGGTGCAGACCGACCCGCCGTGTCGTCCGCAGAAGGCCTTCAACGCCGCCGAGGAATTGACGTAGGTGATGGGCATCACCTCATTCTCCACGTTCTCCACGTTCCCCACGTCCATCACCTGGCCCAACGCCGCCCACGCCGCCTCGACGTCCTCAAGGCGGGCCATCTCGGCCAGCGGACAACCAGCCTCGAGATCGGGCAGGAGCACGACTTGATCCGGCTGGGCCAACATCGCCGCCGTCTCGGCCATGAAGTGCACGCCGCAGAAGACGATGTACTTCGCCTCCTGCTGCCGGGTCGCCTCGCGGGCCAGCTTGAGCGAATCCCCCCGGAAGTCGGCGAAGGCAATCACCGCGTCCCGCTGGTAATGGTGTCCCAGGACGACTACCCGGTCGCCTAACTCGGCCTTGAGGGCCGTGACGCGGGCTGCGGCGCGGGATGCGGCACGGGATGCGGCGCGGGATGCGGCGCGGGATGCGAGCGCTGCATCCGCCTCCCGGGCCTGGGAGACCACCTGCTGGATCTCCTGCTCGCCGATCTTCATGCTCAGGTCCAGGGCTGGCGCCGAATGGGTCAGCGCCCCCACCGAGATGTAGTCCACGCCCGTCGCGGCGATGTCGGCGACGGTGTCCAGGTCGACGCCGCCGGAGGCCTCCAGCGGCACCTGTCCATCCGCCAACCGGACCGCCTCCCGCATCTCGTCCAGGCTCATATTGTCCAACATGATTTGATCCACGCCCAGGGTCAGCGCCTCGCGCAGTTCCGCCAGGTCCCGGACTTCGACCTCGATCGGCAGCCCGGTCGCCCGGCAGCGCTCGACCGCCGCCGTGATCGAAGCGGCCGCGTCGACGTGATTGTCCTTGATCAGCACCATGTCGTACAGGCCCATGCGGTGGTTCTGCCCGCCGCCCATCCGCACGGCGTACTTTTCCAGCGCCCGGTATCCCGGCAGCGTCTTGCGGGTATCAAGGATCGCTGCCCCCGCGCCTATGGCTTGCACCCGGTCGACGAAGGCGCGCGTCAGCGTCGCCACGCCCGAGAGGTGCTGCAAGAAATTGAGCGCGATCCGTTCCGCCGCCAGCATCGAGCGAGCCGGGCCCTCGACCTCGGCCACGACGGTGCCCGGCACGACCCGGTCCCCATCCTGCACCAGCGCCCGGAACTGCAACGCCGGGTCGACCCGGGCGAAGACCGCCTCGAGCACCGGCAGCCCGGCGACGACGCCGGGCGCCTTGGCCAGCACACAGCCCCGCAGCATCAGATCGGCCGGCAACACCGCCTCCGAGGTCGCGTCACCCGGCCCCAGGTCCTCCTCAATCGTCCGCTCAATCAATGGTTGAGCCGCTACGAGCACGTCTTCTATCTTCATAGATCTACTCCTCGTCCAGCTTGAAGATGGGTGGCATAGTCCGCTTATGGGCCGAGCGGTCGATCATCTCCTCGACCTTGGCCAGGGTGACGGGCTCGATGTGATCCGTGTCCCCCTCTTCTATCGCCATCAATACCCGATCCAATGCCTCGTACGTGATCCCCATCTCCCCCTCGTCGGTCTGTCCAGGCCACAACCCGGCCGAGGGGGCCCGTTCGACGACCGCCTCCGGCACGCCCAACTCCCTGGCCAGCGCCCACACCTGGGTCTTGTACAGGTCGCCCAGCGGCAGGAGATCGACCCCGCCATCACCATGCTTGGTAAAATAGCCCACCATCAGTTCCGTCTTGTTCCCCGAGCCGAGCACCAGGTAACCGTGCGTCTGGGCCAGGTAGTATAGGGTCGTCATCCGGAGACGGGGTTTGACGTTGGCGCTGGCCAGTGCGTGCCGGGCACGGTGCTCCGAGGGCGGGAGCACCGAAACCAGTGCATCGTACGGGTCGCCGAGATCGACGGTCACCGTCTCGATCCCAAAGGTATCCGCCACCGATTGGGCCAACGCCGCATCCTCCGGCACCGAATGGCACGGCATCAATGCCGCCAGCGTCCGCCCGGCCCCCACCGCCTGCACCGCCACCCCGGCCGCGGCGGCCGAATCGACCCCGCCGCTCAGACCGAACACAAACCCCTCGGCACCGGCGTCGCCCAGTCGATCGCGCAGCCAGGCCGCAATTTGATCCACTACAGACATTTTACACCTCCATCATTTTGTTAAGGAAATAGCCTTCTAGCCTTGACCTCGGCCACGGCGTCGTCCCGGAAGCGATACAGGCGCGCCGGACGCCCTTCGCCGGTCCGGTAGTCGCCCGTCTCCTCGATCACGTCCGCCCGGAGGATCTTGCGGCGGAAATTGCGCTTGTCCAACGCCTCTCCCAGGACGATCTCGTAGGCCGCCTGTAATTCGCTGAGGGTAAAGGTCTCGGGCAGCAGCTCGAAACCGACGGCGCTGTACTCCAGCTTGTAGCGCAGCCTTTCCAGCGCGTAAGACAGGATCGCGTCGTGATCGAAGGCCAGGGGCGGCAGGTCGTATATCGACCACCAGCGGGTCTCGGCCGCGTCGGAACCGGCGCGGGGATCGATGTCCGGGGCGGGAATCAGCGCAAAATAGGCCACCGTGATCACCCGGCCCCGGGGGTCCCGGTCCACGGCACCGAAGGTGTAAAGCTGCTCCAGGTAGACGTCCCGGACGCCGGTCTCCTCCTCCAGTTCCCGCAACGCCGCCTCCTCCAACGATTCGTCGACGTTCACGAAGCCCCCCGGTGTCGCCCACATGCCCTCGAACGGCGGGTGCTTCCGGCGGATCAACAAGACCTGCAGGTCTTCGTCCTGCAGGGTAAAGATGACGACGTCGGTCGTCACCGACGGACGTTCATAATCGGATAACGCCATACTGCCTCCCTTCGTGTCAATTAAACACAATTATAGTCCAACTTCTCAATCTGTCAATTGACTACCCGATATGCGTAGTCAATAAGAAGTAGGAGTTACGCCGTTGAGGCTTTCTCTGCCACGAATTACCAAATGACTCTACTGAAAAAGCGACCACCACCGGGGCGCCGCCGATGGGGCAGGTGCGGCGCAGTTATTACTACGCTGGCGGGCAGCGGGTGGCGATGCGGGTGAGCGGGGCTTCCAATTC
>Ga0129302_1001597_pt1 | contig 16772 bp, 12 predicted proteins | sample BlaSprsedimmetaG_FD_94476 | JGI IMG/M metagenome (GOLD analysis project Ga0129302, IMG submission 94476) | Hot spring sediment bacterial and archeal communities from California, USA to study Microbial Dark Matter (Phase II) - Blank Spring... | ecosystem: Environmental > Aquatic > Thermal springs... | reverse complement strand
GATCATAAAAAGGGCTGTTCGGGGCGGCGCAAAGTGTTCCGGCCAGTACGTGTCAAGGATGTTGACAAGGACCGGCGGCGACATGTCATTACTTGAATTGCCGTCGTGTTGTTTGCGTGACGCAGGTGTGCGTTTATTTGCCATCCGCCTGAGTTGCTCCATTTCGTTTGCCGGCATTCATCAACAGCACAATCAATAAAAATATGCCGAGCGTTTGCGCCATGATAATGACGGTTCCCGTCATGTTGAGGTAGGGCAGCAATACGCCGTTGAGACCTACAAGCCCCGCCACCATAAAAATGAAATAAACCGCCATGGCCGGACGCATGCCCACCTCGACAAGCCGATGGGAAAAATGCCGCTTGTCGCCAAGCATGATCGAATCGCCGTTGCGCCAGCGGATATAGATAACGCTCAGCGTGTCAAACAGCGGCACGCTTAGCGCCATTACCGGGGCGACCACTGAAATGCGCGGGCTGGCGCCCTCGAGATGGAACGTGCCGACCACTGCCACGGTCGCCAGAAAATAGCCGTTGAACATGGCGCCGCAATCGCCCATGAAAATGGAGGCGGGCGGCAGATTGTGACAGAGAAAGCCGCCGACCGCGCCCGCGAAAACCACGAGAAGAATACGCACCATGAAATAGGCGTCGTAAGGCTGCACACACAAAAAGAATGTGGCCGCAGCGATGATGGACACGCCGCCGCTGAGCCCGTCCATGTTGTCCAGCAGATTCATGCTGTTGATGATGAGCACCATCCAGAACACGGTGATGACTGTTGATGTTATGGGATCATTGAAAATAAAGAGGCGGATACGCAGCCCAAATGCGGCCAGAACACAGGCAGCCGTCACTTGGCCGACAAGCTTCATCCACGGCGACAACACGCACAGGTCGTCAATAATCCCGAGAAGAAATATCATCACGCCGGCGATGAGGATGCCCGCGAGTTTAACGCCGCCGTCTTCGCCAAGCAACGCAAGCAGCTTTGTCTCGAACCACTCGGGGCCATAGGGCTGTAATATCGCGAGCGCGGCGATGTGCGCCGTCAGCACGATATAGAACGCTCCGAATATGGCGACGCCGCCCAACAGCGGCGTGGGTTTGCCGTGCGCCTTGCGTCCGACGGGGTGGTCCAGAACGTCAAGCCGGAGGGCGACCCGGCGCATTACACGCGTAAGCAGCCACGACAAGATAAACGTCACCGCGAGCAAATAGGTGAAAATCAGATATTGGTTGAGAGTCATTGTTTATTTAAGAGTTCAGAACCCTGATGCGTTCTGCCGCAATGTGTGAAAAGCCTCTTCATATAATTCAAATTCCTGACGCGCTATGCTCTCGGCGTTAAACTGCGCGCGAACACGCTCACGCGCATAAGCGCCCATGCTGCGCCGCAACGGTTCGTCTTCAAGCAGCCTGTTCACCGCCGCCGCAAGCGCGTCCGCGTCCTTGGGCGGCACATTGACGCCCGTACGCCCGTCTTCGTTCACATGTTCCACGCCGGTGCCGAGGCGCGTCGCCACAACGGGCGCGCCGCATGCGTGCGCCTCGAGCATGGACAGGCCGAAGGCCTCGCTGCGCTCCACCGACGGAAACACGAATACGGAACATGCGTGCAGATGCGCCACCAGCGATTCGTGACTCAATGCGCCGGGAAAAGCAATGGTTACGCCCAGCGCCGCCGCCAGCTTCATTATGTTTTCGCGTTCCGGGCCGTCGCCGGCGATGACGACAGGCGCGTTAATTTTTGTCGCGGCGCGCGCCAGCCACGGCAATCCCTTGTAATAACGATGCACGCCGCAGAAAAAGACAAAAGCGCCACCGTATTTTTCGCGCAACGCCTCAATTGCCGCCACGGGAGGCGGCGCATATTCTTCGGCGACGATGCCCAGCGGCACAATGCGGCATTTATCTTCAAAGCGGCGCAACAACGGCGAAGACGTCACGTATTGTTGCGATGTCGGCAAAATCATAGCAGCTTTTTGCAGGAAATGTACAAGGAAAGGGCGATAGAAGCGCATGGCAAACGCCTGGCGCACCACGTCGCTCTGGTAACGCACCACTAACGCGCCCCGGGGCCGCGTTGCCAACCAGCCCAGTTCCGCCGTGGGATTCGGGCTGTGCACCACCATGACGTCTGCATGGCACTGCCGCATGTACAAGGGAAAGAGCGGCGAGACGGGCGCGCTCTGGAAACGTCCCCATTCCGCCACATACGTGACGGGCGTCCCGAAATGTTCCTCCCGCCGGGTGCGCAGGCTGCGGGAACAGGCCAGCGCCTCCACCTCGCACCATTGCTTCTGAAACCGGCACAACAGCGCTATATGTCGTTCCATGCCGCCGTGTACGGGCGGGTCAAAGTCTTTATATACATGAACGACTTTCACAAAGACTCCCTGCGCCATGTCTGCGAAAACGTCTTGTCAGAACGTCATGTCGTAATGGTATACGCCTTCGCGCAATGTGCTGTTGACCGTAAGACCTGAATTGTTGAACACCGCCTGCATGGCCTTGTTTTCTTCGAGCACTTCGGCGGTGAAACCGGTTATGCCGTTTCGCTTGGCAATGGTGCATAGCTGCTTGAACAGGAACGAGCCGATATGGCGGTGTTGATATTCGTCAAGCACCACAAAGGCGACTTCGGCGCGGTTGGTGGACATGTCCAGATAGTAGCCGCCAATCGCGACAATCGTTTCGCCGTCCGCTTCCAGCATAGTTGCGACAATGGACACCTCGTTACGGTGGTCAATGTACACAAACTGCTGCACCTGCTTGCGCGGCACCCATTTCATGCGCGCCATGAACCGGGTATAAATGGATTCCTGGGAAAGGGCGTGAAACAGTTCGCGCACCTTCGGTTCATCGGTGGGATGAATGGGGCGCACGGTCAATTGCACACCGTCGCTCAACAGGAACATGGTGCGTGTTTCTTTTGGTCCCACGGTAATCTTGTCGCTGTAATCGGACAGTTCGGCGCGCACATATTTGTATTCGATTGCGTCCTTCAGCAGTTGTTCGCGGAAGTCGGGATGGGCAATGCTGATAAGCGCCAGCGCCCGTTCCTGAATGTTCTTCCCGTGCAAATACGCCACGCCGTATTCGGTGACCACATAATGCACGTCGCCGCGCGTGGTCACCACGCCCGCGCCCGGCGTGAGCGTGCTTACTATGCGCGACTTATGCCCGCGCGCCGTGCTGTGCAGCGCGATGATGGCCTTGCCGCCTTCCGAGCGGGCCGCGCCGCGGGTAAAATCCAGCTGACCGCCGATACCGGAATAAAATTGATAACCAATGCTGTCAGAACAGACCTGGCCCGTTAAATCCACCTCGAGCGCCACATTGATTGCCACCATTTTGTTTTGGCGCGATATGACGAAGGGGTCGTTTACGTATTCGGTCGGATTGAAGGAAAACAACGGATTGTTGTCAATATAGTCGTACAACTTCTGCGTGCCCATTACAAAGCTGGCGACGATTTTGCCTTTGTCCATGGATTTCAAGGCGCCGGTGATGACGCCCGCGTCAATCAGCGGGAGGATGGCGTCTGTCAGCATTTCGGTGTGAATGCCGATGTCTTTCTTCTTCAGCAGGAACGGCGCCACCGCCTGGGGAACACGGCCTATGCCCAGCTGCACCGTGGAGCCGTCTTCAACAAGTCCTCCGAGGTATTCGCCGATATCCTCGGTGCCCGGCCGCGCGTCGGGCGGCGTGTTCTCGATGATGGGCACGTCCACGGGAACAAGATAATCTATGTCGTATACATGCAGGGAGGAATTGCCCAGCGCCCGGGGCATCTGAGGATTCACCTGCGCGATGACCAGCCGCGCATTTTCCGCCGCGCTCTTCACGATGTCCACAGACACGCCCAGACTGCATAAGCCGTTTTCATCGGGCGGCGTGGTGTGTATCAGCGCAACGTCAAGCGGCATCTTGCCGGATTTGAACAACCGGGGGATGTCAGACAAACAGATGGGCGTATAATCGCCCAGACCCTGTTGAATAATGTCGCGGACATTCTGGGATATGAAAAAACTGTTTACAGGGAAGCAATTGGCGAGTTCTTTGGTGGCGTAGGGCGCGTCGCCGCGCGTCAGCAATTGAATGATTTCAATGTCGGTCAGCTCGCGCGCTCTTGCCACGAGCGCTTTGATAAGTTCGACCGGCGTGGCGCAGCCGGTGCCCAGAAACACGCTTTGTCCCGGCTGGATATGGGACACCGCTTCCTTGGCGGTCACCACCATTTCAGCGTAATCTTGTTGCCAGTCGGGATTATGGCTGATATTTTTTTCCATCATAATTTATTTTACTCCTGAGAGGATCATGCGCGCATCGGCCACAACCGGAGGCGAACCCACTTCACCCACAATAAACGGGTTGATGTCCATTTCTTCAATCTGCGGGAAATCCGTCACCAGCTGGCTGATTCGCTGCAGCGCAGCCGCAATGACATTCAGATCAACCGCCGCCTCGCCTCGAGCGCCCTGCAACAGCGCGTAGGAGCGGGTGCTTTCCAGCATCTGCAGGGCTTCATCGTGCGTAATGGGCGCAAGATAAAAACTGACGTCTTTCATTACTTCCACAAAGATACCGCCCAAGCCGAACATCAACATGGGGCCGAACTGCGGGTCGCGGTGCATGCCCAGAATGATCTCCCTGCCCGGTTTGCTCATCTTTTCCACCAGTACGCCGCGAAGATGCGCGTTGGGCGCTTTGCGGCCTATGCGCAGCATCATCAGGTCATAGGCGTCGCACACTTCAGACGGCTTGGAAAGGTTCAGTTTCACGCCGCCGAAATCGGATTTGTGCAGGATGTCCGGCGACACGATCTTCATGGCCACCGGATAGCCGATGCGCTCTGCCACGGCAATGGCGTCGTCGCTGTTGCGCGCCAACTGTCCCGGCGGCACGTTGAAATCATAGGCGCGTAGAATTTCTTTCGCCTCCACCTCGCCCACCTCCGGCCTGCCCGCGCGCATTTGACGCGCCAGCACACGCTCGACGCGATGGCGGTTGACCGGGAATCGCGCCACTACGCGGGGCGGACGGTTCAGCCACGCCGCGTAGTCAACCATCGCCTTGAGCGCGGCCACGGCGCGCTCGGGAGAAGGATAATCCGGCACGTTTGCAGCGACAAACTTGGCGCGCGCGCCCAGCACCTGCGAACCGCCCATGAAACACGCCAACACAGGCTTCCCGCCCGTGGCGCCGGTGATGATGGCGTCCGCCGTGGCGTCCGGGTCCGACATGGCCTGGGGCGTTAAAATGACGATCACCGCGTCTACCTGCGGATCGGCCAGCGTTTTTTCGAGCGCCATGGCGTAGCGTTTGGAATCCGCGTCGCCCAGCACGTCCACAGGGTTGCCCACGCTTGCCGCCGACGGAAGATTCGACATGATGTCTTCCGCTATTTCAGACGTAAGCGAATCCAGTTTCATGCCAAGGTTTTCAACGGCGTCCGCCGCCATGATGCCGGGGCCGCCCGCGTTCGTGATCACCGCGACACGGTTGCCTTTCGGCAGCGGCTGCATCGCCAGCGCCGTGGCGAAATCAAAAAGTGATTCAAAATCCTCGGTGCGCACCACGCCGGCGCGTTTGAATGCCGCGCCATAGGCGATGTCCGCGCCCGCAAGACTGCCCGTGTGCGAGGAGGCCGCCTTGCCGCCGGCGGCGGTGGTGCCCGCCTTCAGAATGACCACCGGCTTGTCGCGCGACACCTCCTCAGCGATGCGGATAAACTCCGGACCACTGGTAATGCTTTCCAGGTACGCCGCGATGACTTTGGTCTGGTCATCCTTCGCCAGCGCCTGCAACAAATCCGTTTCGCAAAGGTCGGCCTTGTTGCCGATGCTGATCAGTTTTGCGAGACCCACGCCGCGTCCCTCGGACCAATCGAGGATGGCGGTGCATAACGCGCCCGACTGTGATAACACCGAGATGGCGCCGGGTTTCGGCATTTGCGCCGCGAAAGAGGCGTTCATGTTGTTTGCCGTGTTAATCAATCCCAGACAATTCGGTCCCAGCAGCCGCATGCGGCGTTTGCGGCAATAGGCGGCTATCTCATTTTCCCGCGCCGCGCCCGCCGCGCCCACCTCCTTGAAGCCGGCTGTGATGATCGTAACCGCTTGCGCGCCCGCGGCGGACGCGCTTTCAAGCGCCCCCATCACCGCGCCCGGGGGCACGACAATAATGCACAAATCCACCTTGATCTTGGCCTCGCGCGCATCCCTGTAACAGGGCAAACCCAAAATCTCATCCACCTGCGGGTTCACGGGAATGATCTTGCCCTCGAAGCCGCCGCTTACAAGATTTGATAATATGGCATAGCCCACTTTTCCGGGGCTGCGCGAAGCGCCGATAACGGCCACTGACCGGGGATACAATAATCCGTCAAGCATGATAAAAAATGTCTCCAACGCGGGCTGCGCCCATCAACTGTTAAAAAAGATCAGAACGTCCAATGCAGAACACCGCCTTAATCGTTACATGAAAAACGGCGGGCGTGACGTCCATCTCGGCTGCGGTTGCCGCAAAAAACCGCAAACGTATCCCGAATACAGGATCGGCTCATCCCATATGCGAACGCAAACAGATTTACATTGCCCCGACGCCTGCACTTTTTCGATTGGCAACAAAAAAGAAAGGCATTTTTCCGCAGTATAAGAAATGAAGTCAAACAATTCTGAACCCTGCGTACAGATATATCATTTTTTGGGGGGCGTTTTCCAGCTGGCATTATTTGTTCTGCCGCAATCGCGGGCATTTTGTCTGTGAAACAACAGAAAGAGGCGTCGCCGCAACTCGCGTCGCGCCGGTTCTAACGCAACAACATAAGACGCAATTGGTGCGACTGCCTGATTCTTGACATTCGCCTCTGATAACCTGTACAATTTGCGCATATTGGACGGGGAACGTGGCTTACGCTATCCTTGTCTTTCCGGAGCGGTCGGGGGTTGTGCGCCATGTTCCGGGGCGGTATTCTGCGTTTGCCGGCGCGCTTCGGCAACGTTCCCTATTCATCGTATCGTGCTATTGCTTTGACTGAAGTTTAAGGAGAATGTCGTGAAAAGAACATATCAACCATCGAATACAAAGCGCATACGAACCCACGGGTTCCGCGCGCGCATGGCGACGGTGAGCGGACGCAAGATTATTGCGGCGCGCCGGCGCCGTGGCCGCAAGCGCCTCAGTGTATCCGATTCCATGTTCGCGAGGTAATGACAGGCGCCGCGTCTCAACGGTATTTTTTCCCCCGCACTGCGCGCATCACAAATAAGCCGTTATTTCAGCGCGTATTTTCGCAGGGTGAAAAGCTGTGGGGGCGCGTCTTTGTGTGTTATGTCCTGGTGGATGCGGCCTGCGAACGCCGACTCGGACTGGTGGTGTCGCGGAAAGTGGGCGGCGCTGTTGCGCGCAACCGTGTGAAGCGGCATATTCGCGAGTTTTTCAGGCGGAATCAGCATTGCATGACCCCCGGCTTGCAATTGGTGGTGGTGGCCCGCGCGCCAAGCGCCACATTGAGCGGGACGGATTGCGCTGATGAATTGGAGCGGTTGCTCGGAAAGCATCTCCGTCGTGATGCGTAGCGTATTGATAGCGTTTATCCGTTTTTACCAACGCTGGGTGTCGCCGGTGCTGGGGCGTCATTGCCGCTTTGAACCGTCGTGTTCGCAGTACGCCATTGAGGCTATCAGCCTGCATGGCGCGTTCAAGGGTCTTGGACTTGCGGCCTGGCGGTTGATGCGTTGCCAGCCTTTGTGTAAAGGCGGTTACGATCCCGTGCCGCCGTTGCGCGGGAAACCGGCAAAGACCGTTGGGACGAGACACAATTGAGCCGTTGCCTCCCAATATCCAGCCCCTGCAGCGGGGTGGGAGAATGAGTTATTGTTAGATGATAATCGTGATAAGGAACTCCAGCGCAACCAGTTGCTCGCTATTCTGCTGATGACCGTGCTGGTAATCGGGTGGACCTATTTCTTCCTGCCGACGCAACAGCCGAAGCCCGTGTCCGAAACGGCGCCGACGGCGGCGGAAGAAGGCGAAACGACTCATACGCCTGCGCCTGAAGCGCCCGCAACGGCGGACTTTCCCGGCAAAGGCCCGGGACATGCGGTGGATGCGCCCCTGCCGCCATTGGCGGAAGCGCCTGAAAACCCGGCGGATGACGAGATAACGCTGGCAAACGGCGTATTGGAGCTTACGTTTACCCGGGTGGGCGCGCGACTGAAACGGGCGCATGTTTTGCTCGGTAAGGATGGCGCGGATTCCATTCAGCTGGCGCCCGAAACACCCCTGCTTGCCGATGCGGAGGCCGTGTATCCCCTCGGCCTCTTGTTCAGCGATTCAACGCTCGGTGACGCCTTGAATTACCGTCGCTGGGAGTTGTTGGAGCGCCCGGACGCGCGCACGGTCTCGTTTCAGATTGAAATTCCGGAATATGCGCGGCTGGTCAAGTCTTTTACCCTCGAGGAGGATGCGCACGTGGTGGCGGCGCGCATCGCCTACACAAATCTTGGCGGCGCGCCGCAATTACTGGGGCTCGACCGCAAAGAACCCGCCTTTTCACTTTATTGGGGGCCGAACGTCGCATCAGGCGACTTGAAGAAGGGCGCCGGGCAAAGCATTGTCTGGCGCAAGGACGGCGCCAACACCTATCGGACAACCTCCAAACTCTCGCTGCCCGCGGACGGCGCATGGTACAACGAGCGCATTCTCGACGCGGAGTGGGCGGCGATTTGCAGCGCCTATTTTGCCGTGGCGCTGAAACCCGAGTTCGAGATGGCCGGCGTATGGTTCCACGGCACGCCCGCATTATTCCGGGTGGGGGTGGGCGCGCCGCGCGTGGAGCTCGCCCCTAGGGAAACCGTCGAGTATCCGTATCTGGTTTACATGGGACCGCGCGGACGCAACGCCCTGCGCGCCGCCTGGCCGTCTCTCGAATCGGTGCTGGCCTTCTTCACCACCTTCACGATCATGGACTCATTCGCGAAACTGCTGCTGACCATTCTCGTATGGTTCCATGACAACGTGATAGCCAACTACGGCCTCGCCATTATTTTCCTCACGCTCATTGTGCGTCTGGTCATGTTCCCGCTGACGTGGAAAAGCATGTTGAGCATGAAGAAGATGTCGAAACTGGCGCCGGAAATGGAGAAGTTGAAAGCGGAGTACGGCGACGATCAACAGGAACTGCAAAAACAGATGATGCAGTTGTACCGCGATCGCGGCGTAAGCCCGTTGGGCGGATGCCTGCCCATGCTGTTGCAGATGCCGGTTTTCATCGCGCTGTATCGCATGTTGTGGAGCGCTTTTGAACTGCGGCGCGCGCCCTTTGTTTTCTGGATAACAGACCTGTCCGAACCGGACCGCCTGTTCATGCTTCCCTTCCAGATACCGCTGCCCTTTTCCGAATTGCCCCTTGAAAGCCTGAATCTGCTGCCCATACTCATGGCGGCCTCCATGGTGGTCAGCCAGAAGCTGATGCCCATGTCGGGGCCCGCCCAGAACCCGCAGCAGAAGATGTTGATGACGCTGATGCCTGTTTTTTTCGCCGTCATCACCTATAATATGGCGTCGGGGCTCAATCTGTACATTCTGGTCAGCACCCTCTTGGGCATTGCCCAAAATTACATCATCCAGAGGATTGATGTTGATGTGGAACCCGTAAAAAAGAAGAAACCCGCAAAGCCCCGTCATTTTTATGATTTGGCGCGCGCCAAGCAACGTGAAATGAACAAGGAAATCCGAAAACAGAAACAGCGAAGCCGCAGGCGCAAAGACCCGAAAAACCGGGGGTGACAAGCGGGTATGGGGCGCCGCCCCGCATGGTGACGCTGAACGCGCAACATGCCAACAGGAGAATATGAACGATGAGAGTTATAGAAAGTTCGGGGAAAACCCGTGAAGAAGCAATCCAAAACGGCCTCAAGGAACTTGGGGTGGATATGCACGACCTTGAAAAAATTGATGTGATAGACGAAGGAAGCAAAGGCTTTTTGGGGCTCGGCGCGCGGCCCGTGCGCGTACGATTGACGGCGGAACGGGCAAATGAACCGCGACAGAAACGCGGCGACGGAAAAAAGGAGCGGCCCGAACGGCGTGACACAAGTCGCAGGGAACAACGCGGCGGAAAGCAGGAACAAAGAAAAGAAGGACAACAGGAACGTTCCCGCAAAGGCGGCAGGCCCGGCGACAACAAACCAAATCGGGACGGGGACGTCGCCCGGTCAGAACGGCAGGAAGGCCAGCGACGCAAAAAGAAACGGAAGCGTTCCGGCGGCGGCGAGTACCGGCCTGAAGATAACCGCGCGCCAGCACAGAACCGCGCCCAACAGGGCAATGCCCACAAAGCGTCGCCAATTATTGAGAAACAACATCGGTCTGTCACCGACGAGGCGACGGAGGCGCTTCGGCGCGCCCAAAACTTTGAAAATGCCGATGCCGAAGGCGCCGATAATAACGTCATGGACAACGATCTGCCGCCTGACGCCCGGACAGACGAAGAAATCGAAACCATTACCGATGAACAGGGCAGGGAGGCGGCGGCCATGCTCAGCGAAGTGCTCGCGTTGATGGACCTCAAGGGCAACGTAACATTTGCCCGCGCCGCGGACGGCAGCGCCCGTCTCGCCATAGACAGCGAGGAGGACGGCGGCATCCTGATCGGTAAGCGGGGCGTGACGCTTCACGCCATTCAATACCTGGTCAACCGCATGATAGCCCAGAATGAAGCGGGCGACAATACCGAGCGCGTCGTAGTGGATGTGGGCGGTTATGTGGACAGACGGCAGAACATGTTGGCGGATATGGCGCGAAGCATGGCAAAACGCGCCAAAGAGACCGGACGCAATGTGCGTTTGAAGCCGCTCAGCCCGCAGGAACGACGCATCATACACCTGACATTGGAACCCGACCCGCAGGTGCGCACCTACAGCCTCGGCGATTCGCTGTTTAGAAGCATTGTTATTAACCCTGTCGGCGGAAAAGACGGCGGCCCAAAGCGCCGGAACAGTGAACGCCGCGAGCGGAATCGCGATGACGGCGGCGGGCCGAAGAACGAGTGATGCCGGACGAACTCAGCGAAGACACGATTGCGGCAATCTCCACGCCGCCCGGTGAAGGTGGCGTGGGGATTGTTCGTTTGAGCGGAAAAAACGCCATTGAAATCGTTGCGGGAATGTTTGCCTCCTCCCGCGGCAAAGACATTTGCAAGGGACGGCAGCGCGTGTTTCACGGCCATATACGCGACAGCAGGGGACGGTCCCTTGACGAGGTGCTCGTGCATGTGATGCGCGCCCCGCACAGCTACACCACCGAAGACGTGGTCGAGATTAACGGCCACGGCGGCATGGCGCCGCTGCGCGCCATCCTTGATGAAGCGCTGGCGCGCGGCGCGAGATTGGCGCGTCCGGGAGAGTTCACGCGGCGCGCTTTTGTGAACGGACGTCTTGACCTGAGCCGCGCCGAGGCGGTAATGGACCTTGTTCACGCGCAGACGCGGGCGGCATTAAACGCCGCAAACGCCGCCGCGTCCGGCGCGTTGTCGCGCGCGCTGCGCGAGATGACCGACACACTTGCCGACGCCCTTGCCCGTATCGAGGCGGCGGTGGATTTTCCCGAGGAAGATTTGCCGGAACTGGTGGACGCCGCGCTCCTCGACGGGTTGCGCCGGACGCACGCCCGCATGGCGGAACTTGTGCAAACCGCCGACGCGGGCATCCTGTATCGTGAAGGCATATCCCTTGCCATTGTGGGCAAACCGAATGTGGGCAAATCCAGCTTGTTCAACGCCTTGCTGCGCGACGCGCGCGCCATTGTCTCCGATCTGCCGGGAACCACCCGGGACCGTCTCGAGGAAACCATCACCCTGGAGGGCGTCCCCGCGCGACTTGTGGACACGGCGGGCGTGAGAAACGCGGAAAACGAGGTGGAGGCCATTGGCGTCGAGCGCGCCCGCAATGCCGCGCAACAGGCGGGGCTCATCCTTTTTGTGGTGGACGTTTCCCGGCCATGTTCTCCCGAGGATGTCGCCCTGGCGGAAGAGCTGGCAAAGATAAGAACGCCCGTTGTGTTGGTGCGCAACAAAATGGATTTAGTGGAGGGGGCGGATGCCGGCTTTCCCAACGGAACGCTCCCCCTGCAATGTGTTGCCGCCTGCAGCATATCCGCAACAACCGGCGCGGGAATGCGCGAGCTTGAACGCCGGCTTGCCGCGTTGCTCCTTGGCGACGACGCGCCCCCGGCTGACGCGCCCATGCTGTTCCGCGTTCACCAGAAAGACAGCATGCGCCGCGCCGCCGCATCGCTTGAGCGTCTCCTTGAAAACGCCGCCGCATCACCGGAACTGCTCGCCGTGGACCTGCGTGAAGCGTTGGCCGCTCTTGGCGAGATAACCGGCGAAACCACGCCCGAGAACATCCTTGACCGCATCTTTGCCTCGTTCTGCATTGGCAAATAACACCCCGCAAGCCCGCAGGCGAATGCCCGTGTCATCTCCGCAAAACGCGAACACGCACATATAACTCCGAGCGTCCAAGGGATTGTCCGCCGCTTATCTTATCAGGTCAGCGCCGACCGATGCGCCCAAACCTTCTCAAAGGCCTTGATGTACTGTTCCACCATCTCCGGCGCCTCGCGGGTGAAGTAGGGAAGCGCAATACTGGTGGCGTTGGCGGCGTCGCTGCCGGGCAATTCGGGAATCACCGGCAGATGATGCCACCATGCGGCCTCGGTGTACAGCGGCTGTTTGTGCTGCAACCGGTAACTCAGCGCGTCGGCGCGCACGCCTTCCGCTTTCAGCGCCTTCACCACGGCTTCGCGGGAGACGCCCGCTTCCTTTTCATCAATGAACAGCATGTTCCATTCATAATAGATGCGGCGCATGTCCTTGCGTCCGCTGGTCTGTTCGTAAAGGCCGGGCAACTGGGTCAAAACATCGTTCAGGCGGCGCACCTGCGCCGCGCCCGCCGTAACCCGCTCTTCGAGGGTGCGCAACTGGCATCGCGCCAACGCGGCGGCCATGGGGTGCATACGGAACTTCAACCCCAGGCCCGTGCCGTGGTACTTCTTGTAGCTGCTGTCATCAGAAACGCCCCGCGTATCGTAGTGGCCGAACACGGTGGCGCGATCATGATGCTCCTTGGTCTGGTACATGCCCATGCCGCCTTCAATGGCGGGCAGCGGTTTGCTCATCTGGTAGCTGGTAATGGACATTTCGCTCCATGCGCCCATGCACTTGCCTTTCAGTTTCGCGCCTTGGGCGTGGGCGGCGTCCTCCAAAACAATCAATCCCTTTTCTTTTGCCCAGTCGTTGATGGCGTCCATGTCACAGGGAAGTCCAATCCAATGCACCGGCATCACCGCCTTTGTGTTTGGCGTCAACCGCTTTTTCGCGTCGTCCAGATCGAAATTCAACGTGCGCGGGTTGATGTCCACAAACACCGGCACAAGCCCGAACAGGCGCATGGGCACTATGGTGGCGAAGAAGGTGTAACTGGGCACCATGATCTCGCTGCCGGGCGGCAGATTCAGCGCGAAGAACAGCGACGCCAACGCGCTTGTGCCGTTGCAGTAGGCCGTGGCGTAGGGTACGCCGACGTAATCGCGCCACTCCCGTTCAAGCGGTTCCAAGTTGTTATAGTTTGGGCTGCGCAACAGTTCCAGCACCGCCTGCTCCTCCGCCTCGCCATAACGCGGCCAGCGCCATGCGTCCGAATCAGGTTTGGGCACTGCCGGGGGGCCGCCGTCTATGGCGAGTTTTTCGGCGGCGTATGCGTTGCGTTTCCCCGCAAGCGCCAGCCCCGCCGCGGCGGCGCCGGAGGCTTTCAAAAAAGCGCGTCTGGTGGTGTTGCTTTCCCTGGATACCGGAACTTCATTTTTCATGGCCTGCATCTCCTTGTAAGGTTGCCCGTGGCGCCAAACTCCGGGCGTTGTCTTCATTTGAAAGCGATTGCCTTTCCGTTATGATACCCCTTGTCGCCGGGTCGGTCAAGTTGTGGCAGAAAAGAAACAAACCCCGGCGCTCCGTCAGACGGAAAAAGCCCTATTCTGAAAGCAACGGCCCATACAACCGGTCATAGTATTCTCTGAAATCGCCGCGCTTGATCTTGCGCCACCACCATTCGTTTTCTTTGTACCAACGCACGGTTGCGGCCATGCCGTCTTCCCAGCCCGTTGCCGGCGTCCAGCCGAGCGCCCGTATTTTGGAGGAGTCAATGGCATAACGGCGATCATGCCCGGCGCGGTCGCGCACAAACCGAATGAGCGACGGGGACGCATTCATCAACTCGAGAAGCCGACGCGCCACTTCATTGTTCTGTTTTTCGTTTCCGTCCGCAATGTTATAAATTTGTCCGGGCTCTCCATTACGCAACACAAGGTCAATACCACTGCAATGGTCATCCACAAACAGCCAGTCGCGCACGTTCCGTCCGTCGCCGTAAATGGGCAACGGTTGTCCGTCAATGGCGTTGGTAATGAATAATGGGAGCGCTTTTTCCGGATATTGATACGGACCGTAGGTGTTTGAGCCGCGTGTAATAAGCACAGGCGAACCGTGTGACGCATGGAACGCCAGACCAAACAGTTCGCCTGCCGCCTTGCTTGCCGCGTAAGGATTGCGCGGCCTGAGAGGCGCATCCTCCGCAAACGCGCCGGATTCAATACTGCCGTAGACCTCATCCGTGGAAACGAGCAGAATGCGTTTTATGCCGCGGGCAAGCGCCTCTTCCAGAATGACATTTACCCCCGCGACATTGGTGCTGATGAAATCCGCGGCGCCCGCAAGGCTTCTGTCCACATGACTTTCGGCGGCGAAATGCGCTATCGCGTCGCAGCCGTTCATGGCGTTCGCGGCGTCTTCGCGGTTTGCAACATCGCCGCGGATAAACGTGAATCGGTCGGACGCCGCTTCTTTCAGGTTGTCCAGATTCCCCGCATAGGTTAGTTTGTCAAGAACAACGATATGCACGTCGGGATAGCGGCGCAATTGATAACGCACAAAAGCTGACCCGATAAATCCCGCGCCTCCTGTTACAAGAATCCGCTTCATAAAAGTTCCCGGTGTCGTTTTCGCCGTGTTATATGCGGTCAGACGCAACATCTGACTGCGTCGTTTCGGGCGTGGATTCCGCGGCGTCCTCGGGCGCGTCCGGTTCATCCACGCGGTCGCGAATATTCTCCACTATTTCCACCGGCGTGGCGCGCACCACCAGATCGTACAACTCCTCCACCTCGTGGTTGAGCATGCGGGCGCAGCCTTTCGAGGAATACAGTCCCACCGTTTCCGACGCGACGGTGCCGTGTATGCCCAGATCATGCGGCAATCCTTCTTCCGCAGGCACCAACGGCATCCAGCGCGTTCCCAGTTCGTTTTCGGGAGAATTCGCCGGTATGGGACCAACACCCGGTTTGTGCCACACAGGGTCCTTCTGCTTGTTGCCAATGGTATAGTTGCCCAGGGTTGTTTCATGACCGGGTTTGCCCAACCCGACTTTATACAGTTTGAACAAGCCCCGGTTGTCGAACAGGTATAAACGGCATGTGCTGCGTTCAATCACGATGAAGAAGTCCTTGGGCGTGTACTTCAGCCGTTGCCCGAGGCTCAGTCGCGCCGCGTCGTCTATATTGTTGGCGATGGTCAACAAACCGAGCGTGGTATTCAGTTTCATGCCTATGCTGATAAGGGTATCGCCGCTTTCCACCGTGTAATAGCGGCTTTCCGGCGTCTGCGCGGGCGAAAAGATCAGCGCAACGTTCAGCCGCCCCATAAGCGTGACGGCCTCCTCCCACACGGGCTCGTTCCAAGGCGCATCTTCCACAGCGCGGCGGTACAGATCGCGCGCTGCGATGAGATCATCGGACCGCTCGGCCAGGCGTCCAAGCCCTAGATAACCCATGGCGCGGATTTCCGGCGGCGCGTTATCGCGCAACGTTTCGTAAATGACGCGCGCTTCGTCCAATCGCGCCATCTCTTCAAGTTGACGCGCCTTTCTTTCCAGAAGACGGGGATATTCGCGGCCGGCGCGGAACGTTTCGCATGCTTCCGAAAGCAACCGCAGCGCGTCCTCCGCCTTGCCGTGGTGGTGGTCTATATCAGCCTGAAGGATAATGGCCCGTGGCGTGACGACGGGGTCACGCCCGCTCAACAAGGGTTGAATCATCCGCTCCGCCTCTTCTATTGCGCCCTCGGCAACGAACGCATGCGCCTGCTCCAGCGCTTCGCGGGCGGCATCGCCCGCGATAACCACGCGGCTCTGGAACATGGCGCGGCCCAGCGAAAGCAAATACGGCGCGGCGATAACGAACGCGAAAACAAGCGCGATTGCGCCCATGATAACGAATAATCTGGGTTCCCATCTGGACTTTTTCGCAAAATAGCGCTTACCCATGCGTTATATCCTTGACTGTGTCAGTCGGGTCAGGTCAAGCAGCATTTCCGTACAGGATTGATAGCGTCTGTTAATGTCGCGGCGCAGCGCCTTCAGGATAATCCTGTCCAATTTGTCCGGTATCTCGGGATTGATGGAGGATGGCCGCGGGAATTTGTAGGACTTCGAGCGGATTTGCTTTGCTATTTCTTTCGGACTTTCTCCCGTGCAGGGATGCTTTCCCGTGAAAAACTCGAACATGGTGATGCCGAAAGAGAATATGTCCGAACGCGCGTCAAGACTCTCCTTGCCCAGTTGTTCCGGCGACATGTACGCCCGGGTGCCGCCCGCTTCCTTCATAAAGCGCATGCGCCAGCTGGCGTTTGATTTCGACAGGCCAAAGTCG
>Ga0129302_1001589_pt1 | contig 16824 bp, 14 predicted proteins | sample BlaSprsedimmetaG_FD_94476 | JGI IMG/M metagenome (GOLD analysis project Ga0129302, IMG submission 94476) | Hot spring sediment bacterial and archeal communities from California, USA to study Microbial Dark Matter (Phase II) - Blank Spring... | ecosystem: Environmental > Aquatic > Thermal springs... | reverse complement strand
CGTCCTGCCTCAGCCCATGGGGCCCCGGAACCTGCCGTTTGCGTTCGCTTATGCTTTATGCCCTGCGGGTATGTATGCCCTCTGGGTACTCTTCCTCACAACTGCTTACTGATTCCCAATATATGTTTACCCACACGAAACGTAATAGAACCGATCATTTAAATCTGTTTCGGATTTCGGATGTAGGAAAGGTGCAAGTTGACAACCGCTTGGTCCTGGCGTTTAATGCTGGCGAAAATCGACCAGGAGAGTTTCATGGCGGAATCGTTTGATCTTCAAGTTGAATCCGAGATCGGCATACTGGAGGGAGTTGTCTTGCATAACCCGGGCGCAGAAATCGAGAACATGACCCCGGGCAACGCGGAACGCGCCCTGTACAGTGACATTCTGAACCGCAAGGTGGCGGCCCGAGGTTACCGGCAATTTTCCGGGATACTGGAACAATTCACCCGGGTTTTTTATATCCTGGAGTTGCTGACCGACGTTCTCGATAAAGAGAAAACCAGGATTGAGCTGGTCACTCAGATCTGCCGCAACGAGAATGCCATGTACTTGCATGAACGACTCCTGGAACTGGCCCCAAAAGCACTGGCCCGGCAGTTGATCGAGGGCGTGGAACTGGAGCGCGACAACCTCAGCCGTTTCCTCAGTGAAGAGCGCTACTCCCTGCGGCCCCTTCACAACTTCTTTTTTACCCGCGATGCCGCGGTTGTCTTTGGAAATGAGTTGATTATCGGCCGGATGGCCCGCCGCGTGCGGGATCGCGAAGCGGTGATTACCGCGGCCATATTCTCTCATCACCCCTTATTCTCGACCCGGATGCACTCCCCCCGCCGCGAAGACAATGGTGAGCCGGTCACGCTGGAAGGCGGCGACATCCTGGTGGCCGGGAAAGATCTGCTCCTGATCGGCAACAGTTCCCGTTCCAACACCCGGGGAATCGATTTTGTGATCGATGTACTCAAGAAGCATAAAAAACCCGGCCGCATCGTCGTACAGCAATTGCCCCCCAGGCCGGAATCCTTTATCCACCTGGACATGATCTTCACCCTCCTTGATCAACACCAATGCATGATCTACGAACCTCTGGTCGGCCGCCCCAACCCTTTCCACTCGGTTCTCATTGAAGTGGATAACGGTAAGGTGCACATCAGTGAAGCAGAGAATCTCATGAAAGCCCTTGAAAAGGCCGGCATGGAGCTGGAGCCACTTTACTGCGGCGGTCGCAAAGACGCGTGGATCCAACAGCGGGAGCAATGGCACAGCGGGGCCAATTTTTTTGCTTTCGCGCCCGGGAAACTGATCGGCTACGATCGCAATGTCTATACCCTTGAGGAACTGAACCGTTCCGGTTATGAGGTGCTCCGTGCCACCGATGTCCTGAAACGCAAGGTCGATCCACACGCGTATTCACGCTGCGTGATCACCGTGGACGGAAGTGAACTGGCCCGGGGCGGCGGCGGTTGTCGTTGCATGACGTTGCCCCTGCGCCGGCGTCGCCTGTGAACGGCGAAACGAAACGGCCCCACACATTTTTTCCAGGCTAAGCGTTTTTGATCTGAGCGTTGACCACAATCGCGATTTCCTGGGCCAGGGCGGCGCAGGCTTCGTAACTGCCGCAACGGGTCAGGAACACGCTTCTGCCCGATTTGGCCTGCAGTGACAACTCGGCGGTCGAGCGCATGCTTTTTTTCTCTTGCCGGACCCGCACGTTCAGGGAATCAACGTCCCTGAAGCCCATCAGGCGTTTGCGGCCTTTGCGGATCTCTTGCTTGCGCTTGTCGAATACCATGCGATTGTTCATGAAAGTATCGCGGATGATCATGAACATCGGGAACAGCGGCAATAGAAAAAACAGGATCAGGAAAGGCTCACCTTTCAGTGTCTGCCACAAAGCCTGCCAGGGTGAAACCGCTTGGGAAAAATCGATGGCGGTCAGCAGGGCGGCATACCAGAAAACCACAAAAACAGCCAGCGCCGGCAAGGGCTGCCACGTTTGATTCCTGCGCAGACGCAGAACCGCGATCTCGTCACCACTCCAATTGAGCGTCAACCTGCCGGATTTCCCATATGGGTAAGCGTCACTGTTCACAACCGGATCATAAGCCACGCTATTCGCGAATGCAACCATTATTGCTCCCCTATCATGGTTTCATCCAGCTTCCGCCTTGAGATTTTTCTTTTTATCCCACATAATCTAATTGATTCAAGACCAATCCGATTCAAGACGGGAACGAGGCGAAAATTTCTCTCAGGAGGATACCATGAACAACCGGACATCAGAGTTCAGCGCGATCACTGACCGCAGGCAGGAGTTCCCGTCTTTGAAAAGAGAATATCAGGGAATGCCCCTGGCGTTTTTCGACGGACCGGGAGGCACCCAGGTTCCGGAAAGCGTGATCTCCGCGGTTTCAGATTATTACCGCACATCCAACGCCAACGCACACGGGGCATTCATCACGTCTTGTGAAACCGATGAGGTCGTGGAAAAGGCACGCCGGCAAACAGCGTGCTTCCTGGGCGCCGAAGGCCCGGGAAACATCTCATTCGGCCCGAACATGACCAGCCTGACTTATTCCCTCAGCCGGGCGATCGGTCGCCGGCTCCATAGAGGAGAAGAGATCCTGGTTACACAACTGGACCATGAAGCCAACCGGGCGCCCTGGCTGGCCCTGCGCGAACAGGGAATCATCGTGCGCGAAGTCAAAATTCTGGATAACGGTACCCTGGACTACGGGGATTTTGAGAACAAGATCAACGAGAATACCCGCCTGGTAGCCGTGGGCTACTCCTCCAACGTAACCGGCACCGTAAACGAGGTCCAACGAATCCGCGGCCTCACCCATGCCGCGGAGGCCCTGCTGCTGGTGGACGCGGTCCATTTCGCCCCGCATTTTCCCATTGATGTCACTTCGCTGGGAGTCGATTTCCTTTTGTGCTCGGCCTACAAGTTTTACGGCCCCCATGTCGGGATACTCTACTCCAGGGGGGAATTGTTAAACCGCGTCCCAACCTACTTCCTGAGAACCCAGGAAGCCCACGCCCCTTGCAGAATTGAAACCGGCACACTGAACTTCGCCGCCCTGAACGGCGTGACCGCCGCCATCGACTTTATCGAGTCATTTGACCCGGACCCGGACATCCAATCCCGCCTGAAGCGTGCCATGCAACGAATCGCCCGCTACGAAGAGACCCTGGCGCGGCGCATCTACGAAGGGCTGCAATCCATTCCCGGATTGCGAACAATCGGTCCGGACTTTAACGTGGAACAGCGAGCGCCGACCATCTCTTTTACTCTTGAAGGCGTAAATCCTTACACTGTCTGCGCTGAATTGAATGAAAAAGCCATCCTCGCATGGAACGGACATTTCTACGGCATCCGCGCGGTTGAAAGCCTCGGCCTGTTGGAAAAGGGCGGACTGACCCGGGTGGGTGTATCCCTGTACAACACTGAAGATGAAGTAGACCGCCTGTTGACCACGGTAAATGAAATCGCTTCCCGGCACCGCTGAATTGAAACAATAATTTCGTGAATCACCGCCAGTCAGTATGATCTTTCTCTGCCGACTTTCATGCCTGATTGATGATGACCACCGATACGTACCGCTTTGCGTTTGCGCTGCCTTTGCCGGTAACACGAATCTTGTGATATAGTTTTGCGTAGACTGGAGGCAGCCATGAAGGTCAGACCCGTCATTCTTGTCATTCTGCTGATGATCGTTTCCCCGGTGGCCGGCCAGGATCAGCCGGCCATCCCAAAATGCGCGCCCCTTTTTATCAAGGCCACCTTTTACCCGACTTACAGTTTGTCTCGATACGACTACGACATTGACCGCAACCGTCAGGAATTACGCGCCTACATTGAACTGCGTCAGGGAGGCATTCACGGGGATGCGGTTCGTGACGCCCGAATCCTGGTGAACGGCACTCCCATTGATTACAACGACAAAGAAAAGGATTACCGCCGCCGGATCCTTATCCAACAGCAAGACAATTTCTCCAGGGACATCCTTCTTGAAATCCAGCGGCCCGACGGATGCCGGATTCGAGAGGAGGTCAACTTCCCCGGCTGGGTAAAGATCTCGGACCCCGCTGCAAAGATTGTGGAAATAAACACAAGTATTCCCGTCCGCTGGACCTTTTCTTCTCATCCGTTCCCCCTGGTTTTGCATATCTTTGATTTCAAACAACGGCAAAAACTGCTGCGACGGCGGTTGGATCCCGGAGATTCCGCGCACTTGCCTCAAAAAGATATCCCAAAAAACTCGATTTTGCGTATCTGGATTACTTCGGACTGGTTTTTTAAAAAGTACTTGAGCGGGAAGCACATTGTCCGGGGATCGGAGATCAACATCCTGCCATGGAGCCAGGTGTTTGTGCGGACCCGGTCTACAAAAACGGAACCTTAATGAAACGCATATTGCCGGCAATCTGGATCGCTGCCGCTGTACTGGGAAGCAATCACCTGGCGGCCGTACTCTTCGCGAAACCCGAAGCAATCAAAGTGCCCGGAGTCTACCTGGATTGTAACCCCCGCCAGATCGACATCCATTTCATCAAAGAGGAAATCACTTTCGTCAACTATGTGCGCGACCGCCAGGCGGCCGACATTCACGTCATCATCACCGTACGCCAGACCGGCAGCGGCGGCAGGGAGCATTCCATCAAATTTCTGGGCCTGAACAGCCAGAAAGGCAATGACCGGGAACTGAAGTATTACTCCACCGCCACCGACACCGAAGACCAGCGCCGCCAGGGCCTGGTCGAAAAGCTGAAACAGGGCCTGATCCCCTACATTTCGGATACGCCCATGGCGGATTTTATCTCCATCTCCTACAGCGGCGCCGGCGCGGAGAAGGCCGCGCGCGCAAGCGGCAAAGACAAGTGGAACCACTGGTCTTTTCAAGTCGGATTGAGTGGAGATATTGACGCGGAAGAGTATTCAAAGAACTGGGAGTACTCACTGTCCCTTTCCGCCAACCGCGTGACCCGGGAATCAAAAATCAACTTGTGGACCTTTCTGGAAAACGAAAAAACCATCTATTCCATTGAGGATGAAGGCAAACTGGAAGAATACATTTCTCAAACCAGGAGAGCGATGTTCTATGCCGGCTATATCAAGAGCCTCAGCGATCACTGGTCCCTGGGCGCATTTTTTGATTTCTTTTCCTCTACATACGACAACGCGGACATCTATTACACGGCGGGATTGGGAATGGAGTACAACATCTTCCCTTATGACGAGTACACCCGGCGTGAACTGCGTTTGCGCACTAAGCTGGAATATACCCGGCGCCGATACAACACGGTAACCATATACAACCTTCTGGAAGAAAACCTGTTCCGTCAGCAATTGGCGATCTTTTTTGCGCTCAAGGAGCCCTGGGGTTCGGTGGGCCTGCGGTTGACCGGCATGGCCTACTATCATGATTTCTCTAAAAACAATTTCCGGGGCGATGTGGATGTCAGCATGAACCTGTTAAAGGGACTGAGCGTGCATGTCAGCGCCAATTACTCGCGGGTAAGAGACCAGCTCTCCCTCCCCGCCGAAGGCGCTACCAAGGAAGCCATCCTGATGGAGCTCCAGGAACTGGCAACCGGTTACGAATTCAGCTTGCGCCTGGGGTTGAGTTATCGCTTCGGCTCCATTTACAGCAACGTGGTCAACCCCCGGTTTTAGCCCCCACAACGTATCTTATAAGCCCGAAAAGGTTTTGCTGACAGCGGGTTGTTCATAGCAATTATCCACGCTTCTCTTGCCGAATTTTTTCCGGAATACATCGATTATGGGAAATCCACGTTTTCTGCGCGAGGGTGAGAACAAATCCTTTGAACGTTTATCCTCCTGCCTCAACTTTGACAACCCCGGTAATGGAGAATCAGGATTACCCTGATCGGGCTTTTTCGGTCCTGCACCCGTTTCCACTAATGAAAATTTTCCCAGCCGGCGCCAAATTTCCTGTTGAATGCGGGAGCACTCGTTTTGGTCCGCCCAAATATCGGAAACGCCCACCTTCCCCTTAATGGGCTTGCGCAAGAATATGGCACCCCAAGCGCCTTTCCATCCCTCTTCCTGCCAGGGACTCTGTACGAAATTTCGATTCCCAATCACCTCCAATCCTGAAGGTCTTATGATTCGTTCCTCAACTTCAGCCGGTGACATAAAACCGTTGCAGCCAGGTTCGCGGTATCCATAATCGAAAGTCATGCTCAGCACCCCACCCGGCTTCAGTACCCTGGCCATTTCCCGTATTGCCAATTCCTGATTCTCAATATGTTCAATCACGCATACGGAAATTACCTGGTCAAACATATTTTCGGGAAATTCAATCCTTTGGGCATCACCATAAGCATTTACCAGATTCCAATTCATGATTTCAGCCACATGATTCGCGTTGTCAACCAAACCCTGGTTCAAGTCAATGGTAAATACCGTTGCCCCTCTGCTGGCAAGATAGAAAGAAAGCAGTGTGGATGATTCCCCGACTCCCAGAACTTTTGAGTTTAGCGAAACTCCTGAAAATTCGATGACCATACACATTTCCCAATACCTCCACAATGCCCGTTCGGGCCAGGTGCGGCCTTTGGCTGCGGCACAGTGGAAAGGTTGGAAATCACCCAGAAAACTTGTATGGAGCAATCCTTTACTATTCAAAAGGGAACGTAACCTTTCAAAATCTTCTATCAAAGCAATAAAAGATATCCGTTGCAAATCTGAGACTTCAATGGACTTGTTGATTATCATTAACGTCTCCAAAAAACCATTGATTTAAAATCATGTTTACCCTGTTTTGGATAACATACATGGCCTCAGCGGGCAATTCAACGTTTTGAAGCCAGAAAGAGTTTTTTTTAAAGGCCGGACCTTGAACAACTCACTATGTGTCAACCCGGCGCGAATGATCCAACCAGATTCTCATCTGTATGTTCATCTCATCCCAAAGGCGGCGTTTCTTTTCACCGCAATGGTGCGGCCGCCGCCCGTGTGGAAAGGCGAAATCCCCGATTTTTCGGTTATTTGCGTTCGGAGGCCTCGCCCACCTTGGAGGAGGACACGGGCGCGGTTTGACCCGATACCGTGGGAGTCGCGGTGTCGGCGTTACCGCCCATGGCGGACCCGTTGGCGGATCCCCCGGCGAAATGACGGATCAGCGAAGTCTTGTTCATGGGGCGCCCCTTCCTGATCGCCATGGTGCGCAACTGGAATTTCTGCCGGTCTGTAATGGTCCTGGATGAAACTTTCAATTCCGGGAACATCACTGAGTTCCGGTGACTGGAGTAAACCAGGTCGGTCCCCAACCTGTGGGCAATGACGCGATCCGGGTTCCAGTCACGTTTTTCAATCGGACCTTTCACCAGACGGCCGCCGGTTATCTTTTTCTCCTCCGGCCGGTTATCATTCTGCCGGGCTTGCACCAGACTGCGGTACAGCAGCCAGTTTCGTGCTTTACGTGCATTCAGGCCGGGATCCGGACTCTTTTCCGGAGCCGTTGTCCGATCCAGGGACAGCTGGCGATTCAATACCTTCAGGGGCGCACGGTTCAGCCGTTCCAGGATAATGGCGACATCTTTGGGAACATCCTTGAAGATGACTGGAGGCGGCGTCAATTTCGATTTACCGGATTGATTATACCGCGCCCGCCAGCCCTCATGACCATATCGGCGGTAGGCGGCATATCCTGCATAGTCACCATACACGTAATGGATCCAGTCGGAAAGCGTCCAACACCCGGAGAGACCGTATGCTTCTCCTTTCATCTGCGCCCACAACCAGTCGGCCCCGTACATGCCCGGCTTGAACGCGGTACCGGGGATCCAGACCCAACCGTTCTTGTTCATCCAGACCCAGTTGCCCAGGTGGGCAGGAATCCAGCCCCAGGGCTGCGTCGGAACCATATACAACTGATTGTTGGCCGTAACAAAACGGGCATGGAAAAAAGGCCGCCGGTCCGGATACTTGAAACTGTCGTCGTATGGCTTCCACACGTAACCGAGAAGGTCATTGTATTCCCACTCCCCGTACAGGCTTGACCACTTCTCAGCGAATCTCACCACCCCGGGAGGAAACTGATAAATGGGCTTGGGAAGTTTGCTGATGCCGTAATGGAGCCCCTCGAAGTGCTTGTTCACGTACTCGTTCCACAATTGAAATTCCGCGCCCCCCCGGCTGTCACTGCGCACCCATTCGTGGGTCGCTGTGATCAAAGCCCCTTCGCCGGATCGCATGTACTTTTTGTCCAGCTTTTTTTCCGGGTCGCCGAAGAGGACGCCGATTTTTCCTCTATCCACGAAAATCCGGGTGCCCGCGCCTTCAACGGCAATGGTTGTGGTGGAATCGCCGGCCATCTTGACCGCGGCCAGTGGGGTTGCCAGCTGGAACAACTCGCGGTTGTAGGTGTTGTTCATGGAAAATATGCGACCCTCCGTGAGTTCCAGCAAGGTGATTTTTTTGTTTGAGGTCAGGCTGTCCGCGCGCAGGGTTTTGATATTCAAGTTGCTTTGGCTGTCCATGCGCAGGATGGTCCCGTTGTCAAACTGCAGTTCACACCGGCTTTTTTCACCCGTTTCCACAGCGTCTCCCGGCAAAAGCGGGAAATTCACGACCGCGGTTTTTGGTTCGGAAGAACCCGCCTGGCGTACGAAAACCCCCCCCTCCAGTAATGATACGTAGCAGAAAGCCTCGGAATCATCCGCGGCATACGCCTGCAATCCAAACAAAGCCAATGAAATGACGATTATCCATCCAAGCCTGTAATGTTTCATGACAAACCTTCTGATCTTCATCTTCCCGCACACCATACTGTAGCAATACGGTTGCCATGAATTCATTCCCGGAGTGTCCCTTTTTTGCCGCGTTTTTCCCAATCCGCTGTCCGCTTGCGATGCCGGGTAACGCGGTCTTCGTGCAGGGTGGCCAGATATTGAAAAGTCGGCCGGGTTCAGGCCAGCAGGCGGTAAGCGGTTTCCAGGTTCCTGAGAACGGCCACATCATAGGGGCAATGCGTCTCGCAGAGTCCGCATTGCGTGCAGCCCGCAACAGTGGCTCGAAGTGACAGGCTCCGATAGGCGGTCCGGGCTTCGCGGGTTTTGCCGTAGCCGCGGTAATACAGACTGTAGCGCATGATGTCGGAAATGGCGATTCCCTGGGGACAAACACTTTCGCAAATCCCGCACATGCGGCAATATGTGGCGGAGTTTTTCTTTACGTGGCGATTCAGGCAGGCCTGTTCACGTTGCGTGATGGGGCCGGCCAGGGCCCCGAGGTTCTCCTGCAGTATGTTGAAATTCAACATCTCCGTGATGATCCCGGACACCCGCTGATCCGCCAGCACCCACTTGATCTTGGCCTGGGGCGGGCTGACTCCCTCCGCCCGGAAACGGGACAATTCCTGACGCTCCCCGCCGGCCATCACTTTCATGGCAATAACCCCCAGGTCCTTTTGCGACGCTGCATTCAGGATCTTTGAAATTCCCGCCTCTTGCAGGTAGTCGGTATACACCCCGCCTTCCTCAACCCGGCTTCCGGAATAGACATTGTACGCAAGGGAGATCATGTCGTAGTGACCACTCTCGATCGCCGGAAGCAGTACACGGACCGGATCGTGATGGCAGGAAACTCCGGTAAAACGGATTTTGCCCTGCTGTTTCAGTTTTGCAAATGCCTCCAGTACATAATCCGCCTTGAGCAGATCAGGGTCCCGTGCGCCGTGAACCAGCAGTACATCGATATAGTCGGAATTCAGGCGCCGCAAACTACCTTCAGCTTCCTCAATCAAACCGGCAGTGGAACGATACCGTCGCCCCGGGTGGAACTTGGTGGCCACAATGAAACGGTCCCTCCGATCAGCGATCAGCCGGCCGATGATGCTCTCGCTGTTACCGTTCATGTAGGAAGAGGATGTGTCCACGTAATTGACGCCCCGGTCCATGGCCAGGCGGAACACCGACTCATTCGGGACCGGACTGCCCCCCAGGCTGACCGCGGAGATCCTCAGGCCGGTCCTTCCCAATCTGCGATACGCCATTTTGGCCGGGGTTGAAGCGGAACCGCCCGGGGACTGGGTGGAAAACAGGTTTGGAGCGGCGGATAAAATGCCGAGACCGGAAAGTGTCGTCATAAACTCCCGGCGCTTCATCAACCAATTCCCCGGGAATGGACGCCTGTAAAAGCCTTCTCATTTATGCGCATGAAAGTAATTTAGTTTTGTGCAAACGGAATGTCAACCACCATTCCCCTATATTTCTTCTATCCGAACACGGCGGTTTTCGCGATCGCAATCAGAAAAAGCGCTTGCTGCCGACGTTGTTTTCCCTGGAATTCAGCGGATATCGCCCGAAGAATAGCTTCAATTCCGGACCGCGATGGTTTCGATCTCGATCATCGCGCCCAGTGGCAGGGCCGCCACTTGAAAGGCGGCACGGGCCGGGGGATTGTCTTTATAGAATCGCTTGTATACCTCGTTCATGCGCGCGAAATTGCCGATATCTTCCAGCAGTACGGTGGACTTGACCACGTGCTCATACCCGAGTCCCGCAGCCTCAAGTATGGCGCCGATATTCTCTAGGACCCTCTCTGTCTGGGCTTCGATTCCTCCCGCAACGATCTTTCCCGTTTCAGGGTCAACGGGCACTTGTCCGGAGATGTAAAGCGTGCCTGCCGCCTCGACCGCTTGGCTGTAGGGCCCGATGGCCGCCGGCGCTTTGTCTGTCTGGATTGCTTTCTTCATTTCAGCCCCCTGGGTATTTTGATTTGATTCTCAGTAATGAACCAAGAAAACACAATGCTCCGCATAACCGACTGGAAGGAGCTGGAAAGCGAAGCGGCGCAGCTTTTCCCCTTCCGAGCTAATGCGGTTGTTAGCCCATTCTTTCATCGTCCGTATCCCGCACCCGCAGGCATATTCTCGAACACTTTCAGTGCATCCTTCCTGGTGATAACTGTGTCGTAAAGGCCGATGTCTTCACCATCGTGCTTGTTGATCCCGGTGTAGCTCAGACTGGCGTCCTCATAACGTTTAAACTTGTAGACCGCGTCGTTCATCAGGGCGCTGTTGAACACGCCCAGGCTGACCAATAACTCGAAGTCCTTGACGGTCAGTCCCGTGACCTTCTTGAACAAAACCGGTTCAAGTTGGGTAATCACGTCCTTCAGTGTCCGCTCGCGGTAGTCGGTCAGGTACATGAAGATCGGAACACGGGTGGCGAACTTGATAAGCTTCTCCTGAATCTGCTTGCGCCTGCTCTTGTATTCCTTTTCATCTTCCGTCAGTTCTTTCTTTTCCTGCGGCGTCAGGTCTTCGTTGTTCTTGTCCTTGCGCGCCTTTTTCACCGCCTCGGACTTGTTGATGATCGTTTCGATGTCCTGATTCAGATTGCGGAAGCCCTCAATGCTCATCAACGCATTCATGGCGGCCTCATTCGCCATGAGCCGCTTCAACGTATCGTTGTCTACATTCACCAGCAGCGCGCTTTCCCAGCGCCGCGCCAATAGCGTCGCGGTGGTTCCGCTCATCGCCATATCGAGAATCCCGGCGGCGTCGATCTGCTTCATCGAACTGCCGTCATAGGCGAGCACCGGCAGAAAACTGATGAATTCCTCGACCTTCTTCTCCGGGTTGGTCTCGTCTACGTTCAACCTGCAACTGTAATCGGCAATCTGGCGCAAGGCCCGATCGGGCGCGAAGTCAAAGACATAGCATTCCTTCTTGATGATCTCTTCTTCATTCGGACTTGCACCGTCCGGGTTCCGCACCGTCCAGGGCGATTGCACGCGAAACGCCGCCTGAAAGTAGGTCTCCGGGGTGGAGGCATTGCGAAGCATGAATATCCCCGTCCATGGCCTCACCGTTACGCCTGTCGTCAACTTGCCGCATGACAAGGTGATGGTTTTCGATTCCAGCGGATCGTCCATTGCATCCAACACTGGCGGCAATGCGGCAACGCCGATCCCGGCAGCGCTCCCCGCCGCCACAATGATCGTGTAATCGTGATAGAAGCGGTTCTGCCGCTTCGCCAGCAGGTTGCGCATGGCATAACACGATGCGATGCTCGGCAGGAACCAGAAGGTGTGCGATAAAACATTCAACAGCCGCGCATCGGAATAGGGCATGGGGGGCTTCTTCGCCCCCAGCTTCAGATTGTCCACCGTCGCCGCCTGAAACGAGCCCCGGATCAGGTCAAGCCACTTCTGCACCTCGTTTTCATACTTGAATCGGGCCTTGCCGCCGCTGCCCTCGGCGGAGAAGAACACGTTCAGGTCAAATTCGTCGAACTCGCCCTGCATGGCGATCTCCCGGATCGCGTCCGGCAGTTGATAGGTCATCAACACCATGCGCGGCAGGCAGGTATAGGGATTGTCCGGCTCCGGCCACTCTGCCTTGGCCCGCTGTTCGTCCGAGTAGGTCCAGTTGAATATCTGTTCCTCGATGAACTCTCCCGAGGCGATGGCGCGGAACGGAGTGCCCGACAGATACAGGTAATGATCCGTCGTAATCGGTATAATTTCTTCGTCAAAGTCCTGCAACCCCTCACCCTGGCCGAACTCGGCCTCTTTCTTGTCCTCAGCTTCGAAAAGTTCCTTGGCGTTCTCGCGCCATGCGCCGTAGTGGTATTCGTCGAAGATCACGCAATCCCAATTGGTCGCGTGGACCCATTCGTTCTTGGTCTTAATCCCACCCGTGCTCTTGTTCTTGCCCAGGTAATCCTGAAACGAGCCGAAGCATACGAAAGATTTCCGCTTGTCGGCCTCTTCATAGGTCAAACCGCCGGGCTTGATGAACTGCCAGCCCGCGAAATCGATGTGCTGCTTCAGGTCGTCTTCCCACGCGCTTTGCACCGCCGGCTTGAACGTCAACACCAGCACTTTGCGCCACTTCAACTTCTTTGCCAGTTGATACGCGGCGAAGGTCTTGCCGAAACGCATCTTGGCGTTCCACAGGAAATGCGGCGGCTTGTCGTGATTCTCCTTGCGGAAACTCCGGAAGTAGACCGCCGTCTTCTCCACCGCCGCTTCCTGTTCGGGCCGCATCCTGAAATCCAGCGAGCGGTTCTCCTCACTCAATTGGCCCGTGCGCACGGCGATAATCGCCGCTTTGACATCACCCACCGTGCAGCGGAACCATTCACCTTCCGGATTTTTGATGCCGTTGATGCGCAGCATCCGGTGGATCTCGCGGTCCGTGAAGACGGTCCCGTCGTTGCGCATCGCCGCCTCTTCCAGCACGATGCGGTAGGGCGGCGGGCCGGGTTTCTTTGTAGGATACTGCTGCGCCACCCGGCTTTTGGTGTCCACGGTCGTATAGCCCACCTTCAGCAGCCCGGCGTATTGCGGGTTTGTGTCCTCGTAGGCATAGATCGTTGGGTGCGCTTCGGGTCGCGGGGGGAAGAACACCTTATTCATCGCCCGTTCCCTTGATCTTCTTGCGGGACTTGACAGGCGGCAGGAAGTTCTCGCCCGTCACCACGCTTTTTCCGGTCTTCTGCTCCAGTTCCAGCCGCGCCCGCTTTGCGATACGGCCCCCTTTTTTGCCCGCTTCCGTGTTTTCGCCCATCCCCGTTGCCTCGACGCTCTCGGCGATCTGCCGGGTGGAAAGTTCCGCCAGCGCGGTGAAGATCAGTTTTGCCTCGCTCATGTGGTCGCGCAGGTTCTGGGTTTTCAGTCTCTTGACATCCTTGTGCTGTTTGACCGAAACCCCGCTCCATTCCTGATGGATAATGTTGGTCAGGATCGCATATTCGTCCTCGCCCTTGATCTCGTGATCCTTCCAGTAATCAGTCAGTTTGTTGCGGGTCTCCTGCCCCATCATCCGCTGCTGAATCCACTTCTCGCTGCGGCCATGCTGCCGCCAGTATTCGCGGGCGCGGTCGAGCGAGCGGGCCGGGTCGCTCATATCCTGCATCCGCTCGTAGCCAACCTTGGCCAGCCAGAGTTTGATCGGCTCGGCCTTGGGGCTGGGAACCGATTGGATAATGCGCAGCAGCGTCTCGGGATCGGCCACATCGGTCAGGCGCATCTTTCCGTCACTGGCCGGCAGTTTCAACTGGTGACAATTTGTCACCGATTGACTGCCCTCCTTTTTCAGTCGCTCTTTGAGCTTGTTCCAGTATTTTCGGGCGGTCTGGTAATCCGACTGCTGAATCAACACCGCGACGATATCCACCACCGAGAAATACCAGGTTTCCGTCTTCTGGTCGTAGGTCCGGCGGATCTTGAAGTTCTCGAAAACGGCCAGGGCTTTTTCGCTATTCATTGTTCGCCTCCATCGGGCGGACCATCGATTCGATGAAGGCAATTTCGTCTTCGGTCAGGTTGAAGTGTTTGTAGAGTTTGGCGTCCTTCCAGGTCATTGTCATGGAAAGTTGCGGGACAAAAGCGAACCGATCTTTCGTGATGTGTTGCGTGTTCTTGCGCAGCCCTACCAAAAACCGCAGAAATCTGCTCCGCAGATAAGCGGCAAGATTTGTGGCCTCGCCTTCGGAATCATAGGCACCAACGACAAGATACGTTTCAGTGCATGCGCTCGGTGGCGCGGCGACGATTGGTTTGCCCATGATCATCCGCGGATACTCTCTCGCTTCTCCACCCTCGCCATAACCCATCGAAATCAGGGCTTTCCATTTGTTCAGCATTTCCGTTCCGGCGGTGATTTGCGACTTACTGATCTTCCCCACGGCCTTATTAGCGTACAAAGTCAGTTCACCATGTTTTTCCGGTTTGATGAAGGTGCGAAGGCCGAATGGTTTCTGTCGGGATACTTGACCACTCAGCGAAGGATATTTCTTGGCAGCGACTTTTTTGAGGATTGAAATGGCCTTGTTGAAGCGGACAAAGGTGTCGAATTCGTCCAAGGGGCGCGTCATCGTGTCGGTCTTGCCATTCATGTGCGTCGTCACCTGACATGGACCCTTGTAATCTCGTTCCCACAGGAAAAAGCAAACACCACCTATCACTTTGACACCAGGAAACACGTCGGAAGCGATTGGGTAGTCGACAAGAGAAGAGATGCGCCGATCATGCAGCATCGCATCTCGGAACTCGTCCAAGCCTTTTCCGCCGGCAAACCAGCGAGACGGGATAATCATCGAGAGATAGCGAGTGTTCAGTTTTTTGGCCCGTTCGACAAATTTGTTGTAGATGGGTGATGAGCCTGTGCTATCTCCTGCATCGCTCAACTGGTAGGGCGGGTTGCCGATGATGACGTCGAATTTCATATTAAAAATCTCCTCGGGATGCTCGGTGTGAATGAACTCGTAGGCGTGGGTTTCGAGTTCCTTGCCACGCTCGTATGCTTCTTGACTGGCTCCGCAGTATACGCAACGCCCTTTTCTCCACGCATGTTCGATGCGCTCGAAGCGGATGTTGCCTTCCGGAGTGTCAAAGGTCTCGCAGACGGAATACCTGCCGTTGGCGGTCTTGGAACAATAGACCGAGCGGCGTGAGAGCAGCGCGGTCAGTTCCGTGATCGGCAGGCCGTAAAGTTGGTTTTTAAAAATATGGTTTATCCGTCTCTGGCGGTCGGGGATCTGGTCTTCAAGCCCCTTGTCCAGCCGCTTGGCCATCTCGCGCAGGAACACGCCGGACTTGCAGCCGGGATCAAGGAACGTGGCCTTTCCGTCGCTCCATATTTCCTCCGGGAGCATATCCAGCATTTGATTCACCAGTTGCGGCGGTGTGAACACCTCGTCACTGCTCAAGTTCGCAATGCAGGACAGCACATCCGGGTTATAGTTGCTACTGTTGAGCATTGGCGATCTCCATAAAGTGAACCGGCGGATACTCCTTCTCCGGCGTGGGGATGAACACGTCCTCGCCAAGGTCGGAGAAGAGTGGCAGTTCCTTCATGCCCTCATGATCCAGCAAATCCTTGAAAACGAAGTCCCGCCGTTTGAACATACTACCATTGAGCGGCGACCATTCGGAAAAGACAATTGGAACCCTTGGTTCTTTTCTGGTCTTCAGGTCGAGGGCATCGCCCCAGATGATGTTGCGCTCAAGGATAAACCGGATGGACTCGCGGCAGGCGTCTTTTGTCCTGTCCTTGAACAAACGCAAATAAAGAAGATCAAATATTCCAAAAAGCCGTTGGCGGCAATGCTGCACGTTATCTTCCTGAATATCAATTCCGTAAATGGATGACACGGCCAGGATTGCATACCGTTCGAAATCCAACTGTGACTTGCCATAGCGCTTTTCCACAACAGCCAGCTTTCGTTCCAGAATTGGGGCAAGAAAATTCCCATTGCCGCAAGCGGGTTCGAGGAAACGCGATTCGATCCGCTCCGTTTCCTGTTTCACAAGATCGAGCATGGCGTTGACCTCCCGCTTACCGGTCAACACCTCGCCATGATCGGCTACCCGTTGCTTTGATTTGACTTGTTCTTCCATCGATTCCTTGTCTGTCATCTTCTGTGGGCTAACATTACATTCAATGAAATCGGCTGTTATGTCAAGTGGGGTGGATTTCAGGAGGGCCCAAACATTCAAATATACCCCCTTGCGGAAACCATCAATCGCTTCGCCCCGCTAAAAAGGCAAGTCATTTTCAGCCGGTGGGGCACAACCGTTGCAATCATGCCAAATTCATTTTCCGTCCTTTTGCGAATTTCGCTTTGAAAAAAGTCACCCAACGTAATATAGTCGACGCTGAAAAAGTCATTTTATGATGATATATTGGATATTTTGTGGTAAAATATGAGTATATAATTTGCAGGGATATGGGTCATTTGGGTTCATTTCCTTGCAAAAAAAGAGGTAAAAATGAAGCCCAAACATTCTCCACAAAACAACCCCCAAAGTCATCTTTTTCGTCAGGAACTTTCGGATAT